>Ga0137394_10000412_pt1 | contig 30040 bp, 21 predicted proteins | sample czobulk116metaG_FD_108278 | JGI IMG/M metagenome (GOLD analysis project Ga0137394, IMG submission 108278) | Vadose zone soil microbial communities from Angelo Coast Range Reserve, California, USA - czobulk1.16 metaG | ecosystem: Environmental > Terrestrial > Soil > Vadose zone | place: USA...
ATGAAATGGAACACCCGCTCCGTGAACACATCTTCGGGCTTCACGACCGATCCCGCCACCTTGTATTCGCTGAAGAGCCGGGCGCTCTCCGCGGGGGGTGGGATGTCGTGGAGCGGGGGAGTCGCCGGACTCGCTGGAGGAGCCTCTGAAACCCCAGCCCGAGGTGAATCCCCCCAGCGAGGCAGAGCGTCGATCCTAGATAGCGGCTTGCGTCTTGCGGGAGGTACTCTCGCCGGGAATGTCCTTCAACGCGAGCACTCCCACCACGGTCTTGCTGCGGTTGAGCACCGGGATGCGGGAAATGCGACTCTCTCGCATGAGCTTTGCCGCCTCGTTGACCTCGGTGTTTTCGAAACAGAACAGGATGTCGGGCGAGATCACATCGGACACGCGCGTCGGCTCGGCCCGCCGTCTCCAGGGAGCGACGTGCGCGCTCAGGTCTCCGTTCGTCACCAGCCCAACCAGGGCTCCGTCCCGGCACACGGGAAGCACGTCGAGGTCGGAATCGCGGAGCTTGCGCGCGACATCCTCGACCCCGGCGTCTGCCTGGACGGTCTCGAACTTACGGGTCATGAGTTCTCCGGCTTTCATAGGAACGAATCCTCTCCGGAATTGGGGGCCGGCGTGCAGGGGCACCTCGTCTGGCCTTGTCCCCGTTTCCCTTTCTCTACAATGGCTAACAATTCCCATGCCATGGAATTCGGTCCCCTGACCAAGGCGTGGGAATGTGAACGCGCACCAGGAATTGCGGCGGCCGGAAGCCCCGGGGACCTCATTCAGGGGGCCGGCGCGGGGCGAGCGTTCCCAGGAGCGTGAAGAAAAGGAACGTTCCCTTGTAAGATATTCCCGAGCGATCCGATGGCATTCTGCGTGTTTCCCCGAGGGCGCTCACGGCTGGAGAGGGATCCGCGAATCCTCCTCGCTGGCTCGCCCTCTGCTTGGAGGTTCCTTCGAGTCGCATCGAGACCCATCTCTCGGAGAGGAGCCGTTCGCACATGGCACGCGCATTCTGGAAAGGCAGCATCAGCTTCGGCCTGGTGGAGATTCCCGTCCGCCTTCAGCCGGCAGTCCGATCGCACGACCTCAGCTTCTCGCTGCTGGATCGCAAGGACTTCTCCCCGGTCGGGTTCAAGCGCTACAACAAGAACAGCGGACGCGAGGTCCCCTGGGATCAAGTGGTGCACGGGTACGAGTACGAGCCCGACGAGTACGTCGTGCTCACCGACGAGGAAATCCAGGCGGCGAACGTGGAGCGAAGCCAGAGCATCGAGATCGTGCAGTTCGTCCGGAAGGACGAGATCGACCCCGTGTACTACGAAATTCCGTACTTCGTCGAGCCGCTCAAGAGGGGGAGCAAGAGCTACGCGCTGCTTCGCGCCGCGCTGGAGAAGAGCGGCAGGGTCGGCATCGCGCGCGTCGTGCTCCGGACGCGGCAGCGTCTCGCGGCGCTCCTCGTACGCGGCCAGGTGCTGGTGCTCGATCTGCTCCGATACCCGCACGAGCTCCGGAGCATGGAGCAGCTGGAGGTGCCGACGAAGTCCGCGAAGGGCGCGGGGGTCACCGGGGCCGAGGTCCGGATGGCTCAGCAGCTCATCGACGGCATGACGGGGAAGTTCGATCCCGCGAAGTTCAAGGACGAGTACCGGGACGACGTGATGGCCCTCATCCGGCGTAAGATCAAGGGTGGGCAGACGCACACGATTCTCGAGCGCGAAACGACGAGAGAGAAGCGCCCCGCGCGCTCCGAGGTCATGGACCTGATGCCCCTCTTGAAAAGGAGCCTCGCCGAGAAGGCCGGCGGAACGCGCCGGCCCGCGCAGAAGCGCGTGCGCGCGGCTTCGGGGACGCGGCGCAAGCGGAGCGCCTAGATGCCGCTGACTACCTACCGGCGCAAACGCGATTTCAAGGCGACCCCCGAGCCCAAAGGCGAGGGAACGCGGCCGCGAGGCAAGACGGCGCGGTCGCGAAAAGGACTCCTGTACGTGATCCAGAAGCACGCTGCCTCCCGCCTGCACTACGACTTCCGTCTTGAGCTGGACGGCGTGCTCAAGAGCTGGGCCGTGCCCAAGGGCCCGAGCCTCGATCCCGGCGAGAAGCGTCTCGCGGTGGAGGTCGAGGACCATCCGCTGGAGTACGGGTCCTTCGAGGGAAGAATCCCGAAGGGCCAGTATGGGGGCGGCTCGGTGCTTCTCTGGGATCGGGGCACCTGGATCCCGCTCGTGGATCCGCACGAGGGCCTGCGGCGCGGAAAACTCGAGTTCGAGCTCCACGCGAAGAAGCTCTCGGGCCGGTGGGCGCTGATCCGCATGTCGGGCCGCGCCGGAGAAGACGGCAAGAAGAACTGGCTCCTGATCAAGGAGCGCGATCCCGGATCGAAGAAGCGCGCCGCGAAGGACATCCTGGTCGAGCGCCCCGAGAGCGTGAAGAGCGGCCGCACGATCGAGGAGGTCGGACCGCGGATCTGGAACTCGAATAGGCGCCGAGCCTCGGCGGCCGCGGCACTGGATCCCGCATCGCTTCCCGGCGCACGCCCCGCCGCGCTCCCGAGGTGGGCCGCGCCGCAGCTCGCGACCCTCGTCTCCTCGCCTCCCGAGGGGGAGGGGTGGATCCACGAGATCAAGTACGACGGATACCGGTTTCTCTGCCGCGTGGACCGGGGGGCGGCCCGGCTCCTCACCCGCTCGGGCCTGGATTGGACCCGGCGGTTCGAGGGCATCGCGTCCGCGGCCTCGCAGCTGACGCTCACGCGCGGCCTCCTCGATGGGGAGCTGGTCGTGATCCGGCCCGACGGCGTCACGAGCTTTCAGGAGCTCCAGAACGCGCTGCGGGGAGGACACGAGCGGGATCTCGTCTTCTTCGCCTTCGATCTGCTTCACCTGGACGGATTCGATCTGACCCAGGTTCCGCTCCTCGAGCGGAAGGGGGCCCTGGAGCGGGTGCTCCGGAGCGCTCCCGCGTCGGAGCCGGGGGTCCGCTATAGCGATCACGTGCTGGGACAGGGGTCGAAGTTCTACCGGGAGGCCTGCCGCCGCGGCCTCGAGGGGATCGTGTCCAAGCGCGCCGAGAGCCCCTACACCTCCGGAAGAACGGGCTCCTGGTTGAAGACGAAATGCATGGCGCGGCAGGAGTTCGTGATCGGCGGCTTCACCGAGCCGCGGGGATCCCGGTCCGATCTGGGTGCCTTGCTCCTCGGCGTGCGCGCCCCGGACGCCGGGCTCCGGTACGCGGGGAAGGTGGGGACCGGATTCACGCAGGATTCCTTGCGGGAGCTGCGGCGGCGCCTGAAGCCCCTCGAGACCGCGTCACCGCCCTTCACCGATCCTCCGCGGATGCGCGGCGTGCACTGGGTCAAGCCACGGCTCGTGGCGGAGGTTTCCTTCACGCAGTGGACCCAGGACGGCAAGGTGCGCCATCCCTCTTTCCAGGGGCTTCGCGAAGACAAGCCCGCGGCCGAGGTGGTCGCCGAGCGGCCCGTCGCGCCTTCCGCCAAGCCGCGTCCCTCGACCAAGAGCACCCGGGTCGTGCCTCCGGGAAAGGAACGCGGTCCCTCGAAGCGGCGCACGCCCAAGCGGCCGCCGCGCCGGAGACCACCGGTGCGCGATCCGGTCTCGAAGCCGCCGATCGAGGAGCCGCCCCCTCCAAGCAAAGCGCCGATCCAGGAGCCTCCGGAGCCTGAAGCCAAGGCGATCGCCGGAGTGCGGATCACGCATCCGGCCAAGGTGCTCTACCCGGAAGAGAAGCTCACGAAGCTCGACGTCGCCCGCTATCTCGAGAGCGTCGCGAGCCGCATGCTGCCTCAGATCGAGGGACGCCCGCTGATGCTCCTTCGCTGTCCGGAGGGCCGCGGCGGAGAATGCTTCTTTCAGAAGCATCCCGGGTCCGCGGTGCCCGCGTCGCTCGAGCCGGTGCGCATCCGCGAGGCCAGCGGGAAGATGGAGACCTACCTCACGGTGCGAAGCGCGACCGGACTCGTTTCCATGGTCCAGATGGGAGCCCTCGAGATTCATGTCTGGGGGGCGCGCGCGGATCGCATCGAAGCCCCCGACCGGATCGTGTTCGACCTCGATCCGGATCCCACCGTGGGCTGGGCATTCGTGATCGAGACCGCGCATCGTCTGCGCGAGCGCCTGGAGGAGATCGGGCTCACCAGCTTCGCGAAGACGACGGGAGGGAAGGGAATTCACGTGGTGGTTCCGATCCGGCGCGGGCCGGGCTGGGAAGCCATCAGGGCGCTCTCCACCGGCATCGCGATGAGCTTCGTGCGCGAGCAGCCGGACCGATACACGACGAACATGGCGAAGGACCGGAGGAAGGGGCGCATCTTCATCGACACGCTTCGCAACAGGCGGGGCGCGACCTGGGTCGCGCCCTATTCCATGCGCGCCCGGTCCGGCGCGCCGGTCTCTGCCCCCCTGGGCTGGTCCGAGCTCACCCCCAAGCTCCGAACGGAGCGGCTCAACGTCCTCACGATTCCGGAACGGCTCTCTGGATTTCCGGAGGACCCCTGGAAGGGGATGGACACGGTGCGGCAGACGGTCACCGCGGCCATGCTCCGCAAGGTTGGAGCTCCCCGCTAGGCCCGTTCTTCTTGTACCCCGTACAAGGGATCGGAGAGAAGGTCACATGCCTGACGGGGTTTCCGGGCCCTTCGACCGGGTTCCAGACGACGAAATTCGGCGCCGATGGCGGTCCCGCGCGGCCGTCTCCCTGATCCTCACCGTAACCTCTTCCCCTCCCGACAACCTGACGTAACCCTCAGCGGGGGAGCGATGTCTCGTGGGTAGCTCGGCGGAGGGGAAAAAATCAGCGGCCGGGGACGGGCAACTCTGCGGATCCCCGCGAACCGCGAGATCACCCGCCATCCGGCCGCCATTGCTCAAGCGGTACTGCCGATTTCCCTAGCGAGAAACGGGCCTATTCACGGAACCGGCGTAGTCGCGACGCTGCGCCTCCCCGGTCGGGTCACAGCGTCGCGATTACGGATCTCATCTAGATGGCCGGTGCCTGCGAGGCCCGCATTCCCGGCTGATCCTTGGTGCGCATGTACTCCTGGCGTCCCTTGTCGATCGCCGACCTCGCGTCATGCTTGACCTTGTCGATCTGGTCGCGCGTGCGCTTGAACACTTGCCCAGCGCCCTGTCCGAATCGCCTCACGGTCGAACCGACCTTGCGGCGGGTGTCTCTGCCGTGGGCCGGGGGGAGAAGCAGGGCGATTCCCGCGCCGAGAATGACGCCGATCATGAGGGAGCCGATCTTCGCGAGGCTCTTCCCGCTGTCGCTGAAGTCTGGATACTCTTGCATTGTGGATTCCTCCTTGCCGGCCCTCGGGCCGCCTGCAAGTAGAACGGTAGATTGAAGTTCATTTTGAAACGTGAACCCCGGCGAACGCCGGCAGACGCCACTTCTTACACTCCGACGTCCTCTCCGGAGGCAGCGCATCCCTCGAAGTACCTAGGAGCCGGTAACTTCGGGGCGACGCGCCCGAGTGACGACGGCAAACCGGCGCATCGACAGGGTCAACTAGCAATATCAAGGCCGTGGAAGCCCTGTCCAAAGGCCCCGGCGGCGCCGGATTTTTTCCATTTTTCAAAAAGGGTCACTTGAAATACTCACAGAGGCTCAGTCACAATTTAGGAAGCCACAGGTGCCGTTCTGTCCGCTCACTGCCTGGGAGTGCCATGAACCACGCAATCCTACTGACGCCTCCTCCCGGCGCCCCGAGGGGCCCCCTCACGTGATGACCGACGAAGACACGAGCCGCGCGCTGGAATCCGACCAGCGGCTGGCGGCGCACCTGCGAGCGTTGTCACGGCTGGCGCCGACCACGGCCCACGACATGCGGACACCGCTCCACACGGTCGTTCTCTATCTCGAGCTTCTCCGGAATACGATGGCCGAGCCGGCGGGCGGCGACGTGAAGGAGCGCCAGGGCCGCTACGTCGAGGTGATCGGGTCCGAGCTTCAGCGCCTGGAGGGGATGCTGGACTCCATCCTGGATCAGCTTCGCGTGACCGAGGATTCCGCCGAGCGCTTCGATCTCGCCGAGACGGTGCGCGATCTCGGGATCCTTCTCGATCCTTACTGCAGACGGGGCCGCGTGGAGCTCCGCCGGGCCTCGGACGGACCCGTGCACGTCCAGGGGAACAAGGATTCCCTGAAGCAGGCCCTGCTGCACATCCTGATCACGTCGGTCGAGGCGATCCCGGCCGACAGCCCGCTGTCCATTTCCGTGTTCGCGGAGAACGGGGGTGCCGTCGTGCGGGTCGCCGGCGCGCTCCCCGCCATCCCGTCCGCCCTCCTGCCCGGGAACGAGGACCCAGGCGACACCACCGAGGCGGAGCGCGGGCTTCGCGTCGCGCGCCGGGTGGTGGAGCGCCATGGTGGTAGCATCAACGCCAACGCACGATCGGGCACCTCAGACGCAGCCACTCTGGAGATTCAGCTGCCGCTCGCCGCGGCCAAGATCGGATAGGAGACCATGCCTGTAGCCTTGATTGTCGATGACGAAGCACGGGCCCTCGCGGCCATGACCGAGCTCGTGGAGAAAGAGGGATTCTCGGCGCTCTCCGCCGGAACCCTCGCCGAGGCTCGCGAGCGTCTCACGCAGACGCGGCCCGACGTCATTCTCGTCGACCTGATGCTCCCCGACGGGAACGGCCTCGAGCTCCTGCAAGAGATGGAGCCGGCAAAACGCCCCGAAGTGATCCTCATCACCGGCTTCGCCTCCGTGGACTCCGCGGTGGCGGCGCTTCGAACGGGCGTTCTGGATTACCTGACCAAGCCGGTCGACGTTCGCCGTCTGAAGACGGTCCTCGCCAACGTGTCGCGTACGCTGGCCCTGAAGGAGGAGATCGGCTTCCTGCGGGACGAGCTGAGAGAGCTCGGACGCTTCGGGCGTTTGATCGGGAACTCCACGGTCATGCAGAAGGTCTACGACCTTGTCGTCAAGGTCGCTCCGACGGACGCGACCGTGCTCCTGGTGGGGGAGAGCGGCACGGGGAAGGAAGAGGTCGCCGCGACCATCCACGAGCTGGGCCGGCGGCGCAGTCAGCCGTTCCTCCCGGTGAATTGCGGCGCCGTGCCGGCGAACCTCATCGAGAGCGAGCTGTTCGGGCACGAGCGAGGGAGCTTCACGGGGGCCACACAGCTCCATCGCGGCTATTTCGAGCGGGTCTCGCGGGGGACGCTCTTCCTGGACGAGATCACCGAGATGCCTCTCGAGCTGCAAGTGAAGCTGCTCCGCGTTCTCGAGACGGGAACCTTGACGCGCGTCGGAGGGGACGAGCCCATCCCCGTGGACGTGCGCGTCATCGCCGCCAGCAACCGCTCGCCCGAGGCCGCGGTGAAGGACGGGAAATTCCGGGAAGATCTGCTCTACCGCCTGAACGTGTTCCCCATCGTGCTCCCGCCGCTCCGGGACCGGAACGGCGACATCGACCTTCTGGCCGAGCACTTCCTGGGGCATATCAACCGTGAGGAAGGGGCGTCGAAGAAATTCGGCTCCGGCGCGCGGCGGCGGATGGCCGCCTACAGCTGGCCCGGAAACGTGCGCGAGCTCAAGAACATGATCAAGCGCTCGTTCATTCTCTCCGACGAGATGATCGAGATGGACGCCCTTCCGGTCGGGCCGAGCGCGCCCACGCTCGCGGGCAACGCCGCGCCTTCCGACTCGATGCAGGTGGGAATGTCGCTCGCCGACATCGAGCGGCACTTCATCCTGGCCACGCTCGAGCACTTCGGCGGCGACAAGCGAAAGGCCGCTGAAGTCCTGGGCATCAGCCTGAAGACGATCTACAACAGGCTGAACAACTACTCTGCGGCCGTCTGACCTGAGGGGCCGCCTGTAGCCGGTCAACGGCCTTGTACGTTCTACAGGCCGGTGAAGAATTGCTTACACAGTTCTACGCGTTGGAGGGGTGATCCGGCCCCGGGCCGCCCCCGAATCGCTCCGCCTGAAAGCACCGACCCGCCGGGTTCCTTCCTATAGAGATAGCGCATCAGAGCCCGGCCCCAGGCGCCTCCGGATCTTGTCTGCCCCGATGGCATGATTGCTGCGAACGCCTCCCGTCAGTCGGCCGCACCGGTGAACGCGGCCGATGCAATCATCCGAATCGTCCGATTCTCGTCCGCTCGGGCGCAGCGAGCGTGAGGCTTACACGAATTGGGGCGCCGAAGCTGGCGCCCTTGAAGGTGGAAGCGAGCAGGTGCTGGGGGTTTGGACGTCAAGATCTGGCCCTATACCATACGGCAGAGTCTTCGGTCCGATCCTATGGCCCTGCTCGCAAAGACTCGGCGCCCTCGGGCGCATCAAGAATTCAAGAAGCGTAACGACCCAGGGGCCCTCCACTGGCCTTCCGACGGGACTGGGCGGCTCCCCACCCAACCCATTCCCCTTAATGGAGGGCCCCTCTTTTTCCCCCCAGGAACGCATTCACGGAGCCAAAGTCCGTTGCATCTTTCTTGCTGGTTGCCGCGGCGCGAGAAAGGATGGATGAAAGGCTCACGAACGTCGTCTTCATCGTACGCGCGCGGCATGGAGAAGTTCTCCGCGGCCGTCAGCGACTGGACCGGCTTCCTGATCCAGCGCGCGCAGAACAAGACGGCGCGGGCCATGTCGATCAAGCTGACAAACGAAAGCAGCTCACGTTGAACGGGGGCGAATCATGTCGGTACTCTTACAGGTGTGCTTTGTAATTGTAACAATCGCGATTGTTGCCATCGCGGTCGCAACGATCAAGGTGATGCAGCACTTCCGCCGGAGCTCGGACGAGTTCTCGAGGCTCGCTGTGGAAGCGGGACAGCTGATCGATCAGCTCGGCAACGTCGCGCGCGACGCCCAGGAGATCGTCAGCTCGTTCCGGGACGTAGCGCCTCGCGTGCGTCGCGTGATGGATCGGTTCGAGGCGGTGGGAGATCGCGCGGTGACGCTTTCCGACACCGTGATTCGCGAGGTGGAGATGCCGGTGCGCACCCTCGTCGCGCTGGTGCGCGGATTTCGATACGGAGCACAGCAGCTCGTCGAGCGACTCACGCAACGTTTCACAGGTCGCGTGTCGACCAACGGAGGACGAAACTATGAATGATCACGGCTACAGGAACGATGTCGGCGAGCAGGGGGCGACCGGGATCACCCTGACGGGATTTCTGATCGGCGCCATCTTCGGAGCGGGCGTGGCTCTGCTGCTCGCGCCGGGTGCCGGCAGCGAGACGAGACGCAAGGTGCGCGAGGCCGCGCGCAAGCTCGGGACCGCCGCGAACGAGGCGATGAGCCACGTGCGTGAAGGGGACTTTGGCGGCCGCGAGAGCGAGAGCGGGTTCCGCGGAGGACCGGGGGATGAGTCCTTCCGCTCGGGCGGCAGACGCGACCCCATGCCGGGAGCGCGCACGCCGCAGCCTGGGACCTCGGGAGCGGCTTCGTAGCGCTCCCCCCAGCCAGCTCCGCGCACGGTCCGTTCGTTCATGTCGATGCCAGAGGGGTCAAGCCTAGCTGGTAGCAGGGGCACTACTCGTATCGGAGCGACTCGATCGCGTCGAGAGACGCGGCGCGGCGGGCGGGCCAAACTCCGAAGAGAATGCCTACTGCTGCTGAGAAGACGAAGGCGAGCAGGATCGAGGATGCCCCCACCGACGTGTTCCAGTGGAAGGCGCTCCGCGCGATGATCGCCGTGCCCGCGCCAAACATGATTCCGAACATTCCCCCCAGGAGACAGAGGACCACCGCCTCGATCAGGAACTGAAGCAGAATCGTCTTCTGGGTAGCGCCGAGCGCCTTGCGGATTCCGATCTCTCGCGTGCGCTCGGTCACCGAGACCAGCATGATGTTCATGATGCCGATTCCCCCGACCAGAAGGCTCACCGCCGCAATGCCCGCGAGAAGGTAGGTGAAGACCTGCGTGGTCTCGCCGAGCGTCGTCAGGAAATCCGCCTGATTCCGGATCTGGAAATCATCGTCCTGCCCTGGTCTCAGCCGGTGCTCGCGCCGGAGGATTCGCTGGATCTCCGCCATCGTGACCGGAATGTCATCCTCGGTGGGCGCGAGAACGTTGACGGTCCGGAGGCGGTCGCTGCCGACGAGCCGGTAGCGCGCGGTCTCGATGGGGACGAGCACCTGGTCGTCCGGATTGGCGAAGCCGCCGCCCGTGCCCTTGGAGGCCAGCACCCCCGCCACCTCGAACTGAACGCCGTTGATCCGGATCTCGGCGCCGACCATCGCCTCGGGTGAGCTGACTCCCAGATCGGACAGCACCTGGGAGCCGACGATTGCCACCGTCCGGCGCGCCGCGTTCTCGGGCTCGCTGAACATGCGGCCCGCCGCGATCGCGAACTTGCGGACCTCGAGATAGTTGGCCGTGGTCCCCACGATCGAGGTGTTCGTGTTCTGGTTCTCGTACTGGACCTGCATCTGGCGCGACATCTCGGGCTGGACCGCCGCGACGAACTGCCCGCGGTCCTCGATCGCACGCGCGTCGTCCATGGTGAGCGGGGCGCGGTCGCTGCCCGACGCAACCCCTCCCTGGCCGCGCGCCTGACCGGGCATCACCGTGAGGAGCGTGGTGCCCAGGGAAGAGATCCGCTCCTTCACCGATTGCTGCGCGCCGCGGCCGAGCGCGACCATGGCGATCACGGCTCCGACGCCGATCACGATGCCCAGCATCGTGAGGAACGAGCGGAGCTTGTTCGCGCGGAGGGAGTCGAGCGCGACCTGGATGGTCTCACCGATCTGCATCCGGGGATCCATGTCAGCGCCCTCCGCCGCCGCCACCACCGCCGCCGCGTCCGCCAGCGCCACCGCCACCGCCCGGAACTCCGGGGACGCCGCTTCCCATGCGCTCGCGGATCCGGCTCTGGGTCTGGGCCCGATTCGCCTGCGCCTCCGCGACACCGAGGAGCACGACCTGCTCTCCCTCGTTCACGCCGCCGAGGACCTGCGCGTAGTCGAAGTCGCTCAGGCCCAGCCTCACGACCCGGGGCTCGAGCCCGCGCTCGTTCTTCACGAACGCGATCTGCGCGCGATTCGCGCGCCCAGCGCCGCCGGTGCCTGCGCTACCCGTGCCTCCGCCACCGCCGCGGCCCCCGCGACGGGCGCGCCACCGCGCGCGCATCGAATCGCTCGGCGCGCCTCCGGCGCTATCCCCGCGTGCGGCGCGCTCCTGGGCCCTGTCTTTCATTTGCTCGTCCACCTGCGCCTTCACCTTGGCGGGATCGAGGCCAAGAGCTTGCGCCACGATGGGAAGCTCGCGCACGCTCCGAACCGCATCCACGGGAATCGCCGGCACGTCGTTCCGCTCGTCCACCAGCATCGTGACCTCGCCGTTCATGCCCGGAAGCAGAACGCCGCTCTCGTTACTGACCGAGATCAGGACGGGGAAGTTGGTCACCGACTGCTGGATCACGGCCTGGGGCTCGATCTTCTCCACATGCCCGGCGAAGGTTCTCTGCGGAAACGCGTCCACCGTCACGCTGGCGGCCTGCCCGGTTTTCACGTTGCCGATGTCGGTTTCGCCGACCATCGCGCGCATCCGTACCTTTGCCAGATCCGCCATCATGAGAAGGGTGGTCCCTCCGCTTGCCGAGGAGGTGGCGGAGGAGATGACCTGCCCGTTCGAGACCGGTTGTTGCAAGATCGTGCCGGTGATGGGGGCGCGCACGGTAGCGTCATCGCGGCGCTGCTTGGCGATGTCGAGATCGGTGCGGGCCTTCACCAGCTGCGCCTGAGCATTGGCGTAGTCCAGGGTCGCCGCCTCGTGCTCGTCGGCGGTGATGATCTGCTTCGCGTAGAGCTCATCGGAGCGTGTTTTCTGCGCGTTCGAGATCTGCACCTTTGCCTGCGCGGCCCTGAGCGCAGCCAGCGCCTGGTCGTACTGGTTCTGGACGTCGCGTGGATCGATCTGGGCGAGCAGGGCGCCCTTCTGGACGAACGATCCGACCTGCACCGGCATCCGGATGATCTGCCCGGACGCCTTGGACTTCACCTCGACGAGATCGATCGGCTCGACCGTACCGGTGGCCTGGATCGAGAGCGCGATGTCCCGGCGCTCGACGGCCGCGGTCATGATCTTGGTCTTGTCGCCCCCGTGCTTCGAGCCGCGCACGATCAGGAGCGTGGCGATGACGAGCACCAGGACGGCCGCGATCGCGATGGGACGCCGCGTGAGGCTCCAAACCTGCCCCACCCAGGGTCTTCGTTCTACGCGTGCCGGGGTGGCCATGTCAGAGCTCCCTGCCCACGAGCGCCTCGAGCCGGGCCTTCGCGACGCGAAGGTCGTACCGTGCGCGGATCAGGTCACTGCGGGCTTGATTGAGCTGCGTCTGGGATGTGAGGACGTCGAGCAGCGTGGAGGCTCCCACGGCGTAGCGTTGCTGCTGAACGCGCAGGTCCTCCTCGGCGGCGTCCAGGGAAGCGCTGAGCGAGGTCACGCGCTCCTCGGCGGAGCGGAAGGCGCCGAGCTGCGTGGTCGCGTCCTCGGTCGCCCCGAGGCGCGCGTCGCGGAGCGTGGCCTCGGCGTTCTCCTGGTCCACCTTGGCCTGCGTGAGGCGCTGCTCGCGCTGGAACTGGTTGAAGAGGGGAAGCGAGGCCGTGAACCGGAGCGATCCCGAATAGGAGAAGTCGCTCGATGCGAGCTCGGGAGCGGTTCCGCTCCCGCTCCCGCTGCGCGAGTAGCTGGCCGAAAGGGAAGGAAGATAGTCGGTCCAGGCGCTGCGCCGCGCCGCCTCCGCCGCGTCGAGCAGTGCCTTCGATTGCCGGACCGCGGGGCCGTTCTGCGCGAGCTGGCGCAGCGAGGCGTCATCCAGGACGAGCCCCGGACGCTCTCCGGTGTCGGGCGCCGCGGTGACGGGCTCCGGCGACCCGATCGTGCGGGTCAACGCCGCGTTGGCGGTCTCCAGCGCGTTCCGCGCGTCGGTGATGGCGAGCTGGGCCGTGCGGAACTGGATCTCCGCCCGGAGCGAATCGGAGCGCGTGGCGGCGCGCGCCAGGACCCGCGCGATGGCGGTCTTGCGCTGAAGCTCCGCCTGGTCGAGCTGGGCCGCGGCGGCGGCCTGAGACTCGCGGGCGGCGAGCACGTTGAAGTACTGCTGCTCCGCCGCCAGCGTCGCGTTCCACTGCTGGGCCGTCTCGTTGACTTGGGCCGCGGTGCCCCGCGCGCGCGCCTGTCGCAGGTCGAAGAACCGCTGGCCCCCGGTGAAGAGATCGACGTTGGCCGACAGCCCGGCGTTGGAGGACCAGGGGTCGCTGGGCAGGGTGATGATTTGCCCGTTTTCCACCCGCGTGCGGGAACCCGAGGCGAACTGGCGCGTCGCGCCCACGCTGAGACTCACATTGGGGAGAAATGCCCCGTACGCGCTTCGCACCGCTGCGGCGCTCGTCCTGGCCTGTCCCTGCGCCTGGATCACCACCAGCGCGTTCTTCCGTGCCATCGCGACCGCCTCCTGGAGCGTGATGGCCCGCTGCGCGAGCGCCGGGATGGGCCCGGCGCTCGCAGCGATCAGCGTCACGACGAGAACGAAGCGTGTACCCCACACCTTCACGTGCTCACCCTCCTGTAGGTGCGCTTGATTTCACGCGAGGAGCCGATCCGATACTGACGAAACATGGAAACCTCCTTGGATCCGAAGCAGATACGACACGTGGCGCCCGGAACGGCTGTGAGCCGCTCCAATCCCTTGGCACGGAAACGCCCCTCATCACGAGTAAGATACGCCGAAGGTCATGGCAGAGATGTGGCGGGTGGTTGGCAATTCTCGCCGCTTTCGGCCGGGGCCCTTTTTGGCCGGAAGCTATTGCCACACAGAGGGACGCGGATGCCACATCTCTGCAAAACATCCCGCGTACCATAAGGTGTGAATGCACCCGAGAAGATTCAAGCGAAGCACTTGGTCCAGGAACCGCTCCGGGAGCACGGGATCGACACAGGGAGGGAAGGCGTGACCCAGCGAATTCTCGTCGTCGAGGATGATGCGCGGATCGCGGATCTGATCTCGAAGAATCTCGATGCGGTCGGGTACGAGTGCCACCGGTCGCCGGACGGCGGCCGCGCGCTGGCCGATTTCGCGAAGCTCAAGCCCGCGCTGGTCGTGCTCGATCTCGGGCTCCCCGGAATGGACGGGCTCGAGGTGACGCGCCGCATCCGGAAGGAGAGCGACGTTCCCATCCTCATGGTCACGGCCCGCTCGGGAGAGAGCGACAAGCTGCTCGGTCTCGAGCTGGGCGCGGACGACTACATCACGAAGCCCTTCAGCACCGCCGAGCTCACCGCGCGCGTGCGCGCGCTCCTGCGGCGCTCGACCGGCACGGTCACCGAGCGCATTCTCGAATTCGGGGCGCTGCGCATCGATCCGGGCCGTCGGTCGCTCGAGCGCGACGGATCCGCCGTCCCGCTCACCACGCTCGAGTTCGACGTTCTCTATTTCCTGGCGTCGCGAGCCGGGCGTGTATTCAGCCGCGAGGCGCTGATGGAGCAGGTGTGGGGGACCGATCGCGTCGTGGACGACCGCTCGATCGACAGCCTGATCAGCCGCGTGCGCCGCAAGCTGGAGAAGGATCCTTCGAACCCGCGCTATCTCCAGACCGTCTGGGGAGCGGGCTACCGGTTCGCCGAAACCGCATGAGCGCTCCCCACAAGCGAAGCCTCTTCTGGACCGTCGCGGCGATCTTTCTCCTGACCGCCATCATCGGGACGCTGCTGCAGGCGCTCGTGGCTTCCGCGGTGCTTCACCCTCTCGAACTCCGGGAGGCGAAGGCGCGCGCGGAGCTCGCGGCCACCGCCCTATCCTCCGCGCTCGCGTCGGCGCCGAGCATGCCCAAGGCCGCGGAGCTGGACACCCTGCTCGCCCGCTACCGCGAGCCGGTCCGCCCCGCGTGGATCCTCTTCCGCGCCTCGGACGGCACGGTGACCACCTCGCCGCCGGGGCGCTCCCTGGGGCTTCCGCCCGGCTCTCGCGACCGCGGCGACCGGGGCCGCATCGAGACACTGGCGCGCCACGACGTGGTTCGCGGGGGGCGCCCCGCCGGTGAGATTCTCGTCGTCCGACGGATGCGTCCGCGCGGCGCGATGGGGTTCCTGGAGGAGCCGCGCGAGGCGCTCTTTCTCTTCCCGGTCGCGATCGCGGCATCGGCGTTCGCCGGACTCGTGCTCATGCGGCTTCTCGTGCGGCGCCTTCGCGCGATGGAGGTGCTCGCGTCGCGCGTCGCCGAAGGGGACCTCTCGGTCCGGATCGCGGACAAGAGCGGCGATGAGATCGGCCGTCTCGCGGAGCAGCTCGACCGCATGACCGATCGGCTCGCCTCGGCGCGAAGCGAGCTTCACGAGACGGAGCTCCAGCGCCGGCAGCTCTTCGCGGACATCACGCACGAGCTGGCCACGCCGCTCACGTCCATCCGCGGATACGCGGAGACGCTCCTGGATCCCGGCGTTCCGGTCTCGCCGGAGGAGCGCACGAAGTACGTGCGCGGTCTCTTGGACGAGTCGCGGCGCATGGATCTGCTCATCCGTGATCTGTTCGAGCTGGCGCGCCTCGAGGCGGGCGCGGCGCCCCTCCACAAGGAGCGCCTCGACTGGGCGGCGCTGGGCCGCAACACGATCGAGCGCTTTCAGCCGCGCTTTCGAAAAGCGGGCCTGACGCTCCTCTGGCACGAGCGAGGTCCGGAGGCCTGGATCGACGCGGACGGCCGGCGCATGGAGCAGGCGCTGGAGAACCTGCTCGTCAACGCGCTTCGCTACGTCCATGCCGGCGGCCACGTCGAGGTCACGCTGGAGCCCGCTGCCGGGACGATGCACCGTCTCGTGGTGAGCGATGACGGTCCAGGAATTCCGCCGGAGGAGCTCTCGCTGGTGTTCGGCCGCTTCTATCGGGGCTCCTCGTCTTCGAGCACGGGAAGTGACGAGGGTCAGGGCGGCTCGGGGCTGGGGCTTTCGATCGTGCGGGAGATCGTGGAGCGGCACGGCGGAACTGCCACGGCCAGGACGAGCCCGTCCGGGGGACTCGCCATCGTGCTCGAGCTTCCTACCGCCTCTTACTGAGACGATCCGCGCCAGTTTGTAGAAAGGCTAGCGCTCCCGTGCATGCCGGAACATAGGTATCCTCCATGAGTGAGACCCTGACGGGGGCTCAAGCATCCCGCGTGCCGGGCTTCGTCGCTCTGGATGCCGGTACGGTCGCGGCAGTTGGGACGCGCGTCATGGCCGCCGCGGGGTTGGGTTTGTAATTCTTGCTGCGGTGAACGGCCGCTGAATTCAGAGGAGGGATGGGTGAAGGACGAAGAGCTCTTCTCCGGGCGCACGTACGACGATTTTCTGTTCCGCCCCCAGAAGGGAACCGCGGCCTCCCGCTCCGAGGTTCGCCTCACGACGCAGGGCACGCGAGGGATCACGCTCGAGCTGCCGATCCTGTCCGCCAACATGGACAGCGTGACCGAGTCGCGCATGGCGCGCGTCCTGGCGCTCGAGGGAGGGCTGGGAGTCATCCATCGGGGAATGTCGAAGGTGGGCATCGGTCCGGGCCGCGGCTGCCGCACGCGCGTCGAGACCGCTGCGGGCGTGCCGCAGCTCCAGGCGGTGCACGAGGCATGGAGCGCCGTCGGCGCGTCCATTCCGATCATCGCGGACGGAGGCGTCCACAACGACAAGGACCTGTTCCTGGTCCTCATCTGTGGAGCCTCTTCCGTGATGCTGGGAAGCCTCCTCTCCGGAACGGACGAGGCGCCGGGAACGGTGATCCTGGACCCGGCGACGGGGGAGAAGCGGAAGATCTACCGCGGCATGACCTCGCCCCAGGCGGTCTTCGAAGCGCTCTACGACGACGCCGATCCCGAGAGCATGGAGTTGGCGCTCGAGACGCCCGCGGAGGGGCAGGAGGTCCAGGTGCCCTATGGAAGCGTGCGCGACGTGCTGCAGCGAATGCGCGGACATCTTCGCTCGGCGGTCAGCTACGGCGGCGAGAGCTCCCTCGCCGTGGTGCGCGCCAAGGTGCTCGCGGATCCCGCCTCCTTCCTGATCCGTCTCTCCGCAGCCTCCCGCCAGGAATCCTTCGAGCGCTGAGGAGATCGTGCGATTCTCGGAGGTGGCTTCCACGTCGGGTCGCATCGCCAAGACCCGCTCGCGCACGGAGAAGACGGCGCTTCTGGCCGGGCTCTTGCGCCGGCTCGAGCCCGGCGAGGTGGGAGCGGCGGTCGCGTTTCTCTCGGGCGGGCCGCGGCAGGCGCGTCTGGGCCTGGGCGGCGCGGGCGTCCACGGCGCGGCGCGCGTTCCGCGCGCATCGGCCCCAAGCCTCTCGGTCCTGGACGTGGACGAGACCCTGGGCAGGATCGCATCGGTCTCGGGTCCGGGCTCGGGTGCTATGCGTCCACGGCTCTTCGCCTCCCTGCTGGAGCGGGCGACGGAGGAGGAAGCGGATTTTCTGATCCGCCTCGTGCTCGGCGAGCTGCGCCAGGGAGCGCTGGCCGGCCTCATGGAAGAGGCGCTCGCCAAGGCGACGGAGATTCCGGTCTCGGAGATCCGGCGCGCCCTGATGGTCTCGGGCGACTCGGGCGCCGTGGCCCATGCCGCGCTCACGGAAGGGCGCGCGGGTCTTTCGCGATTCCGGCTCCAGCTCTTCCGGCCGCTCCAGCCCATGCTCGCCCAGCCGGGAGAGGATCTGGAGGAGGCGCTCGAGCGCCTCGGCGAAGCCGCGCTGGAGTACAAGATCGACGGCGCGCGCGTGCAGGTCCACAAGTCCGGGAGCGACGTGCGGGTCTACTCGCGCCTCCTGAACGACGTCACCGTGGCGGTCCCCGAGATCGTGCAGGCGGTAGCCCAGCTCCCCGCGCGCGAGATGATCCTGGACGGCGAGGTGATCGCCTTGCGGCCGGACGGGCGGCCGATGCCCTTCCAGCTGACGATGCGCCGCTTCGGCCGAAAGCTCGACGTCGAGGGGCTCCGCTCCGAGATCCCGCTCACCCCGTTCTTCTTCGATCTCCTCTATCTGGACGGCCGCGATCTGATCGACGCTCCCGCGCGCGAGCGCATCGATGCCCTGAGCGCCGCAGCAACCGGGCTCACGATTCCAAGGCGCGGGGCAACGGACCCGGCGGAGGCGGAAGCGTTCCTCCAGGAATCGCTCGCGCGCGGCCACGAGGGAATCATGGTGAAGTCGGTCGCGGCCCCCTACGAGGCGGGACGCCGCGGATTCACCTGGCTCAAGATCAAGCCCTGGCACACGCTCGATCTCGTGGTGCTGGCCGCCGATTGGGGCCACGGCAGGCGGAGCGGCAAGCTCAGCAACATCCATCTCGGGGCCCGGGACCCCATCTCCGGTGCATTCGTCATGCTGGGGAAGACCTTCAAGGGGATGACCGACGCCATGCTCGAGTGGCAGACGAAGCGATTCCAGGAGATCGCGGTGGCGACGGACGGGTACACGGTGCACCTCCGCCCGGAGATCGTCGTGGAGGTGGCGTTCGGCGACGTCCAGGAGAGCCCGCACTACCCGGCGGGGCTGGCTCTCCGCTTCGCGCGCGTCAAACGCTACCGCGAGGACAAGACGGCCGAGCAGGCGGACACCATCGAGACCGTTCGCGCGATCCACGCGAGGAGTCTCGAGGGTGCCGCTTGATCGGCCTGCGCGGCGTCGCAATCGCCCTCCTGTTCGCGTTCCCGTTCCGGTACAGTCCCCATGCCGTCGTGGTTCGGGAGAATCGTTCTCCCATCCGACCCACCGGGAACGCGGTCCCGTGGACCGCGGAATCCCGGGAACCGCAGGGAATCCCCAGGGAGACATGACTCTCGATTCCAGACCGGACGTCCTGGCACCTCCGGTGGAGTCCCGCGACGTCGTCTGCGGCATGCGCGTCCGCTCCGATTCCACGCATCGCGCGGTCCATGGTGGCCGGACGTACTATTTTTGCAGCGCGGGTTGTGCATCGAAATTCCGTGCGGCTCCGGAGCGCTACCTCGGGCAATCTCCGGGGCAGGGACATTCTCTCGAGTCTCATCCCCATCACGCGCCCCGTAGGGAACTCCCGGCTCGACCGCACGCGACCACCTGGACCTGCCCCATGCATCCTCAGATCGTGCGCGACCGGCCGGGCTCGTGCCCGATCTGCGGCATGGCACTCGAGCCGATGGGCGGCGAGGTGGAGGATGACCATGAGCTGCGGGACATGTCGCGGCGCCTCGCGGCCTCGGCGGCGCTCGTCCTTCCGCTCCTGATCCTCGAGATGGGCGGCATGCTCGCCGGTGGGGTGCACGGCGCGGGCGCCGGCAGGCGCGCGTGGCTCCTCTTCCTTCTCGCGACCCCGGTTTGCACGTGGGGCGCGTGGCCCTTCTACATCCGCGCGGTCGAATCGATCCGGAATCGAAGCCTCAACATGTTCACCTTGATCGGGCTCGGCGTATTCACGTCGTACACCCTGAGCGCTCTCGCGGTCCTCGCCCCCGGCATCTTCCCGGCGTCCTTCCGCGGCCCTTCCGGAGAGGTCCCGGACTATTTCGAAGCCTCGGGGGTTATCGTCGCCCTCGTCCTGCTGGGACAGGTGCTCGAGCTGCGGGCACGGCGCCGGACGCGCGGCGCGATCCGAATGCTTCTCGGCTTGAATCCGGCCAGCGCGCATCGCCTCGGCGCGGACGGTTCCGAGGTGGAAGTTCCTTTGGGAGAGATTCAGGTCGGCGACCGTTTGAGGGTCCGCCCCGGGGAGAAGATTCCCGTGGACGGGGTTGTCCTCGAAGGCGTGAGCACCGTGGACGAGTCGATGGTTTCCGGCGAATCTCTGCCGGTCGAGAAGATGCCGGGGGCGCGCGTGGTCGGCGGAACGCTGAATCAGACCGGAAGCTTCGTGATGCGCGCGGAGCGCGTCGGAAGCGATACGCTGCTTGCCCGCATCGTAATGATGGTGGGGCAGGCCCAGCGGACCCGGGCTCCCATCCAGAGGCTCGCCGACCGCGTGTCGGCGATTTTTGTTCCGGTCGTGGTCGCGATCGCGGTGATCACCTTCGCCACCTGGGCGCTGGCCGGACCGGATCCGCGTCTGGCGAACGCGGTCGTGAACACCATCGCCGTCCTCATCATCGCGTGTCCCTGCGCGCTGGGGCTGGCGACGCCCATGTCCATCATGGTTGCGACAGGACGTGCCGCACGAATGGGAGTCCTGTTCCGGAACGCGGAGGCGATCGAGGCGATGCGCCAGGTGGACATGCTTCTCGTCGACAAGACCGGAACGCTGACCCTGGGAAGGCCGAAGCTTGTCCGCGTGCTTCCGGTCGCGCCGTTTCAGGAGTCGGAGCTCCTGCGCCTCACCGCCGCGGTGGAGCGGGGGAGCTCCCATCCCTTTGGCGAAGCCATCGTGACGGGAGCGGAGGAGCGCGGGATCCTCCCCGACGCTTCGGAGGGATTCCAGTCACTGACCGGGAAGGGCGTGCGTGGGATCGTATCCGGGCGGAAGGTCGTGGTCGGCACGCCCGCGCTCCTATCCGAGGAGCGCGCCGACGTGACCTCCCTCGGATCGCAGGAGGCGGCCTTGCGAGCCGAAGGCCAATCGGTCCTGTTCGTGGCCGTGGACGGAGCCCTCGCGGGTCTCCTGTCGGTGGCGGATCCGATCAAGCCCGGCGCATCGCAGGCGCTCGAAGCGCTTCGCGCCTCCGGAATTCGCGTGATCATGGTTACCGGCGACGGCCGCGCGACCGCGTTCGCCGTCGCGCGGCGGCTCGGGATCGAGGAGGTGCACGCGGAGGTGCTGCCCGAAGAGAAGGTGGAACTCGTGAAGCGGCTCGAAGGAGAAGGACACGTGGTCGCCATGGCGGGAGATGGAATCAACGACGCTCCAGCGCTGGCGCAGGCATCGGTCGGGATCGCGATGGGCACCGGAACCGACATCGCGATCGAGAGCGCCGCGATCACTCTCGTGAAAGGAGATCTGGACGGGATCCTCCGCGCGCGCCGGCTGAGCCAAGCGACGGTTTCCAACATCCGGCAGAATCTCTTCTTTGCGTTCTTCTACAACACGATCGGCGTGCCGATCGCGGCGGGCGCGCTCTATCCCGTGTTCGGAATCCTGCTCAGCCCCATGATCGCCGCCGCGGCGATGAGCCTGAGCAGCGTCTCGGTGATCGTGAACGCGCTCCGGCTGAATCGGATTCCGATAGGAGCGGCGCGGGCGGTCCCGGCTCTTCTGCTGATCGTTCTCGCCGCGTGCTCCCTTCTCGGCTGCGCGAAGCAGGGAGCCACGCGCGCGACCCGCGTCGCCGTCACGCTCGGCCGGGTCGAGACGCGGGACGTGCCCTTCGCCCTCTCGGCCTCGGGAAGCGTGGAGGCGATCCGGAGCGCGTCGGTCGGCTCGCAGGTCGGCGGCACCGTGACGAGCGTCGCCTTCCGGGAAGGGGACCACGTTCGCCAGGGACAGATCCTGATCCAGCTCGACGCGCGCCCGTTCCGGCAAGCCTGCGATCAGGCGCTCGCCACGCTGGCGCGCGACCGGGCCCTCGCGGAGGCTGCCCGGAACGACGCGGAGCGCTCTCGTGTACTTCACGAGCAAAACATCCTGTCCCAGGCGGAGTGGGACCAAAGCCGGACCGCCGCCGAGGCGGCGGCCGCCACGGTGCGCTCCGACTCCGCGGCCGCGACCAACGCCAGGCTCAATCTCGACTACGCTGCGATTCGCGCGCCCATCGCCGGCCGGAGCGGCCGCTTGATGGTGCACGAGGGGGATTACGTCAAAGCTTCGACCAGCGACCCCCTGGTCACCATCATCCAGCCTCATCCCATCCGGGTCTCCTTCCGGATTCCGGAGCGTGACGTGCCCCTGCTGCAGCGGTATCGCGGCCAGAATCCTCAGATCTGGGTGCAGCCGGACAGCGGGCGCGCACCGCTCCTGGGCCGCCTCGCGTTCGTGGACAATGCCATCGACGCGGCCAGCGGCACGCTCCTCGTGAAGGGAGAATTCCCGAACCCGGACGGGCGGCTGGTGCCGGGGCAGTTCGTGGACGTGCGCCTGGTGCTCTATGTGGCCCCGCGCGCGACGGTGGTTCCGGTCCAGGCCGTGTCCACGGGACAGCAGGGCTCGTACGTGTACGTGATGAACGCCGACTCCACGGTCTCGCCGCGCCCCATCGAGGTGGAGCGGACGGTGGAGGACGTGGCGGTGGTGACGCATGGCCTCAAGCCGGGCGAGCCGGTGGTGACCGACGGACAGATGCGGCTCTCCCCCGGCGCCAAGATCGCCGTGCGGCGCGCCGCGGGAGCCCCTGGGTGAACTTCTCCGATCTCTTCATCCGCCGCCCCGTCGCGACCACCCTCGTGATGGCGGGCATTCTCATCTTCGGCATCGCCAGCTACCGGCTCCTTCCGGTCAGCGATCTTCCGAACGTGGACTACCCGACCATCTCCGTGAACGCAACCCTTCCCGGGGCGAGCCCCGAGACCATGGCCTCGGCGGTGGCGACCCCGCTGGAGAAGCAGTTCACCACCATCGCCGGCATCGACGCCATGACGTCCTCCAGCGCGCAGGGGTCCACCTCGATCACGCTCCAGTTCACCCTGGATCGCCAGATCGACGCGGCCGCGCAGGACGTCCAGGCGGCGATCGCCAAGACCCTGCGCTCGCTCCCGAGCGGAATCACGCCTCCGTCGTATCAAAAAGTGAATCCGGCCGATCAGCCGATTCTCTTCCTCGTCGTCACCTCGGACCTGCTCTCCCTGTCCCAGCTCGACGACTACGCGGAGAATGTGCTGGCGCAGCGAATCTCCACGGTCAAGGGCGTGGCGCAGGTCTCCGTCTTCGGCTCGCAAAAATACGCCGTGCGGATCCGGCTCGATCCCCGCGCGCTCAACTCGCGTGGGATCGCGATCGGCGCCGTGAGCGACGCGGTCCAGTCCGCGAACGTGAACCTGCCCACCGGGATCCTGTACGGGCCGCTCCGCTCGGCGACGGTGCAGACCCAGGGCCAGCTCCGGAACGCGAAGGAGTTCGGAGATCTCATCATCTCCTACAAGGACAGCTCTCCCGTGCGGCTCCGCGACGTGGCTCAAGTCGTGGACGACGTGCAGAGCAACAAGGTGGCGAGCTGGTTCAACGGCCGCCGCAACATCACGCTCGCGGTCCAGCGCCAGCCCGGGGTCAACACGGTCGAAGTAGCTTCCGCGGTCAAGAAGATGGTCGAGCGCCTCAGCGCCCAACTGCCGCCTTCGGTGGAGGTGCACACGCTCTACGACCGCTCGGTCTCGATCAAGCGATCGGTGGAGGACGTGCAGTTCACGCTCCTCCTCACGCTGGCGCTGGTGGTTCTCGTGATCTTCCTCTTCCTTCGGAACCTGCCCGCGACGATCATCCCCAGCCTTTCGCTCCCGATCTCGATCGTGGGCACGTTCGCCGTGATGTACCTCCTGCATTTCAATCTGGACAACCTTTCCCTGATGGCGCTCACGCTCTCGGTCGGGTTCGTGGTGGACGACGCCATCGTCATGCTCGAGAACATCCACCGGCACATGGAGACGGGAAAGGGCCCGCTTCGCGCCGCGCTGGACGGCTCCCGCGAGATCGGATTTACGATTCTCTCCATGACGATCTCCCTGGTCGCGGTGTTCATCCCGGTGCTCCTCCTGGGAGGGCTCCTGGGGCGCCTCTTCCACGAGTTCGCCGTGACGATCAGCGCCGCGATTCTCGTGTCGGGCCTGGTGTCGCTGACCCTGACTCCGATGCTCTGCAGCCGCTTTCTCAAGCTGGACCACAAGACCCAGCACGGCCGCGCGTTCCGGACGGTCGAGGCGGGATACCAGAGCATGTTCCGCTTCTACGAGAAGACGCTCGCCTGGGTGATGGATCACCGCCGCGCCACGATGGCCTTCTCGCTCGTGATCCTCGCAGGCACCGTCCTCCTCTACAAGATCGTGCCGAAAGGGTTCATCCCGAGCGAGGACACGGGGCGGATCATCGCCAGCACCGAGACGGCGGAGGGAACCTCCTTCGAATCCATGTCGCAGCATCAGCAGGAGGTGGCGGCCATCATCGGGAAGGACCCCAGTGTCGACTCCTACACCTCTTCGGTCGGCTCGGGCGGCGGTGTCTCCTCCACGAACCAGGGGCGCATCATCGTCAAGCTGAAGCCACGGAACCAGCGTCGGCTGTCGGCGGACGAGACCATCCGCGAGCTCCAGCCCAAGCTCACGCGCGTGCCGGGCATCCGCGTCTATCTCCAGAACCCGCCGGTGATCAACGTGGGAGGGCGGATCTCGAAGAGCCAGTACCAGTTCACGCTCCAGAGCCCGGATCTCAATCTTCTCTACTCCGGCGTGAACGATCTGCTCGAACGCCTGAATCACGTCCCGTCGCTACAAGACGTGACGAGCGATCTCCAGATCGCCAACCCGGAAGTGGACGTCGCGATCGACCGCGACCGCGCCTCGGCCCTCGGCGTGAGCGCGGCGCAGATCGAGGAGACGTTGTACGACGCGTTCGGCTCGCGCCAGGTCTCCACCATCTTCACGTCGAGCGACCAGTACTGGGTCATCATGGAGCTCCAGCCCGACTTCCAACGTGACATCAGCGCCCTTCAGAATCTCTACATCGCGACGAACACGGGCTCCCTCGTTCCTCTGGGATCCGTGGCCCGGCTGACCCCGTCGGTCGGCCCGCTCAGCGTCAACCACATGGGGCAGATCCCGTCCGTGGCCATCTCCTTCAACACCCGCCCCGGAACCTCCCTCGGCGAGGCCATCGGCGAGGTGCAGCGCGAGGCGCGCGTCACGCTGCCGCCGGGCATCACGACCAGCTTCTACGGCACGGCCCAGGTCTTCCAGGCCAGCCAGCAGGGGCTCCTCCTCCTGCTTCTCCTGGCCGTGCTCGTGATCTATCTCGTGCTGGGGATCCTCTACGAGAGCTTCATCCATCCGCTCACGATTCTCTCCGGGCTGCCCTTCGCGGGATTCGGCGCCCTGCTCACGCTGCTTCTCTTCCGCACCGAGCTCAGCATCTACGCGTTCGTCGGAATCATCATGCTGGTCGGCCTCGTGAAGAAGAACGCGATCATGATGATCGACTTCGCGCTCGAGGCGGAGCGCAAGGAGGGGAAGTCTCCGCGCGAGGCCATCGTGGAGGCATCCCTCATTCGATTCCGGCCCATCATGATGACGACGATGGCGGCGCTCATGGGAACCCTTCCGATCGCGATCGGCTTCGGCTCCGGCGCCGAGGCGCGGCGTCCGCTGGGGCTCGCGGTGGTCGGAGGGCTGGCGTTCTCGCAGCTGGTCACGCTCTACGTGACGCCGGTGATCTACACCTACCTCGACGCGTTCTCGCGCCGGCTCGGCCGCGGGAAGCGGACCGAGGAGGCTCCGGCGACCGGAGGAGGGGTGAAGGAGCGTCCCGCCGCCGCCTTCTGAGGGCTGGAATTCCCCGCCCGAAACACCTACACTCCCGTAGCTCTCTGGCTCAAGAACCCGTCCGCCCACCATCGTTTCCGGATCGAGGAGTTGGATGGAGTCCCGCCCGCCGCAAGTCAGCCATTACAAGATCGAATCCACGCTCGGGCAGGGTGGGATGGGGGTCGTGTATCTGGCGACCGACAGCGTGCTCCACCGCCGCGCCGCGCTCAAGTTCCTTCCCCAGGGTCTCGCCCAGGATCCCGAAGCCCGGCGCCGCTTCCTGAACGAAGGACGCGCCGCCGCGACGCTCAATCATCCGAATGCCGCGGTCATCTACGAGGTCGGCGCGGACGGTGACGATATCTTCCTCGCCATGGAATACGTGCCCGGGGTGACGCTCCGCGAGCTGATCCAGCAGGGGCCGCTATCCTGGAACGAAGTCGTGGACCTGACCCTCGAGATCCTGGACGCGCTCCGCGAGGCCCATTCCCACGGCATCGTCCACCGCGACATCAAGGGCGCGAACATCAAGCGCACCCCCGAGGGACGCGTCAAGGTGATGGACTTCGGCCTGGCGAAGATCACCGGCGGGAGCACGATCACGCAGAGCGGCTCCATCGTGGGAACCGCGGCCTACATGTCGCCGCAACAGGTAACGGGGCAGGAGGTGGACGGAAGGGCGGATCTCTTCTCGCTCGGCGTCCTCATGTACGAGCTCCTGACCGGAAGGCTTCCGTTCACCGGCGATCAATCCGTGGCTCTGGCGCACGCGATCCTGCACGAGGACCCGATCACGATCCGGGAGCTCCAGCCGGAAGTCCCCGCGGACCTCGAGCACATCGTCTTCAAGGCGATGATGAAGAGCGTGCTGGAACGCTACCAGAGCGCCTCCGAGATGATCGAGGATCTCACCCGCTTCCGGGACCACGACCGCATGCGGCGCTCCGGCGTCCACGAGGAGCTGGACCTGGTCGCCACGCGCGAAGTTTTCTCCGTGCGCCGCGAGCGGTTCCTGGCGCCGATGGTGGGACGCGAGCGCCCGACGGAGCGCCTCCTGACGCTTCACCGGGAGGTGCGCCTGGGAGAGGGCGCGGCGGTCTGCGTGGCGGGGGAAGCGGGCATCGGAAAAAGCCGCCTCGTCGAGGAATTCTGCCGCACCTGCCGCCGTGAGGGCTCGCGCGTGCTCGTCGCCTCGTGCCTCTTCGGGGGCGGCGGAAGCTCCTACCTGCCGGTGGCGGATGCCCTCCGCCAGTACTTTGCGCTGCGCGGCGTGGACTCCGCGCCGGCGCTCCAGCGTTTTCTCTTCGACCGCTCGCCGAGACTCGCAGGTTCCATTCCGGTCCTGAGCCGGTTCCTTCGCTTCGCCTTCGCCACGAACGGACCCACCAGTGAAGAGGAGCTCTGGGAGGTTCTGGATCAGGTGGTCGCGTTCATCGCCGAGGAGCGTCCCCTGGTGTTCGTGCTCGAAGACTTGCAGTGGGCCGACGAGGGAACGGTGCGGCTCTTCCACTTCATCGCGCGGCGCGTCGGCGGACGCCGCGTGCTCCTCGTCGGGACCTACCGGCCGGAGGAAACGACGTCGGACGCGGGAGGGCGGCAGCACGCCCTTCCGGAGGTCCTACAGCTCCTGGGACGCGAGGAGCGCTTCGAGCGGATCGAGCTCCAGCGGCTGAGCCGCGAGGAGGTGATGGAGGTCCTGAGGCGCCTCTACCCCGGAGCCCAGTGGGGAGAGGAGTTCGGCACGCTCCTCTACCGCGAGGCGGAGGGGAATCCCTTCTTCATGGTGGAGATCCTGAAATTGCTCACCGCCGAGAAGGTGCTCGCGAAACACGAGGACACCTGGATCCTGGCGACGACCGTGGACAGGATTTCGGTCCCCGAGAAGGTCTATGACGTCGTGATGCGCCGCCTGAGCCGGCTCGGCGCGCGGGAGCGGGAGATCTTGGAGCTGGGCGCCGTCGAGGGGGACATCTTCCACTCCGGCACCATCCTTCGCGGACTCGGGATCGAGCGCATGCAGCTCTTGAAGACGCTCCAGTTCCTGGAGCAGATCCATCATCTCATCCACGCCGCTGGGCCCCAGTACCACTTCGACCATTCCAAGATCCGCGAGATCCTCTACGACAGCATTCCTCCCGAGCTTCGGATCGAGTACCACACGGTGGTGGGGCAGTTCCTCGCGGAGAGCTTCGGCGAGTCGGAGGAGCACGCCAGCGTCATCGCGTACAACCTGCTCGCGGCCGGGCTCAAATCGGAGGCGCTTCCGTTTCTCATCCTGTCGGCGACCGCGGCCGCGCGTCTCTTCGCGCACGCCGACGCCATCCGTTATCTGGAGCGGGCGGAGAGCCTCCTGCACGACCTTCACCCCAACCATCCGCCGGCGGAGCGCGTCCGGCAGCTGGTGGAGATCCGCAAGCGCCGCGGGGACTATGAGTACGCGGCAGGGAGATACCGGGCCGCGCTCGTGAGCTACGAGGTGGCACTGGATCTCACGCGCGCGGCGCCCGAGGCGGACCTGGTCCGCTCGATCGGCCGCATGCACTATCTCCTGGGACACCCCGCCGAGGCCCAGCAGAGTTACGACGACGCGCTCTCCAGATACCAGACGCTCCTCGAGGAAGCCCGGGCGTCCGGGGACGAATCCCGGCTCAACACCGCTCTCCGGGAGCTGGGGAAGCTTCACTTCTTCAAAGGCGACATGGAGAACGCGGAGCGGTTCCTGCGCGAGGCCATCGCGATGGCCGAGACCCGCGGCGACGAGCGGCTCCGCACCGCCGCGCTCAACAACCTGAGCGGGATCCACTACGTCCGCGGCGATCTGGACGAGGCCTTCGCGTGCCACCGGACCTGTCTCGGCATCCGCCAGAGGCTGGGAGACGAGGCGGGGCTGGCGCAGACGCACAAGAACATGGGAATCCTCCACTACCGGCTCGGCGAGTCCCAGGAGGCCGAGAGCCACCTGAGCGAGGCGCTCGCGCTCTACCGGAAAGGGGTGGACCGTCGCGGAGAGGCGGTGACCCTGAGGCATCTGGGAAATCTCCATTATCAGGAGGGGGACCATGTCGGAGCGCAGCGCCACTGGGAGGCGTCGCTCTCCCTCTGCCGCGGGCTGGGCAACATGGAGGACCTCTGCTCCTGCCTGATGAACCTCGGGCTCGTGCGGTTCGAGCAGGGGCACTATGCGAGCGCGGAGCGGCTCTACCGCGAGTCCCTGGAGATCCGCTCTTCCCAAGGGTTGCGGACTCTTTTCTTGGCTTTGCTCCACGACAACCTGGCGGAGCTGTACCTCGACCTGCATCAGGTCGAGCGGGCCGAGGAAGAGGTGCGTCTGGCGGAGCAGATCGCCGTCGCTCTGGACAGCGCTCCCGTGCTGGCGGAGGTGCACGCGAAGCGCGCGTTGATCTCCGCATCGCGCGGAGATCTGGACGCGGCGCGCGAGCATGCACGGCTGGCCATTTCGTTCGGGGAGCCCACGGGCAACGTGGAGAGCCTGATCGAGGGGCTCATCGCTTCCGCCGAGGTCGAGCTCGCCGCGGGTAACCATGGGGAGGCGAAGCGCGCGTCGCGCCAGGCGAGAGACATCGCCCGGTGGTCCAAGATGGCGCACTTCGAGCTTCGAGCCGCGCTGACCGCCGCCCGCGCGGCCTGCGCCGAGGGGACGGGTAAAGACTCGCTGGAGGAGCTGGGAGAGGTGGTGCGGCGCGCGAACGAGCGCGGATTCCGTCCGCTCGCCGCGCGGGGCCAGAACCTGATCGGCGAGATCCTCGCGCGCTCCGGCAAGGCGGACGCCGCGGCCGAGGAGTTCACGCTCGCCGCGGATCAGATGAAGGAGATCCTGGGATCCCTCAGCGAAGAAGACCGCCGCTCCCTGGTGCACCACCCCGACTGGAAGCAGCTGATCGGGAACCTGCTCGACACGCTCGTCCAAGTGGGACGCCGCGAGGAAGCGCTGGGCTATCTGGTGGCGTTCGGCGCGGCGAGCTGCGAGCTCGTCCCCGCCGCGGAATCGCCGGCAGCCGTGCTGGCGCCGGCGGCCAGCTAGCTAGCGCGACCGCCACGGGAAGAGCGACACCCCCACGCCGGCCACGAGGCGGTTCGAGCTGGCCCCGAATTCCCCCTGCGCATTGCTCTCGTGCTGATATCCGAGGCTGGCGTTGACCGAGGCCGAGGAGCCCACGAGCACGCGCATGCCGCCCGTGAGCACAGGGGCGAGCACCGCCGTATTGTTGAACGAGAACCCGTCGTAGAAGAGCGCGCCGAATCCCACGCTCGCGAACGGGATGAACCCTCCCTGCGGTGAGAAATTGTAGGTCAGCCCCGCCGTCGCGCCCAGCGCGGTATCGCTCACTCCATTCTGCGATTCGTGCCGCGTCATGAACCCGCCCGTCACCTCGTAGTGATCGGAGACGCAGTAGCCGAGCGTCGGCGTGATCTCGAGCTTGGTGAACGTGTCCACGTTCCCATAGCCCTGGCGCTTCATGTTCCAGTGGGTGTAGGTGACCGACGGGGAGAACTCAATCGTACCCGCGGGAACCGAACGGTACACCTTCGTTCGCGAGACGCTCTGCGCGCCGTCCGCGAAATGCGGCCCCGACAGGAGTGCAGCGGCGCATACCGGCACGAGCGCCGCCCGGAACCATGGAGTGTTCATGGCAAGGCTCCTTCCCGTTGTCGACTTCGATTCAAGTGAAGTGTGAAGGGCGGCGACCCCGAC
>Ga0137394_10000413_pt1 | contig 30026 bp, 38 predicted proteins | sample czobulk116metaG_FD_108278 | JGI IMG/M metagenome (GOLD analysis project Ga0137394, IMG submission 108278) | Vadose zone soil microbial communities from Angelo Coast Range Reserve, California, USA - czobulk1.16 metaG | ecosystem: Environmental > Terrestrial > Soil > Vadose zone | place: USA...
GGTTGCCGGAAGCGTATGTTACCGAAGAAGGGTGGTCTGGACGGGAGTCACCGGCAGGAGCATCTATCGCGCCAGCGGGTTGGTTTCCACCTTCGATGGCCTGGAGATGTGGCGTTGACAACCCCGGGTAGAAGCTGACCGGATGTCTTTCAGGGGGTACGTTATATCGCTCGACGTGGCATGCTCACCCTCTCATGAGGCGCCGATACAACATTGGGGCCCGGCGACGCAAACCAAGTCGGCCCGGCAACGTTGTTTCGCGAGTGTGGACCCCAGATCGGATACAATCGTCCATGACCGCCCATATTTGCATTAACTGCGCGCATGTTAGATAAAGCCATTTGGTTCTGTCACATTGAGCTGGCCTTGCTGTGAATATCCTCGTCGCTGTATCCGAAAGAGCGCTCATTGTCATACACAATCTGGGCGATAGTCATCTGCGATCCAAAAGTTTAGTAATCATATCACCCTTAAACATAGACTCAGAGCGGGGGTGTAAGAGGAATAAGATTGGGCGCCTATGACGAGATAATGCTGATTTCGAGATTATACGAGATTATACGGAATAGGCCCCTTAACAAGGCCGAAGGAACACGGAGAGAATGAACTTTACGTTATGGATGCGAGTCAGGTTGAGTAAACTTTCGCCGGATTTGAAGAGGTACGGCGGTTGTTCGCAATCGGGGGGGAGCTCCCGGTCTACGACAGTTGGGGTTCCACCCATGTGTCCATGTTGATGTAGTCGCGCGCCATGCACAGAACCTTTGTCGACACCCTTATAGAAAAGATTTTCGTCGGCTAACCGGGCCAGGAATCAGGACGCCTCCGTAGGTTCCTACTGTCCAAACGCACCCTTTGTCTTTTCGTTTACGACGAAGCCACCGCCGACGCTGCGTTGCTTTAGTAACCAAACTTCGCCGTGTGCCTGCTCAAGTTGATGACAGGCAGGAATAACACTTCACCTGAAGTACTCATTCGTAGCCAAAAGATCACCATTCTCGCCGAAAACAGAAAATCGCATTCCATTCGGGTGCGTCTTGAGGACTTGGTCCCACCGCCACAGCATGTCACGGTTCATGTCATACGAGATACGGTGCTTCCCTCCCAGTAAGAGTGTCTTGTTTGTCTGGATAGCGGCGTAGCGTGATGGGATCGTACCCGTATCGATTGTTTCCGGATCAGAGCCTATTTGCACCGAGTGAGTGTGCGCGTAGAAAGAAAGTGGAGGGAGGACCTTCTAGACCAAGAAGTATCGCTTGCGGGGTATGATGTCTTTGAGCAACAACGATCAAGAAGTTGGCAGATTCACGCCTGGAACGAAGCTCACCCTTTGCCTAGTCGTCCCATGCCAAAGTTAACGACTGTTGAGAGAATCTAGGGTTGGCACAGTGCTAGCTGATACGCACCTGTCGCAGCCAATGATCCGTATCTAACAATGGCGTTCAACACATCTTGCAACGCGTAGGGCGAATAACGTACAACGAGATCTTGATTGTTCTGACCTGGGGAGACATTGAAGCACCACGTTACCGAATATCATGACCCAAGCTCACTTTCTCCAACAGACGCAACTCTAGCAAGTCATTGATGAATATCCTTCCTGCACGCATTGGCCCAACCGTATGTGAACTGCTCGGGCCGACTGTTGACGGTGAGTTGGCCATGACCTCTGACATGTGGCGGGAGCTTGGGACAATTACCTCCAATACTAAAAAGATCAAAGGTGGATATTACAGCGTGCTCGGGCCTTTCTGGTTCAGTCTCCATGCTTGGCTCGGAATCACCGCTCTCAGGGACATTATGTGACAGCGTACTCAGGCGAGCGTAGAGGTGTCTTGATGGTGGAGGACTCGGGGGCAATGGGGCCGCTAAACGCAACCTCAGTCGGGAAGCATGGTATGACCAGCGTGAAATATGCAGAACCACGTTCCCGCAAGTTTTGGGGAGCATGCAGTAGATGGGGTAATCGCCAGCTGGAAGTGAGACGACGATACAGCGCAGCGCGGATTTGGAGAGACCGGGCCGTTGCTGCCGCGTAGAGCTCGTCCGATTCGCTTTGAAAATTTACGAGTAGAGAGATCGTAGAGTTGATTAGCTATTTGTTTGTGCTTCTCATCGGGTGTTCGATTCTCCGAGGGTTATCTCAAGTTGCTTTCCGGAACGTGGACGGAAATAACGTTGAGTGAGATCGTTATGATGCAGGCGACCTCAATCTCGCGTGGTCGAATTTGAGCCAATCGCGACGGTTGCCGTGGTCGCTCATCTGGCCACCGCTAACTCGTTCCTTCGTTCTCTCTCCTTCGCCCTGCCTACCCTCTCACCTGTCATCTCACAGTTGACCTGTGCCTTAGTTTCTCTCTTTTATCGCATCCCCTGGTTCTGTCCAGGTCGATAAGTGCTCAGCCAAGCCAAGAGCGGCTGCGTTTCGCCGCCAGGTCTGACCCTCCCCAAAACGGTTCATTTGAACCCACTTCTGATACAGGCACCCCCACTTTTTCGTCTGCTGTTTCCTCATCGTAACCCGACTTTTTCGCAGTGCTAACGAACGTTATTCAATCATGGCCGGTGCTTCAGCCACCCCACCACGACGTCCTCACGAATTACCACCACCACCTTCTACCGTCCGTCCGCCAGCGCCTCTCTCTTTGGCGATGTCATCCCAAGTTGGCCCACAGCTCTCGCTCGAAGCCGTGCTTTCTGCCCACGCAGAAGCTGCGGATCCAGTCATGGGTGCACTCGAACAGACCATCTCCGAACGTAATGCCCTCGCATCCCAGAATACCCAGCTTTGGAAGCTCGTCGAGAAGTCCCGTGGCCTTTACACCGAGTCGCAAAGAAATTTGGAGAGGGTTAGGCTGGAAAGGGACGCTTACAAGGCGATGTTATCAAAGCTTGGTGAGAATCCAGATGCCATCGCACGGGGCCATCGAGCGAGGGAGAGACAGTTGAAGCCATCCCCTTCCAATAATGGAATACGCCAAGGCTCGGACGGGTATCCTTCTCCTTCTCCAAGTGCAGTTCCTCTACCCACCCTACCCACCCGTCATCAATCAGTTGATACAGGCATGCATCGCTCCATTGCATTACCTCTCATGTCCTTCCGGTTCGCTAATTCCTACCAAACTCTTAGGCTTGGCTGCCGACGCCGAATCACACAGCCTTACCCCTGATTGGTTGCCGAGCTCGAAGGTTCCCCCGACTGTTGCAGTTTCACATCCCTCCCTCAGCACCCTTGATCCCTTCTCTACACAAGCAGTGTCGGGTTCACCTCCCCATCAGCAACCCACAACAAAGCCGCTCCATATCCCCAAGGTCGATGATCGCCTTGGCGCAGACGCTGGTCTTTCCACTTCCCCCGCTAGCCTGTCTGCTTCTCCCTCTAACAACTATCCCCCTAATGGCTCATTCCCGCATGGCTCATCTGCCACTTCTGTATTAGAGACGATTACCCCTTCCAGCCGATCCGGTCAGCAATCCCTCACACAGCCGCAGGCTATTGGCCGCGAGTCGAGGGTGACCCTCCCGGAAGAGGTGAAGCAGTACACGTCTTCCGTGACAGATTCACCAGCCGACAGTCCTCGTTCTCGTGCAATTGAGCTTAGCCACGGTCGTCGGGGTTTGTCCCCTGCCCGTTCTAATGCACCTCCTGTACCTGATCCTGGGGATTCCGCCACTGATAAGTCTATGCGTAGAGATTTGTCTGATGGAGAGTTCCTAGATTTGGAAGATTCGGACAGTCTTTATGACTCCGCTGCTGACTATAGCTTGACGTCACCAAATCCTCCAGACAGTAGGAAACCCCCGGATGACCCTAGGCAGCCGCGCGTCTCAATACAAAGCCCTGCCGCGGATGACTTTCCCCTTCCACCTGGTATAGCGAATCCGAGTAATCCAGGTAATAGCAACCTCATATCAGGGACATCTCAAGCAAATCCTGCCGTTGAGCGAGCCCGAAGGATGGATGGACCAGAGTCCCCTACCACTCCGACGCCTAACGCCTATGGTTCTCGCTCATCAGGCATGTCAACATATCAGAGTGTCGTCTCAGAGCAAGAATCTCTGGTGCAGTTCCGCGCCCTCCCTCTCCTACCCTATGACCTCCCATACACAAACGTCACCGTAACAACATCGTCTATTCGGCCGAACGATCGCGGCAAGGACGTTCTCTCCTTCGTGGTTCTGGTCAATCCTGGGAATCAAAAAGACCCGTACATGGTTGAAAAACTTTATAGTGACGTCCTCGGATTGGACCAACGAATTCGTTCTCGTTATGGGAAGGGTGTCCATAAGAGAATTCCCCATTTACCAGATGGGAAACTGTGGAGGGACCATGCACCGTCGAAAGTCGATCAACGCAAAGTAAGGGTCCCTTTCCGCCCTTGTGTGAAGAGCCTCATTTCCGTCCTGTAGACGATATTAGAGCAATACGTGCAGGCGCTCATCAAGCTGCCCGTCAAGAATAATGATGAGATCATCGCATTCCTGACCTCCGATGTCATCAAAGAAACAAATAAACCCGTTGCTCGTGAAGGTTACAAAGAAGGATACCTAACGAAACGCGGGAAGAACTTCGGGGGGTGGAAGACGAGGTTTTTCGTTCTTCAGGGCCCACAGCTGGAATACTATGAAAGCGTACGTTACCAGACCCACTGACGGTGAACAATGTCGCTAATCCGCTTTTCCATCAGCGGGGTGGCCAACATCTTGGAGCAATCAACATCACCGGAGCTCAGATTGGCCGCCAGCACCGACCAGCAGACAGACGCGAATCCGAGGACGAGGGCGAGTATCGCCATGCTTTCTTGATCATTGAGCTCAAGAAGGGCACGGGAGCAACCCATCGTCATGTCCTATGCGCCGAGAGTGACAGCGAGCGTGATAGCTGGGTTCAAGTACTCGTGCGCTATGTTTCTGGCTCATACGATGAACATGCGTCACCACATAGTAGCCTCTATATCAATACGTCAACTACAACTTCAATGTCTTCAAGTCAGCCCCGATCGAGCACCAGCTCCAATGCGCCCGTTGAATTCCCCCCGCCTTATCGTGAACGCCGTCAAGGGCAACGAGGTGACATCAACGTCAGTTCCGCCGTCCCATTGTCGCGACTCACCCCGGATGCATCGAATGCAAAGTTGTTCCATGCTACACCTTCATACGAAGAAGCTTCGGGTAGAAGTTCGAATACTCCATCAAGCTCTGAGCAATCAGCTCCCATATTCTCTGATGCACAGACTGCAAAGCGCCTACTGGACAAAGGCCAGCCATCGCATGCCCAGGGTGCTGAGTCACCCTTGTCTAGCTCACTTCCCACGACGTCGCCTCTAGATGCAGCTGGTGGCGACTTCACACCTTCTATCGGACCTCGGCCCAATTCCGAATTGGGGCACTACTCGGATCTGATTGAACCCCAAGGCAGTCGTGGTGGTGGACGAAACCCTCCGCCCTCTTCAGATCATCCACGTCACCGCCAAGGCCAGCGTACCTCTCTTCATCCCCCCTTGGAACCCCAGCATTCACCTGAGGGCACTCTTCCGGGTGACCGCCCAGCTTCGCCGGAGGGCCTAAATCAAAGTTCACCTCGAACAGAAATGCCTACAAAGGTGAAAATATCAGGGCCGATGAATGGTACACCTATTCCACTGGGCCACAAATTCGGTGGAAAGGAACCAGAAGTCGTGCAAAGTGACCGCAGGGATAAAGTCAAGTCGCGTATGTTCCAGTGGGGTTGGCGGCAGCACGGAGGTGAGTGTCTGGCGGTGATCAATCGATTGTAAGCCTAAACGTACGTATCTGATAATTATGTCTAGAGAAACCCAATGCCCCTGCACATGCTCAAGTCCACCGCATGGTGTTTGGCATACCGCTGGAGGAGTCACTAGAAGTGGCGACTATTGCTGGTCTTCCGGCTATCGTCTTTCGCTGCATCGAGTACCTGGAAAAAATGGAGGCGGACCAGGAGGAGGGTATCTATCGCCTCAGTGGAAGCTCTGCCGTCATAAAGAATCTGAAAGATAAGTTCAACTCCGGTATGGTAATTTCTCATTGCAACGCTTCCAATATGCCGACTGACCTCGTGACCAGAGGGGGACGTGGACCTGCTTCGCGAGGACGAATATTGGGACCCCCATGCCATAGCCGGCTTGCTCAAGTGTTTCTTTCGGGACCTACCGTCGAGCATCCTAACGCGTGATCTACACATGCGGTTCCTCTCCGTCATGGGTACGTTCCAAGTCCACCATATCTGCGAATATGCTCGGTTTCCGTTGTCCTGATAAGATCGTTCGTCCAGACCTGGTAGATCCCCAGGAAAGGATCACCGAGCTCTCTCACCTTATCGCGATTCTTCCGGTCTCAAATTACAGCCTTCTCCGCGCTTTGACCGCCCACCTTATCTCGGTCGTACAGAATGCCAACGTCAACAAGATGACGATGCGCAATGTTGGGATTGTGTTTAGCCCGACACTCGGAATTCCCGCGGGCGTTTTTAGCCTAATGTTGGCAGAGTTCAATCGCGTGTTCGATGTCAACGATGACGCAAACGAAGCGGAAACGGAGGCCGACGAAAAGGACAGCCCAGTACCCCGAGTTGCCGATGCTGGTGGTGCAGATATCAACCCCAGAAACAGCAGGCATTACTTGGACGCCACTACCGACCAATTACTCGGGCTCTCGGGTAGGCAGCTCACAGGTGCGTAACCTCGCCGAGTGGCGTTGTCTGATTTGTGTTAACTCTATGCGGATAGGCCCGGAAGAAGACGGGCAGTCTGACGATGAGGAAGATATGTCGGTAAACACGGAGAGCGGCGCGGATACAACCGATCAAGACGTGATGGTGGAGTCGAGCCAATCCAACCCTCAGCAGCAGACACCTTCCGTACAGGAGCCCATACCCTCATCCCGAACCCGGGCATCCAATCTTGCAGCGGTGCGTGGACTGGGTATCCGCGTTGCAAGCGAAGATGCGTCGCGGCAAGGCCAAGTCTCTGGTCTTCCGCTCTCGCCACGACCCCCGGGGCGATCTCCCAGAAGCTCGCCACATCCGCAGGATGCGGCGGTATCTGGCGCCTCGGCTCCTTCGCAGTAACAGCGACGAGACACACGCCTTTGCTGGAGTACGCTTCGCGTTCTGTGATGATGCGTAGGTGTAAATATAGCCCCCTCCTACGCCGAATGAAAGCCTGGGTTCACCGGGCCCACTCGATTGCACCTCGTTGGGTGTGCATGCGTTGGAAGGATGATGTAGTACTTTTTCTCTGTTTCAGGTGTACCAATCAACGGAGTCTGATTTACCCCTGCATGTTTTAGTAATCATTATTTCCAGACATTTATATACCACTGCATTTGTTCACAAAGATATACGTCGGTTTGCAGTGGAAGGCAGTGGGGGATGGTGTCATTGCCCTGCATAGCCTCGAACTTGAATGGATATAAGGGAGCGTGAGAACTTCATTTTAGTGGCGGCCCTTGGCTATTCCACACCAAGTGGGATAAGGTAGGACATAAGGACATGGGATTTCGGCAGGGCGTCGTGCTTGCTGCAACATGCTTTCTCTTCGGTGAGTAAGGAAAGGGCGTCGAAGCGTTGATTGATTATCGGGGAGCACCACTTCTCATCATTGCACGACACAGGCGTGTTGCTGGCGTGTTTCACCATTGACTATCGCGTGCTCTTTGAGCCGCTGACCGAAGAGATCACGAAGGATGGATTCCAATATTACAAGACGTTCTATTACGCCCCTCCTGGAATAAAGGTGCGCAGCGTTTTTGTTTTGTTTTGTTTTTATACAAACGATACGACAACAGGCGCTGCTTCATGGTCTCATTGGCGTTGGAATCGTTGGAATCATCACGAAACTACATCGCTGGGACGAGAGTGCGATGTTCTTTGATGGAGGATCGTTAGGTGAGCGCCCTCATATTCATTCTCCAACACCCCCTTTCACCTTAGCCGGAGGTGAGGGGGGGCACACACGTTTCCTCTCGCGCACGGCACAGTACTAAATGGAAAAACTCTTCTTCGGAAAAACTTAACCTTACAGCCGCGTTCGTTTTCGCCACTGCGATGTATATCTCGGTGACGATACCCTCCATCCGGACGGTCGTCACACCCACAGAGGGCGTGGACACGCACCAAGACCAGATCGATGCGCTGCGTGTGCTTTCCGCCGGAAACACGTTGATTATGGTGCTCCTCGGTGGAATTCTGGTGCTACAGGTACGTGAGACGCCCATAATTTTTTTTTATATACTTTTTTGTATTTCTTTCCGAGTCTTTTCCGATTCTAATTTTGCTTGTTTTGGTGGAATATTAATATTTGATTTATTTTTTATTTGTCATGCGCACAGGGCGGTCAAGAATGGGCTCGGAGACTGGAACTGAGGGAGCAGGCGAAAGTTGCGACAGAGGAAGCGAAGGCAAAAGAAGCAGATAAGAAGGTGCAGTAGTGTTGCTGCGACAGTCGGCCGAGACAGAAATGCGATTTACGTAACTTGACATCTACTCCTATTTCACTTTTGACGTTTGTTTGACCGTTATTGATTGATGACTTTGCTCGATTGGTGTGCGGCCAACGGCATTCGCATTCACCCCAACCTCCGCATCCTTCGCCGTGACCAGGACAAGAAGGCCATCTACGTTCGCGCTGCAGATGCTCCTATCTTACCCGACCAGTCGCGTAAGCCGGGTTCTCTTTCACACCAGTCCCCACCCCACTTACAACCGAGCGCGATATTCGCTCCTGCGTTTCTGACAACGTCCGTCATGTATCTGCCTTCCTCCGTGGATATCAGTCGTCGTAATTCCGAAATCCGCCGTGCTGTCCACCCGTTCGTGTGCATCGGCCGAATATATCCCCCACGCGCCGTACGGTCATGATGCCACCCTCACCCTCGCCTTGGCGTTGTACTCCGAGCAGTGCGTCCCACAGATCTGATTGTGCCTCACGGGTCCACGTTACCTACCCCCTATAAAAATTGCTCGGGACAGGTTGCTGGCCTCACGTTCTCGGTGGGCCGGGTACCTCAAGTCCCTTCCGAATGATCAAAATTGGCATGGAATTGCTCTTTTCTGGGACGCCGCCTTGCGTGATCCTCTGTCGTCCCACGACATTAGCGATGATGGACGTCGAGCCGAGCCGGGTGGTCTAGACCCCGATGGCGGCGACGCTGCCGAGGCAAGACGGTGGCTGCTGGGTACAGAAGCCGAGTCGCACTTTCTCCTTCCAGGCCCGCTCCGAACGCCCGTTCTCGTATGTCCTTTTTGTTGGTCACGCGCCCGAAACAAAACACTCTCGCGTCGAAGGATGACTCACGCGTTTTCCCGCACGCCCCGTTGCGACATGTCTCACAGGATGAAATTTCGGGTTTCTACCTTTCCGTAGCGGCGCCGCTTCTTGAGCGTGCTGGTCTATCCCCATCTGAGAGAGGATTCCGGCATGCTTATGCACTCGTCAGTTCCCGTGCATTCATGGTTGACGCATATCACGGTCTGGCCATGGTGCCTATAGCGGACGCGTGGGTAATGACAAGCTTTGTGCGCTAATCACATCTGATGGATGTATCTTTGGTCCTATTTGTGACAGCTTCAATCACTCGCAAGAAAACAGCATTCACTTGGAGGTTCGTGCCTGCGGTCCCGCAGCATTCGACTTCGCCGTCGATGTTAATGGAATTCACCGCTTACTGTCACAAAAAATGTAGAGCGATCACGACGTGTGTACGTCCTGTGGCTCTCTTTCAGAGTGCCCTCATGATATGGATGGCCGTGACGAAACATCTGCGGCGCCCAGTGCAGACACGGCAGAACCCGAAAACACCTGCGAAATGGTGGTAAATGCCGCAATTATGCCCGGCGAGGAGGTATTTAATACGTACGGGGCAAAACTCACCAATGCGGAATTACTCGTGCGCTATGGATTCATCCTTGATGCCAATGACAACGATATCCTCACTTGGACAACCGACGAAGTCTGGGATGCGGCAGGTTCCGCACTGATTGATCTTCCACCGGGTCGCTGGAACGATGACGACGGCTATGCCATCTACATGGAGATCTTGCGCGATTGGCAGTTTGACGCGGGATGGGGGGACTCGGAGCTGGTGATTGACACCGAGCCAGATGAGAATAGAAACCCATTGTACATGACTGCTGACGGGGTTCTTTCGCACAAATTGTGGCTTGCGATCGCGCTCGCGGCTTCGAGGCGGCAGGGCACGACGGTTGATGCCACACAGACGCGCGAGCTCGTGACACGCATGGGATGGACGCAAATCCGGATGGAGCAAGGACACGCAAGGGCGCGAAACGGGGGGGGTGATAAAGGTGACGAGGATAGGGATGATGATGATGCATACGAGGTGCGACCGATTGTTGCTTGGTCAGTGCACAAGCTGACATTGAAAATGTGGAAATCAAATCAAAATTATGTGTACAACTCCTCACAACGCCATCTGTACTGTGTTGTACGGCCGCCTGGAACCGTTCGTTCGGGGCGAAAACGCGTGTGCGCCTGCCTCCGGTGACGCGGGAATCTACAGGCGTTGGGCAGACTGGTTCGCACGATCGAGGAATCATGCGCGCGGAGGCTAGATCGGGTTTCCCGGTTTAACGTACAACAGCAAGGCGATCACGGTCTTGGCTTGCATAGTGCCGTGGTGGGCAAGTACATTGATGTGAGTATCCTTTTGTTTGCCTGAATTGGCCGTAGCGACGAGGGTTCGGCGTCGGTGCACGGGGGGGCTGTCCGTTATGCTACCATATGAGAGAGTAGAATTGCTCGGCTCAAGGGGTCAGTATGACACACGTGTAGTTCCTCTGGTAGGGCGGGGGTATGACTAGTCGACGGTTTCTCATTGTTCTCACCCATATTTGGCAGGACCTGGACACGACTCGACAAAAGACGCAACTGGCGGTTACGTTAGCTTTGGGAGAGATATCTATAGTTGAAAGCTGTGTCGCCAGATGGGACGAGTTGGCGGCAAGTTGGACAGTCTGGGCGGAATAGGCACTATTGAGCCAGAGCAGAGCAAGTTCGCCTAGACGTAAACAATCGCCTTTACCAATATAGGAAGGTCTATGGACCGTGGACCTGTGGACCCGGAAGGTTCAGAAGAAGCAAAGGGGGGTGGTGATGAGGCGGCGGGAAACGGTCGAGTTCCACCGCCGAGAACACTGGGCGAGTGGGGACTGGATTTGAGCTACTCGAACTTGAGAAGAAAAGAAGAATTTAGGCGGGGAAACAGCGTCTTATGGTGGGTGATTCATGAGGCGGGAAGTCGAGGCGGGGGGCCAGAAAAGCACGAAGGAGGGAGAGAGGCGTGAGAGTACATGGTATGAGATCTCGATGGTTGGTCTTGAGCCCAAACGAGGTTAGAGGGACGACGCCGATCTCGATGGCTCGCCTGGATCTGAGATTTATTATTTGGGGGGACGGAGACCCTGGACACCAGTTTCCAATGACATTTTTCAGAGTTATCACTTCTCTTTTTCATATCTTTATAATAAAGGTCAACTCACTCCCGGCATGCGCCTCGACTCTCGACACTCCTCCCCGTCTTTCTCTAATCCTCCCTCTTCCCTTCTCTCCCTCCTCTATCACCACTCGTCAGCTCATTCTCTCGACTCGCAATGGATACTCAGTGGTGCTTGACGTGTAACCGTCACTTGGTACGCAGTCCCTCCCCCCCAACCATCACTCGACGACGTGGCCACTGACCCGCCCCTCATATAGGAAAACTCTGACGAGGTCTACTGCTCCTCAGAGTGCTATAACGAAGACAACCCATCAATCTCCCAATCCTCCATCCCCGACTACCATGATTCGGTGTCGATCCAACAACCGGGCCCCCCATGCCTCTGGCCCGGCAGCAACCATGAGGGCATCTTAGCCTGGGCGAGAAACGTCTCTCCCGGCCTACCCTCGGAAGAACGCACACCCTCTCCTCGAAGGACGTCCTCCCGACCCGTCCTTCTCAACACGGGCATGTCGACTCGACCACTCGCTCCAGCGCTTTCCGTTTCGTCATCCCCCGTCCTCGCCCAACCCTCGCACCCCATTCAAACTCCACGATCCTTCGAGCGGGCTAATCCATCTCTCTATCATCAATCGGCCGGTGGATTTAGCACCACCACCACGTCCCTCGCGACGGATTCCATCGCCACACCCATCTCTGGCGAGGACGAGCACGCATCACCAGCAGGGCCCCCACATCCTACCCAGTCCTCGGTGATTGGTGCGCTCGCGAAGCACGTCCGCACCTGGGTTGGAAATTCCACGTCACGTCAAGCACCGCTACCGAAACGGTCACTTCAGGACCCTGCAGTTGCCGGTGTAGATCCCACTTACTTGTCGCTCGCCCGCTCGCGTGGGACGTCGTCCCTCTACATAGCAGACGAGGATGTTCTTCCTTCAAAGGATGTCACGACATCCGGCGACGATTTTTTGGCTGGCTGGCTGGGACGCCCGAAGCAGCCGATCAGACCACTTTACGAACCAGCACCCCGCGATCACCCTGCCTTCCGCGCACGGGGTCGCAAGGCTGCACGAGCCGTTGCCTACTGTTGACCACTCCCGGACTCTCCCTCTCTCTTCTTCCCATTTTAGACGTCTGCTCTTCTTTTCGGCATTCATGAAAACGTGCCCTTGTCCTCGGATTCCGCCCTCACCTATCAATTCTCAGCTTTATGGATGACAACAACCCCCTCCCTTCCCCTTGCAGAAGGACACGAAAAGAGGGGATCAATCTTCAATTTTTTTTTCTGTTGACGACTTGCAACCACCCCACCGTTCCCACTATCCGTTCCCCCATCCTTAAAAGCGCGCACCATGGTGTGCTTGTCTTACTTGGCTTTCACTCACTCGCATAAATAACACTATGATCTCCCGCCACTCCGCATCAGTTTTGCTTGCATCCTTCCACATCAGAGTATATACAATAGCATCTCTTGTCCCCTCGTTTCTTGATCTATCCATCATCCTCTCTCACCACCCACCCACCAATGCCTCTATTTCCTTGTCCACTCCACCCGTCATGCATGTGTGTACGACTACGTTATTTGTACTAACCTATAGCGCACGTCAGCGAGCACCCACTATAGAGTTTTTTGTCGTGCTATGTATCGACCGAGACGATTGAGTGAAATGTGTGACTTGAAGAGGAAGTGCCACATCGCAGGAAGAAACGCGCAAGTGGGAAGGACCCCACTTGTTTAACCGACTTCATTATCCCTCAACTCAACCGTGCTCTCTCAGATCGATAAGCCATTGGCCCGATTTACTTTTCCCCCTGTTGCCTCCCGTCCGTTCCTCAGACTCCGCCTATGGCCTTATTTTTTCCCATGCCCGACACCCCGGCGTGCGGCACACACTCAATCGGGGTCGACAAAACAGATTTGGACCCGCCCAAGGCTGTTTGCGCCATTTGTCCTATCGCAAGCCCTCGCCTCGCCCCCCACCCCTCCGCACTTCCCGCCTCCCCAGCTCCACCTCGTCGTCAACGTTTCACCCCTCTCTCATTCTCCTCTTACTTCATCGTCGTCACCCCACGTCGAACTATCGTAACGAAACTATTAGTGATTGCGTTATCTATCACCACCACCACCACCACCGACCCCCTCGGCGCTTCTTCCATTCCTCACCATTTCCGTCCTGTGGCGCATGATCGCCCTTGCGCCCCTTGCTTCGAGTCCTCTGTTACTCTGTGTCCCCCTCCCCCTCCCCTTACTTTCCGCTCAATGGTAACACCGTAGTTAACTGATATAACGAAACAATACAAACTGACAGCACTACTATGGCCAAGAAGACGGTGTCGGATACTGTAGCAAAGGACTAATAGTAACTCTTCTTCTCTTTGTTTTCCTCCCCTACAACGCTGTCGGGCGATGATGCCCCTTCTCTTCCCTCTCCCACCCATTGTACTTCCTTCCTCTCCCTCCGCGGGCCTCCTTCGCACGCCCCTCGTTCTTCTTCCCCCTTTTGCATGAGTTTGACTTATTGAACTATTCTTAGCGATCCCTTTTTTTTTTTGCACCCCGAGACGCGTGTCCCGCCCCGAAGCTGGTCACTTAAGAAAAAATTACTCGCACGCCGACGCTCCACTCTTCGGTGCCACCACCCCTTCAGTTCAGTCCCCCCCCCTCACAGCCAAACCCCCTCCAACACCCCCCGCGCTTCTGCTCATTCCATCCCTCCAACCCTCAGTCCGCTCCCACGCCTCGTTGCCATTCCACCAAACGGGTCATCGGCACACGCGCGCGCGCCTAAATGACCTCACAGTGGCTTACGTCCGCCGAATGGCTGTCCTTGTTGCATCAAACGTGCTAAGAAAAACTTCCTGGACTGGATTGATGGTTGTGTTCCATAGACCAGTGCGCAGTGCACGCACGCACGGTCCTGACAGTGGCTCGCTTTTCTCCCACACATATCCCGCGAGTCTGGGCTGCAGCCACCCTTTTTGGAAATATGGTAAACGAAAGTCAAAAACCTTCTTGCATAGCCAGTAGCCCCGTTTTGTGAAACAATAGCTCCCCGTCATTAGATCAACCCTAATGCACGTTTTCTCCATATCATTTTCCCATGGCGCACTGCTAGACACAGCTTCTACCAGTGAGTTGGCCGCGTTGACGTCTAAGAGGGTGCCCGAGTCACTGGAACAAGCAGTTCATAACGAGATTTTTATAAAGCGCAATCCCAATCTGTTTTGTGATGCCAACTTCTTCCCAAAACGCCCTATCTCAGTCCGACACATACATCCGCCTGTCCCCTCACACTCGTCCCTAATCTTGTGAATGTTCCTGTGCGCAGACTTTAACCTCGCGAATTGAATTCGTATTTATTTTTAATATATTGATGCGTTTGGTCCAATTTTTTGTGAGATGCGATTGCGACTACTGTACATACCCAAATAATAAGCACAAGCATGGCAACCGACACGACCACCCCCGTTGAAGTAGCCCCCCAAAAAACAGCATCGTCAACTGGCCGTGCTTCACGTGGGAAGGGAAGCGATTCACTGAGCAACTCGCGAACTCGGTCGCGGGGGTTCTGCTATTATTACTTAACACCATTTCCCGACAATTTGATGTTATTACCGTATATTCTGTTGCGCTACCCCCCATCCATGCAAAACTCCGAAAGAACTAAAATTCATGCTAGTCCGCTTTTTTTTACAAACGGTCGTTAGTTAGAGAAGGTTTTTGAGTGAGTGAGGGGAAGGGGGAGGGGATGTGGGTCGAGGGGCTAGCGCCTTCGCCAGTTGCAGGGTGTCCACTTGGTCCTGGACGGTGGGGCCAGGTTCACGCGCCAAAGCTGCGGGCGCCAGCGCGCCGGTCTATGTATTTGCAAAAGCGAAAGGAAAAATATCAGGTCGCCTCAGTCAGTTTTGACATACTTGATAGAGCAGTAGCAGTGGGAAAACGTTTCCGCGGAAAGAGCCACGACCAACAACGACTCTCTCAAAGGATCGTCATTGCAAAATCATCGTAAACCTATCCGCCCCCGCCCCCGCCCCTTCTTTCTCCCGCCACACCCCTGCATGTGATCAGGGATGGAAAACGAGACTAGAACGGATCCAGGACCGGAGTTAAAGGGGGATGCTTAGCTTTTACTGGACTGGACTGGACTGGAGGGAGGGAAGGGTTGGTTGAGTTGAGTTGAAGCGCGCACTTTGCCATTCAAAGCAAAGAAGAATCCAGAAGAAGGGAAGGGAAGGAAGGGGTGGGAGAGCGTTGCCGTCGGGCGGACCCTCGCGCACCCCGTGACACGGGGCCACAGGGCGGGGCGGGCTCAGTCGGGGGAATGCAGTACCAATGGGCGCTGTCACAACACGTTCAACGTTCTTCTCGCGCGATAAAGAGGGTCAAAGGTCCGAGTGAATAGTATAAACGCGTGTTTTCTGGTGCGCCTTCTGTTGTGCACGCACCCTTTCTTCTTGGGGTAGTCAAGTGACCCCTAGTACTTTCCCTCTCTCATACCCCTGGAATAAAGTCACCCCACCTCCCCGACGACCCTAGGAACGGCTCACTCCACTTCCACTCCAACCCAACGCCATTAAGAATTAATGCCTCACTGGCAGTCACCTCAACTTCCGTGCTACCCCTATTCCTCTTCCTTCCCTCCCGCGCCCGCAGGAGTCGGGTGGCCCGATATGGAAAAAGCGAATATGACCACGTTTGTTCGTTCCCACTCGACTCACTCATCCTTCTTTTTTGGGGGTCGGGTGACATACACTGGCACTGGCACCACCGACGCCGTCGCATGTCGCGTGTCAACTCACCCATTCAATTAATATTATTGCGAGTCATACATATACACAACGATTTCGAAAAAAAAAAAAAAGAACCCTGCTTTAAATTGACTTTTCGTTCGTCGTTTGAATCCGTGCCTCGCACCAATCAATATGCAAATTGTGAATCAGAGTTGTCCTTTTTTTTCACACATTTTTTGCGTTGGACACACCCCTACGGGACTTACTGTACAGTACATGCGGTGCTCCAACTCTTCGCCGCGGTCGCTCTCATCCGAGTCGGCGTAGAACCCGGGTGGCCCGACCACGGCAAGCGCAAGCGAGGCAGGGAAGGGAACGATTGCGGGCCGATATGATAGGAGCTCTGAACCCATTGCTTACGTCCATCACAAATGATTTTTTGCTTATGGAGCAAAGGAAGCAAGCAAGAGTACATGCATTACACATTGCAACTGACATTGCATGGAACTGCAGCGATAAGAGAGGGCTGGTTTGTCCATTGCTTTATCAAAAGTCCCTTTGTCATGAAAAACCCGTGCGAAGAGAGCTGGGAAAATAATCAAGATTAGACACTAGACACAGACACCTTCAGTTACGCGAGCTTGGCACATCGGACAGCTCGGAATTTCGACAAGGCAGGGTGTGGCCCATGTGTGTGTGCTCGGGAGCACATTTGCCAAATCATTTAAGCTCATAGGGTGAGAGTTGTCGCTTTTCGAAAAGACAGTGCTAAGCCATTTCGGTCTTGGTCTGAACCCATGCGAAAAGTCCGATTAACGATGGTCTCTCTCTCTCTGACATGCCTTATTGTGGTACGAATCCCTCGCAATCGATTCGACGACGTCACTCACTCGCAAGTCGAGTCAGGGCTGCTTTTATCCGCCGCACAAATCTCCGTATCACGCACTGCTTCGCCGCATGGCCACCGATCGCTGCAAGGGATTCATGTCCCCCATCTTGCGGACTTTTGCAGAAGGGACCTGACCACCACACAAAAGAACTAATTGCGCGATACCAGCACCCGTGCAATTAGGACTTTGGGATCCTCTTCTCTTCCCTGCCGGTGGTTATATATGCACGCAGTACTCGTACTCCGATGTACCAGCAGCCGCCAAGCCAGCCCACGGTCCTCTCTTGCCTTTTAAAAGCAAATGCCGACGAGTTTATATATATATGGTATCTGGGCACTCTTATCGCGCGCCGTAGCGACGACGGCGCTCGCGTGAAATGATGGTGGGTATCATCGACGGCTTGGACAGAACTGGCAACTTATGGATCGCACAGCTTCCATGCATATCACATTCTGATGTGTCTCGCTGCATCTCCATAGGTCGGCCAACGGTGGCATCATCCAACGATAGCTCGCACCCTCAGTTACAGAGGCGCCGGCACGGCACCGGCAAACCGTTTTATTTCTTCTCAGGCGGCCGACTCGAGTAAGGTTTGATTACTGTTACTGATAGCGTGGTGACAGAAACAGGGTGCATCTGTTGCGGGTCCTCACGCGCTCACGAGCCACACAAATTCCTGGAAGGAGGTCTCGTGGTCCTGGGCAACTGGGGTGGGTAAATAGAACTTGGGTACTCGGCGCGCACGGTTCTGGGGCCTTGGGCATGTCAACCCACATCAATGTTCGTTTCATTCATTAATGCGAATTCGTCGGGAGGGGTTCTCCTAGTTCATCAAATGAGTGGCGACGGGGTTTCCAGACGCTCGACAGGGTCCACATGAACGCCTCTCTCGCAGCCTCTGTTCTCGTCCTCGGGGCCGTTCCGTAACGTGACAAAGAACTTAAGTTGTGTGATATTGATTGTTGCACGAACTGGCACCGTTCTTAAAAGAGCCCATGCAAACAATCGAACGCCGCACCCTTATGAGAGAACCGCAAACATACGGCATACACGTTGGGTCCCTTTGGGTGGTACGTGTAGCCTCACTCTGTTACGGTGGGGTCAATGTGACAGAAACTTACACTGCGCGCGGTTATTTCTTCGATCACTTCACGGCGATAATGAGATCGGCAGGGCAGGGAATTTACTAACTTTCTTAAGACGACGGGTGGAAATGTGGAACTCTGCTCCCCTAGCTAGCTAGCTAGCTAGCGCGCGCGTGCAGGCCTCGAGCGAAATCATAATGAAGGCCACGGAACAACAGAAAAGACCATCAGCTTCGATAATCTCTAATCTGTGGAGTCTATGAAATTAACCCCTGGTAGCCGCCGGTGAGCGCGCAAGAGGGACCCCGGAGTCGCGCCTCTTCCAGCAGAAGGGTTTCCACCTGCCACCTGACCAACGGCCGTTAGAGCGATTGCCTTTCTTAAGTAGTGCTGCCCGCTGATTAGCCACGTCGACCTTAAAACGCAAGTCCAGCTAGGGGCAAGAGACCATGAGCCACGGTCGGGTACGCGGGACTTGCTCTTGGCCCCAGTTGCCCAAAAGCCCATCCGGCCACTCGGTCGCCGGCGGATGAACCAATATCAAAGGTCGATCTCTTTCGGGTTTCACGACGTTAAACATCCAACATGTATTCATGCGAGGATACAAATCGGCATTTTCTTATCTTGGGCTCGACGTACATCAATAGGAATAGCGAAATGCTCTGCTCACTACTGCTGGGGCGGTGGTTGGAATCTATTATGACATTTAACCAGTCAGATCCACGATGACAACCGAAGGATTGTCTTACCCGGGGGGAGGAGGGCCACCGAACCCAGGAGGAGGGGGAAAAGGCACCCCCGGTGGGAATCCAGGCGGACGGAAGCCTGGAGGTGCTCCTGGCATACCAGGTGGCGCAAACGGCATTGGAGGTCTTGCAAAAGCTGGGGTGCCCACTGTCGTTCCAGAGTGAGTGACAATTACTCCCGATCGAAATGCTCAGGGCAAAAGCAGAACACACACCTGGAGGGACCATTCCCATTCCGCGCCCAGCTGGCATCCCGCGACCTGGGCCGGGCGGGAGCTGGATTACACGAGGAAAAGTGAAAAAAAAAAGGATAGTGAGATGGTGTCCCTGAAAAATGAAGCCGGGATAAGGGTCGCGCGTACCGCATTCTTTTTGTCCTCATCCTGAACGGGTGGAGGACCTTCCACGGAGAGGGATACGACGGTTTCTCCACGGAGAATTACAAGCCCTAAGGCCCGTTTCATTTCCTGCTCTGGCCCAGCTTCACTCTCTCCGGGTTTCTTCTTTGGCCTTACGCGGCGAAACTCTTCACAGTCGGCAAGGACGAGGTTCATATGCCTGTCAAATGCGAGCATTTGACCGATGAAGGCGCGACCATCGTTGATCGTAACCTTCAGCCTCCAATTAATGAGGCTGAGCATTTTCCCACCTTTCGATTTCGGAGGAGGCTAGAAAACAGTACATCAGCACGATGGTTGATTCATCGATGAATGAGATTATGTGCACGAACCATGGTGAATAGTAGCGAGGGGCAGTCCCAACGTCGAGCACGCACGAGTCGCGATTTCTGTTTGGTTTTTTCCAACAATCCGCCAATCTGATCACCAAATAAAAGCAAACAACCACTTTTCGCCCACCGGAGAACACGGCCCGTTCACCCGAGGTGCTCCTGGACTTTGGACTTGACGGAGGGGGATGTGAGGTCCAAGGATCTCTCTCTCTTACTCTCGCAGTCAACATGGGTACTATTCAAACCGCCCTAACTCGCATACTCGGTATCATGGGGCGTGTCTGTATGTGAAGTACTGAGTGCTCAAGCGCCAGTTTCAGGTATCCGAACTCCTATTGTGCTCGCTCCGATGGCCGGTGCGAGCGGAGGTGCCCTGGCCAGCGAAGTTTCTCTCGCGGGTGGTTTCGGTTTCTTGTCGCCAGGTGAGGCATGACCTTTGCCAATGCAGAGGAGGCAGGAGCTAAGGACGTGTCGTGCCACTTTCATACAGTCTACACAGGGGTCGAGAAATTCAGGAACGAGTTCGACGTCGTAAGGTCGACTCTCAATAAGCCCACTGGTCCGCTCCCCATCGGGGCCGGTTTCCTCGGGTGGAAGCTCGAGGAAGAGCGGTCTTCGCACGTCGCCCTTCTCGAACTGGCACTCGAGAGTGGCGTGCGGGCGATCTGGCTCTCCTTTGGAGAGGACTTGGGCCGCTGGATCGAGCTCGTGCGAAACCACGATCAAAAGACCGGCAAATCTCCGAAGACCCTCGTCTTCGTCCAGGTTAATTCCGTCGACGACGCGCTAACTGCCGTGCAAACGTGGAAGGTCGATGTTCTCGTGGCCCAGGGTAAATTCATGTTTTTTCAAACCCTTGGCCCCGACTGCGTCACTCATTGTCGTCATCGTCATATGTCCCTGCTCACCCCATCTACCATCGTCTCGTACCAGGCATCGAATCGGGCGGACATGGTTCAGCTTCCGCTCCACCTGTTCTGAATCTCCTTCCTCAGATATTGTCCGCCTTTCCACCCTCTGAAGCTCCACCCGTACTAGCGGCAGGCGGACTTTCCAGCGGTGCACATCTCGCCGCTTTCTTGACGCTCGGAGCCGCGGGGGCCGTGGTAGGCACGCGTTTCCTCGTGGCAGAGGAGAGCCAGTACTCGGACGTGCAAAAGCGTGCCATCATCGCCGCCAAATCCGGCTCAGCCGTGCGATCGTACGTGTTCGACCAGCTTCGCGACACGACAGGGTGGCCGGCCGGGGTAGATGGCCGTGGACTAGCCATCCCTGCGGTAGCGGCGGCTGAAGGTGGCGGAGATATCATTCAAATTAAGGAAGAAGTTGCAGAGGGTACGAAACGAGGGGACCCCCGCTCAGTGATTGCCTGGGCGGGTACGGGGGTGGGTCCACTGACCAGGCTTCAGCCCGCAAAGGTAAGGGGTCATCTCCACTCCCTCTGTGTATCGGAGTTCACAGCGCGCCACAACAGGATATTGTGCGGGAGTTACATGAAATCGCTGTGGCACGTCTGAAAGCGTCATCCGCCCTGGTTGATGATGCATGATAACGGCGCCCTGGGAAACAAGAGAAGACGGGAACGGGACATGTCGAGGGGTGCCATCATTGCGTACGTCCATGACTGCATCAATCCTCGAGGGACCCGGGACTCTAGTGATCTTGTAACCTTTCGACCCCCTTTGTGCTTGTGCCGCGCTTTCGAATATCAAGGTTCAGATTCGTTATCCTTCTCTCGCCTTCGGCGTTTCTTTCCAATTCGCGAACCACCGATTGCGTCGGTTTCGCCCAGATTTGTCAGGTTTTCAACAAACACCCCAATCTCGGAGAAGAGGGAAATCACGTTCGTCATAAGTCAACGCGATAGAAGCTTTACATCCCCTTACGTCCGGACCACGCAACAAGAAATGCGCCTTTTTTTTGCACAGGACACGTCGCCCTCTCCTAGGCTGGAGAGCTTCTATCAATTTTATTAACGATGACGACAGCGGCGAGGGGGCCCAGACTTCGGAGTTGCTATCATTTCTCATTCGTCATGACCCTGACCCTGCGCGAGAGATAAGAACGAGCACAAATATTTGGCCTGGGGACCAACGTGCGTGCGTGGCAAGCGCACGCAGAACAGACTTGGAACGGCAAGAGTGGCGCAACCCCGGGCGATCGCAGCATGGCGTCTTCGCGGTGATGCTGGGTCCTGGACCCTATCACCACGTACCATAGGCGACCTTGGCTATCACACGCGGTTTTTGAGTCCTGCGCACGCTTTGGTGCAAGTAGCTCCGACCAGTCGGCACTATATACACCGAGCATCCTAGGACTCAGGGTGCTTCGCATGAATGACCGCCACAGAGATAAGGATATGGTGGGAGTATGAGATCGCTTGGCACCGTTTTAAGTATTTACAAATGGTTCCTACACTGCATATGACCACGACCACGAACTGTTTCTTTTTTCCCACAGGCGACAGAAAAAGTAGACCTCCGTATGGAATGAAGAGGTGAGTCTACAATGGGCGTGCTTCCATCGAAGGCTAGTGCATAATCTCGACAGTCAAGTCCCCCTGCGTTATCGAGTCGCCTGAAATAGATTCACATTAACTCAAGATTTTGGAAGCACGTTCTGGTCACAAATACGCACCTTCCTGCACCACAACACGTTTGATGTGACCTGAAACGGGGGCGGTCACGGAAGATTCCATCTAAAATTCGGGGGTCAGCATGGGTCAGTTATCATGCCAATATCAGTCCTAAGTGACAGCTTCAATTACCTTCATAGCACTAAGGACTGTAGTAGAAAAAAGCCCCGAGATGTGAGAGCGCTCATACCCAACGCTTGGAACAAGACGTACCGCAGAGCGGATCACCCTTCTTAATCTCCTGACCCTCTTTCACGCGAACCTCCACGACGACACCAGACATTGGTGCGCCGACAGAGCCAGGATCGGATGTTGCTTTCTCACGAGAAACGGTTTCCACCGCGGAATTCTTGTCCTCGACGGACACAGCACGCACCTGCCGTGCCGCACCATTCAGGCTAACCCAGGAACGTTATCCAATAATGTGACTCACTTCACCGTTCACCTCGAACCAGACGTCACGTTGCGCGCGGCCCTCGACCACCGGCCCGACAGCCATTAACACGACGATCAACGTCTTGCCCTTCTCAATAGGAATGTGCATTTCCTCGCCTACGTCTGGGCGGCCGAGGAAATAACGCGTAGGAATCACACTGATCGAGAAGGAGCACGGTTAGCACCAGAACTCCGCGGAGTAACTACCGTGTGTTTTACCTCAAGTCGCCATATTTCTGAAGGAACCCCTGGTACTCTTCGAAGACCTGTGGACGGCACAGTTTGACTCATGGACACTCGGTAGAAGTTCTCTTACCTTGGGATACATCACATAGGATGTAACATCTGTATCTGTGATATGCTTGCCAAATTTGCTCCGTAATTCGGCCTTGATCTTCTTGAAGTCCAGCGGAGCCAGACCAGCTCCGGGACGTCCATCGATCCGTGGCTTGTTCCGGATGATCCTACTCCTCAGAGGTTCGGGGAAGCCACCAACAGGCTGTCCGAGATAGCCCTGGAAGAATTCGACCACCGACGAAGGGAAGTCAAGCTGGTCCGCACGTTCAAGGACTTCGGCCTTGGATAGTGAATTTTGTGTCATCCATTGAGCAAAGTCCCCGACGACCTTGGATGAGGGCGTGACTTTTACAATCTTGCCGCACTAGCCGAACAAGTCAGCCACGAGCAGGAATCTAGAAAGAGAATGTCGTGCTTACCAGTTCATTAGCTTCTATGTACTTCTTCTTGACCTCTGTTGTGACAGTCACCACACTGCTCATCAGATGTCTTTACGCCACACTCACCCGTCCATTGAGTACCAAGACCAAGCTGAGATGCTTGGAACTAATGCGGCCACAAGTCAGCCGAAGCAAGCGGGAGAAGGCTACTAAGCACGAGCGTACCATCAAGTTCGTATATTGGCCTCCAGGCATCTCGTGGGCAAACACGCTGGAGTCTGATGCCCGGACATTGGCTTCGAAACAACTGTAGAGCATGCGTACTTGTGTCCAGTAGAGGTTGAGAGCTTGTATATCAGCATAGCGAATCCCCGTGCCAAGATTAGTCTGCTCAAGGGCTAAGGTCACAGCACCCATAGGTGGCTGCGAAGTCAGGCCAGACATGCCTAACAAATTACGCATGTGAGTCCCCCGCAAGCAGGATAAGTGAAAGTGCTTACTGTCGATGGCAACGTCGACAACGTCAGCACCAGCTGCTGCCGCCGCGATCATGCTGGCTGTTGAAATGCCAGCCGTGTCATGCGAGTGCACATGAATAGGGATATCAGGATATTTGGCACGGATACTTCCAACGAGTCTGTGGGCAAGCAAAGCGTCACTAAGAGTAAGTCGGGAGGACATAGAGGACTCACAACTTGGCGGCCTCGGGTTTGAGTAAACCTGCCATGTCCTTGATGCCTAGGACATGGACACCCTCTGCAACGATCTGATCTACAAAGTTAAGATAATACTCAAGGGTGTACTTGGTCTCGCTCTTGCTCGCAACGTCTCCACTGTAGCATACAACAGCTTCGACCACACCCCCAGCCTTCTTGGCAGCGTCAATGCCAAGTTTCATCTGAGGTATGGTCAGTATCATATAGTAATTATGTCAAGATACCTACGTTCTCTATGAAAACGCAAGATAAGATTAGAAAATAGGCGTAGATAGTAGCGAGCCCCACATACCGATGTAGTTCAGCGAGTCGAAGACACGGAAGATATCAAGACCGTTCTCAACTGCCTTCTTAGAGAAATCGTAGATCGCATTGTCTCTACCGTAGAATTAATTAGATCATCTGATAAAACTGAGGGGTGCATTGGCGTACGGGTAGCTGGTATACCCGACACCATTTGCACCGCGCACAAGTGCCTGAAGCGGGATGTTCGGAACCAGCCTACGGAGGGCGCGCTTCACGGTCTGCGTTAGCGCACAGTTCGTGCCACCGTCACATAAGACATACCAGACGCTCCCATGGATCCTCATAAAGGAACCTCATAGCCACGTCAAACGTCGCACCGCCCCAGCATTCAAGCGAATATGCATTTGCGAGCGCCCAGCTCGTCTCCTTGGCGATGTTGGCAATGTCATGCGTACGCAAGCGCGTTGCGAGCAGTGACTGGTGGGCGTCACGCCACGTAGTGTCCATGATGAGTGTGCCGGGGTACTCGCGGACTGCCTTGGCAAAGGCTTCCGGCCCATTCTCAACGATGATGTTCCGCCAACCGCGTTCACATGGGAGACTAGTGTCGAGGGGGGGACCGTTAGGGTCATCGCGGTTCTGGAACGTGGGGATGACAATCTCGCTCTTGAGACCGGGTTCACCCTTTACAAAGTCATAAGAAGAAAAGTTGTGACATAGATAGGGAGAAGAATATTACGGTCTGGCCTTTGATGGAGCTGCCGTTGACGGCAATATCTCCGAGGTATGCAAGGAGCTTCTGGGCGCGGTTTTGTGTCTGTACAAGCTTGAACAGTTCAGGCGTATCGTCAATGAACTATATCGAATTCAGCAACATGCCCACAAATCATTTACACCACACGCTCACGGTTGTCCAGGTTTTCCCAGCAATAAAGACATCGTGCGTCAGCAAACGGAATAAGAAAGGAATATTGGTCTGCGAGTGATGTTTGGGCAAAATACGTAGATCTACGTGAGAAAGGAACGGACCTTGACACCACGAATACGGAATTCGACAAGAGCGCGCAGCATCTTTCTACGCGCAACCTCATATGTGGCCCCGCTGACGCTGACCTTGACCAAAAGACTGTCGTAGTGAGGCGTGATCTGAGCGCCTGCGAAACCGGAACTGGCGTCGAGTCGGACACCATTACCACCAGCACTGCGATAGACCTCGATCTTTCCTGTATCTGGCTGGAAGTTTGCCGCCGCATCTTCAGTAGTAACACGACACTGGATTGCGAAGCCGCGCTTGGTGATGGCATCTTGCGTCAAACCGAGCTGAGGGAGGGTCGCGCCGGCGGCGATTTGGATCTGAGCGGCGACGATGTCCAGTCCGGTGATTTCCTCTATCGTCGGGTTGGTCAATGGACACTGTCAGTTTATGGAAATAGCTTGCCTGTAATTGTATGCTCGACTTGGATGCGAGGATTAATCTCGATAAAGTAGTGTCTTCCCTGCTGGTCAACCAAGAATTCCGCGGTTCCTGCATTCCTGTAATTGACGCTCTTCGCGAGCTTGATCGCATCAGACCAAATCGCTTGGCGAACTTCCTCAGGGAGATGCGTCGCGGGGGCAACCTCGACCACTTTTTGATGCCTGCGTTGAACGGAGCAATCCCGTTCAAACAGGTGCACGATATTTCCCTGGGCGTCTCCGATAAGTTGAACTTCAATGTGACGGGGCCGTTCGAGGAAACGCTCGATGAAGACAGTCCCATCGCCGAATGCGGACTTGGCCTCAGAAACTGCCCGCTCGAATGCATTCTTAAACTCGGATTCTTCGCGCACGACGCGCATGCCACGACCTCCACCGCCCATGGCGGCCTTGATGATCACTAGAGAGCGACAGTTTGTGCGACCATATGCGCCTCAAAACAGGGTAATCACCTGGGAAACCGCATTCCTTGATGAACGAATCTGCGTCTGACCACTTGTTGACTGGTCCTGGCGTTCCAGGGACGACAGGGACGCCGACTTTTATGGCTAAAGTATGTGCACAGTCAGTCAGCGGGTTGTCCGCATTAAGGTTTAGTATTAGAGATGGGTTACCGAGAGTGCGTGCCTTTGTCTTGTCACCCAGACTATCGATGACCTCGGGCGTCGGTCCGATGAAGGCAATGCCTGCCTGCTCGACTTTGCGGGCGAATGTGGCATTCTCGGACAAGAAACCATACCTGCGAAGCAGGAAAATCGGGCCGTGTAAAAGCGAAAAAGGACACCTGTCACGAATGGTCTCACCCGGGGTGGATCATATCGACACCATGCTCTAGAGCGATGCGAATGATATCGTCCTGCGCGAGGTACGCAGCAACGGGGGTTAAGCCGGCACCGACGCGGTATGCTTCGTCGGCCTAGGCGATGGTGCGATGAATTGATTAGCATATACCCGCGAACGAGAATACCGTGAAAGTCACGTACCTTTTGACGATGAGAGGACATCCGATCTTCATACGAATAGATCGCGACTGTATGCATCGCGAGTTCGTGGGCCGTGCGAAAGACACGGATGGCAATTTCCTAGAGACGAGTAAAAATGGTATGCGGATCAAATGCCGAGTTCATGGGCCACCGTACCCCGCGGTTGGCGACAAGGATCTTTGTCAGAGGTCCTCCGTGACCTGCTGACTTGCGGCGCATGGTCTGAATGGAGTGCACCGGTGTACCTGGCGCACTGGGGGTAGCGGCGAAGATGGGCGCGAGCCTGGGAGGATGAAGAGTAGACATGATGGGGATCGGGTGGAGAGCCTGTGAAGGTCTGTATCTAGGTTTTATACTCGGTTGGGGGGCGTCAATGCCTAAGCCCAATGGGAAACTGCGATGTTAGACCTTGGAGGATTACGAAAGATGACGTTCGTGTGACCTCCTAAGAAAGGCTACGTACTTTTGAAAGAGAGGGTGTGGGGACGATGTGCGATAACGCGGCAGCCATTTATCGGTGCCGGAGTTAGTGCGCTTATCGCACCCTTCTCATCAGCCATAACCACGTGCGATCAATATTTCGCCCCAGTGAACAAACTTCCACGCTCACCAACGCCTCTATCACTAGTCCTAGTCCGAGTCTAATCCGAGTCATCGTTTCTCGTTACCCGCAACCTAATTCGCGTCGCAGCCATCAGAATTAGCTCGAATAAATCAATCACATTCGTCTATCTATCTCCGCGTGATCTCATGCCTACGGCAGACCTTGGCATAGCTGACACCCTAATCGGAGCCCAACACAAAGTCCGTGTAAGGAGGGCTACTCCTTCCGTGTCGTCATGGGTATAATAGTTTCTGATTTCGTTGCGCCTTCCGCTTTCTTCTGATTGTTCTTCGCAATCGCGTACAAGACCCCCGCAAAGAAACCCACGGACACTGCTGAGACGGACCCAAATGTTACTGCGTCTCCGAAGAAGATCATGCCTGATGCAGCCACTGGCAACTTATTGAGCGCGCCAGTCATGCTACGATATCAGGCCGTCGTCAATCGCCGAGCCACATTTCCCAAGTCGACTATCGATCTCTCACCTATACGTCGTGCTGCTGGTCACGCGGATGCACCAGGCTGTAGTATATGAAATTCCAACTGCAGCAGCGCCCGAGAATGCGACTGCAAAGAGCAGCAGGCCACGTGTCTCGTTCGGGCTACATCGGCAACGAAGGACCTGTGAGCAAGATGGCATAGTCGAGGGGCAGTGGCACAGATATCACGTACAAACTTTGTTCGAGATTACCAGAGCTCCAGTCCTCGACGATGAGGGAGGATAGGAGTAAAACTGGGATTGACAACAGGTTGTTGTAGAACATCGAGTCCCAATCGGAGAAGCCAGTCACTTTGATTTTCTTGCGCATTGCCAAAACCTGCCAAAGAATGGTATCAACACCATGCCCCTTCTGCTTGTCAAACGTACGCACATAGGCAGCGCTGACGAGGCAGTTGGCCAGCATCCAGACGTACCCTACGTTTAGACTGGTAACAACCGTTGTCATAGAACTCAAGCCACCGGTGAGTGATATCTGCGAAGCGTCACTCCACGCCGCAATTAAAGACGAAATGACCTGCACAGGTTCTGGGCGCTGAGCGCCTAAATCCCGTGAAGTCGTGGTTACGTACCATAAAGATAAACGAAACCAACGTCAAGGCAGTGACGCGACCGCCAAACCATAGAACTTCACCGTAAGCCTGCGCTCTCCGCTCAGGTAACAGATGACCCGCGAAAGTTGAACTACACGCACAATGAGGATGATGGTCAAGTTTTTGAAAATGGTATAGACGGGAATGGTCAAGAATTGCTGCAATGGACGAATCGACGCTCAATCATATGAGTCGACGGGAAGCACGTTCGCCGGGACTCACCAGACTCTTCGAGCCAGTATAGATGACGGCGACGAGTAAACAGCTAATCGGAAACCACGCCTTGGCATCCGCAGTGTCGAAATTGCGGAACGAGATGGTCCCGAGCTTTTTGACCGTTGAAACGCACAAGACGCAGACGAGCGACTGCATGCACAATAGCAGGAAGTTCATGGAAAAGTTGCGTCCTGAGACAATATACTGAGCCAGTCTCAGCGCTCGTCATCGCAGCAGGCAGCAGCGTCGAGAAAACTGAGGCGCATACTTTGTTGACCACGGTCATCACGATTGATGCTATGCAGTAGCATGCAACAGAAAGGCCTGGCCCCACAAAGGTGACATGGTTAACGACCGAGTAAGGAGAAAGGAGCAAAAACTTGCGTCTCCTTGCAAAGCTATAACGCACTTGCGGAAGAGATTGAGGGTTCCCTCACGCCGCCCGTCGCTACTGCTTTTCTGAGCTCCACGGCGTCGCGTTCGTCCAGCCCCACGGTTTTGTAATCTCCCCCTCTGTCTTGTGATGTGGCCATTATTGAGTCGATTGGGATAGCGGGCTTGACTAAGGAGCGAAGACGACGAAAAGGCTTAGAGCTTAGTGATGGACAGAGTCGTAAAAGAAATGAGGGTAGGGGTGCGAGTGGGTTGTGGCGCGGATTTAGTGTAGGAATTGAAGTTAGCGCCGGAATATGTGGCTAAATTTCCCATCATCCCGCGGGCCACGTGGATTGATCACACTCTGCTCCTCAGTCGACTAGCCAAATTAAGTGGAAATGGAAAGCAACGTAAAACAAACAGCCTGCTAAGGTACTATCGTGCCAATCAACCAGAGAGTAAAGACCAGGCAAAGCCCGCGGCACTGGATCCTCAACTACAAGCCACGTACAGGTTCACGCCAGTCACCGTCCGTTGATTGTGGCTGTTGAATCTCTCCTTACAGCCGAAGGACCTGCAGCGGATGTACCTGCAGCACTTGCCCGCTCTGAGGGCATCTTATTGGGGTGTTCAGGAATCTTCGCGATCTCTTTCTTTGCTTCCTCCCAAGCCTCCAGGTTCTGCCGACCTCTATTAGCGAGCGACCCTTTGCTAAAAAGGGCGAACTGTACACACCTTCTTACACCAGTCGCGGTGGCTACGCGCCATGCTGATCGCCATCTCACGCAGATCAGCAACCTTTTGGCGCTGGAAACGATCCAGGTCGGCTTGGATAGTGGAGCTTGCATACTTGAGGTCCTGAGCTGAAAGGTGAAGCGCGTCCTCCAGCTGAAGAACAACCAACGTGAGGTTTA
>Ga0137394_10000414_pt1 | contig 29971 bp, 22 predicted proteins | sample czobulk116metaG_FD_108278 | JGI IMG/M metagenome (GOLD analysis project Ga0137394, IMG submission 108278) | Vadose zone soil microbial communities from Angelo Coast Range Reserve, California, USA - czobulk1.16 metaG | ecosystem: Environmental > Terrestrial > Soil > Vadose zone | place: USA...
ACCCATTGGCGTGTCCTACCTGCCCACCGGCATGGGTGCCAATGGCGCGTTATGCACCGGAAACAATTGTCTTTCGGCCGACGTTTACTACGACGTGCCCCGTTTTTATATCGCCGACATGGGCTCCTATGGCCGCAGCGGCGAACTCTACCAAGTCGACGCCTACAGCTATGGCCTGAGCGCGGACACAATTGCAGTTGTCGAGAGCACCGTGGCGGTCAGCTGCCTGGTGTGCAACCCAGGAGCATTGTAATGAACAGGAAGTTTCCCCTGATTACTGCCGCGGCCATTCTGGCCGTGGGGCTTTCCAGTCTGGGTCATGCACAGACACAGACGGTTTCCACCGAAGATTTCACGGGGGCAGCCACAGTGAACTCCTGGTACTACTACAACGGAGCCTGCCTGACTGCGGGCACCGGTGCCGGAACGGGCACTCCGGGAGTCACTCCGGGGCTGATCCCCTCGTGCAAGAGCGTTCTTACAACCTATTATCAGCTACAGCACGATCACGATCCGGTGCTCGTGGGAGGGAAGAGCGACAGCAGCACCACTACGCATACGGCGACGTGGTCCGACCCAATCACCGCCGGGGTTGGATACGGTGCGCTGCGCTTCACCAACGGCTACCCCTATGGGCACAACGAAAACGGTGCCATCGTTTCCTCCACCCCGTTCAACGCGGGCCAAGGCGTACAGATCACTTTCAAGACCGTCACCTATCGGGGCGACTCAGGCGGTGCCGGGGGAGACGGCGCTGACGGCATGAGTTTCTATTTGATCGATGCCACGCAATTTCCGAGCACTCCAACGTTGGGAGCGACATGGAACGGCATCGGCTCCTGGGGCGGCAGCCTGGGCTATACCTGCTCCAATGCCAATGCGCCGTATGATGGACTCGCGGGTGCGTACATAGGGCTCGGCATAGACGAATACGGCAACTTCTTGAACGGAGTCGGCCTCATGCCGGCTTCAACCTTGCCATCCGGATATACCATGCCCACCGCAAGCGGAGACAACACCGCACTCGGCTACGGCTACCAGCCGCAGCGGATAGGTTTGCGCGGAGCGGGCAATATCTCGTGGAATTACCTGAACACCACCTACCCCAAGTACTACACGACCAGCACGCTGAACACCACGGCGCTGCAGCAGGCTGCGGTTCGAAATACCTGCAAAACCGGCAGCGTTTGGGACTACTCGGATGGCGCCTCGAATCCGACGCAGGTGAACAAACCGAGTCCGGCCCTGTACGACTACGCACCCATACCCGGCGCGTTTTCAGTGTTGCCCGCGAAACAGATCGCCGGCGAATGGGGCGCCGGCGTGTATGACCGTTCTTCCGCGAACGCAGTACCGATCTTCTACAATCTGACGATTACTCAAGACGGGCTGCTCAGCCTTTCATACGCCCTCTCCGGCAGCCCCGCATATACCAGCATCATCAAAAATCGGAGCATCTCGGCGACGAACGCGATTCCCGCGCTTCCCGCCAGCCTCTATTTCGGTTTCGCCGGATCGTCCGGCGGCAGCACCAACATTCACGAAATCATGTGTTTCAAGGCTGCACCTGCCACTCAGTCGGCCAACTCCGCCGCCGTCAGCCAGCAGCTGGCAACGAAAATTCAGGGCGGCGCGCAAATCTATTTCTCCTACTACAACCCGACGGACTGGACGGGAAATTTGACGGCGAACGGCTTGGTCGACACCGCCGGAGTCCTCACCATCAATTCCCTGGCTAATTGGGATGCTCAGTGCGTATTGACCGGGGTCGCCGCGTCCAAGACCTGCCAGACCACGGGAGTTGCCGGCCCGATCACGGCTCAATCGCCCACCGCCGGCGGTACCGGCCGGGTGATGCTGACTTGGAACGGGAACGACACCGTCGCAACGCCTGGAAACGCAGGCATCCCGTTTGAATGGTCGGGCGCCGGCATCACCTCCAGCCAACAGAGCGCGCTTGATGCGGGCGATTCGCCTCCGATCAAAGGCAACCGCTTGAACTATCTGCGCGGCGATCGCACGAACGAAATCGACCAAACCGGCGCCGGTCTCTATCGCGCGCGCGGCGGCGTGCTCGGCGATATCGTCGACTCGAGCCCCTCCTGGGTCGGGCCACCGACATCCCCCTACGGGCTGAAATGGAAGAACCGCTACGTCGGAACCGACCCTGTGCCCGAAAACACCGGTCAAAGCTATTCCAGCTTCCAAACCCTCGAGCAATCACGTCTCAACGTGGTTTACGTCGGCGCCAATGATGGTTTTCTACACGGCTTCGAGAGCGGGTCGCAGGACTCCAGCGGCAACGTCGTCACGGCCACGAGTACGGGGATCGCCACTCCCAACGATGGCGCCGAGGTTCTGGCTTATATGCCGGGTGCGATACTGCAGGCGATTCACCAGTTTTCCACCGACCCCGCCGTCGAGCCAGCGGACGCCGGCGTGGATTACTCGAATTCTCTCTACAACCATAATTTCTACGTCGATGCCGCTCCGGGTACGGGCGATCTTTTCTACGGCGGAGTGTGGCATACCTGGCTCGTGGGTGGACTGGGAGCGGGCGGCTCCTCCATTTACGCCCTTGATATCACCAACCCCAGCGGGAGTGTGTCGAATCCAAACGCCAGCGTGTTCAGCGAGAGCAACGCTGCGGCGTTGGTCAAAGGCGAATGGAGTTCGGCCACGATCAGCTGCGCCGGCGACACGTCGACTTCGACGTGCGGCAATAGTCTGGGGAACACTTACGGAACGCCGCTGATCCGCCGATTCCACAATGGCAAGTGGGGCGTGATATTCGGCAACGGTTACGGCAGCGTGACCGGCGATGCCGGGATCTTCGTGATGACCATCGATCCGAGCGACACTTATGCCTCCTCGCCGACTTTCTACTATCTGAGCACAGGCTCGGGCGCCGGCACGACGACGAGCCCGTGCTCCACCAATTGCGATGGAATCGCGTTCGTCACCTCGGCGGACCTGGATGGCGATCACATTACCGACTACGTTTACGCCGGCGATCTGAAGGGCAATGTGTGGCGTTTCGATCTGACCAATTGCTCGCCTACCGGCACGACAACCGTATGTCCAGGCACGGCATGGGGCGTGACCCCTGGCCCGTTGTTCCAAGCGGTTTCAGCCGCCGGCGCGGCGCAACCGATCACAACGCCGATCGTTCTGGCCTCCGCCGTGGTCGCGGGCACCTCGCCGGCGCTCATTCTGTCCTTCGGTACCGGGCAAAGAACGCAATTCTCCATTTCGAGTCCGGTTACCTATGCCCCCGGCGCTCAAACTCTGTACGGAGTATGGGACTGGAACTTCGGCACCTGGAATTCCAATTCTGCCTTCTCGAACGCCAGTCTCACTCCGGCTCAAACCGGGTTCTCAGCGCCCTATACGTTGACGCGAGCACAACTTCAGGCGCAGACCTATACGGCCACCACAACGACCCTGAATGGAGCCAGCGTTCCCATCGTTACCACGAGCAACACCCCGATTACCTGGGAACAGTGTAGTCCCACCTGCAACAGCGGCAAGTTCGGGTGGTATGCCGATTTGCCGGGAACTAACGAGCAAATCGTCTCGACGCCGACTCCCTATCAACAGGGCCTCGCCGTGAACTCGACCATACCGGCCAACAACGCGGTACTTTCCTGCACTTCCAGCACCGACACCGGGGTCACCTATCTCATATCGCCGATCTCCGGCGGGACATTCACGAGCACGAGCACGGACGTAGGCTCGAGCTCGAGCACGCCGGGGTCCTTTACGAGCGGCTTCGTCAATAACAATCACCTTGCGAATATGGTGGGTCTGACGACCAACGAAACCGGCGCCTTGACAGTCGTCAACACCCGCGAAGGCACGACGTGGCTGGTCGGTCAGTCCATCGTGCCTCCCGCGGCCGCACAGCCGCCGGTGCAGCCGGTACAGATCAAAATGCCGCCTAACGTCACCGTGACTCGCAAGACCTGGGTTGAGCTAAGATGACGATGAGAAATAAAAACGTGACGAAGCCCAACAGTCCAGGGCGGCACGCCTCGAGCGGATTTTCCTTGATCGAGCTCATGGTCACGGTGGTGATCATGTCCATCCTGGCGTCGATTGCCATACCGGCCTACAACGCTCAGATCCGTAAGTCGCGTCGCACCGAGGCGAAGACCGCGCTGCTCGATCTGGCTGGCCGAGAAGAGCGCTATTTCAACACCAACAACGCCTATACCGACGGGGCCGCTAAACTGGGCTACGCCCCGGCCACCTCAACTGTGACTCTGGCGCCGGCGACCCCTATGTCGGTAGGTAGCGGCTACTACACCGTCACGATCACTTTGGGTGCGCCGCCGTACACCATTGTTGCCACAGCGGTCGGAGATCAAGCGCAAGATGTCTGTTCCACTCTTACGGTTGATTCCACTGGGCTACAACAAGCCTCCGGTAGCGGCGCCAACCCCAACGTCGATTGTTGGAAGTGATCTCGCACATTTCCTGATGGACGCGGATCCCAACCGGGGTAACCGTTGCCTTCCGCCAAAAAAAAGCCGCGCAATGCGCGGCTTTTTAATCAAGTAACCGAAAGCTACCTCGCGCTATACCCCCGCCCCTCGACACACGCCGTCATCGCGCGCTGATAATCCGACCCGTTTTGCGCCACCTGCCCTGCCTGCTGCTGCGCCCATTGTTGGCACTCGGCCTTGTCGGTTGCCTGCTGCTCGGCGCTCTGGCCGTTCTTGGGGTACATGAAAATCTGACCCCCGGCGGCCCCGCCGTCGCTGGGCGGCGCGCCGGCGGCCGGCCCCGCGCCGTCGGCTGGGGCGGCCGACTCCGTCACGGGAGGCGGGTCCGTCGCCACATAGCCTTCGTAGTCCGGGTTGTAGGTGTAGTACACGTCATTGGCGTAGTAGTATGGGACGCCGCCCCACCAATAGGTCCCGTAGGCCAGCGGCAGCACCGGCAGGAACCAGGAGAATCCTATTCCGTAGTAGCACCGCGGCCAGAAACCGCCGTGCCAATATCCGCCCCGCCAGTAGGCGCCGGTGGAGTACCCATGCCCGCCGTAGTAGCCGGAATGCCCGTAATAGGCGCCGGAATGCCCGTACGCGCCCCCGTAGCCGCCTCGGTAGCCTGTGTAGGCCGAACCACGGTACCCCCCGCCGTAGCCGTGGGAATAGCCTGCACCGCCGGCATAGTGACTCACCCCGGTATAATGAGGACCGCCGCCGCCGAAGTGACCTCCGCCGGAGTAGTGACCCCCACCTCCGCCCGAGTAGTGACCCCCACCTCCGCCCGAGGCGCGACCGCCGCCTCCGCCCGAGGCGTGACCGCCGCCGCCACCCCCACCGTGACCGCCACCGCCGCCATGTTGCGCGAGGGCGGGCGCGGCGCCGATCAGTATCGACGCCAAAATGCCGGTTGCCAGAAGAATGCCCTTGGCCCTAGTACTCATGACTCTCACCTTCGGTTGCCGGTCGCGCCCCTGCACGGCCATTTAGAACGCATAAAATAAGACCTACCCTGTACAACGCGGTTCAAGCTGTTTGGTGCACAGCATTCATTGTTTTGATGCAGCAGAACCACTACGTGAACCTGCTCAATTTCGCAATGCCGCATTGACCATAATGTACGCCGTCCGGCCCGGCGCCGGCTCAAAAAACCTGGAATTGGTTTCATTGACGATCACAGAACCCACATAGGCTCGATCGGCAAGATTATCAAGGCGGGCGAATTCGGTGAACCGCCAGTGTCTCGTTTCTTGCTCGAACCCGGCCCGCAGATTCGCGACCCAGAAGCCCGCGGCGGCATCGGAATTCCGATCATCGACATAAATGCGCGCTCGGCCTTGCGTCTCCAGCGTGGCTGAAAAGCCCAAGGGCGCGTAGCTCCACGTGAGGCCCGCGTACAAGGAATTCATCGGCACCGCCGGCAGGTGGCTTCCCGCATTCACCGTCTTGTAGTTCGCGGGCAAGGGACCTCCCGGGTGCGCGAGTGGATTGCACGGAGCCGCGATGCAGGTGGCGTAGGCTTGTCCCACGACCGCGCGAATGTAGGTGTAGGCGAGCCGGCCGCTGAACCCGCCGGTCCAGTTCGCATCGACGGCCAGCTCCATGCCGCGGCGATTGGTCTCGCCGATGTTTTGAGATACCGTCCGGCCGCCGGAGTTCTGCAGCACGGCCAGTTCGTCCACGGTTTTGATATAGAACGCGGCAAGGTTGGCCCGCACATGATCGCTCCCCGCCTTGACGCCGGCTTCGTAGTTATCGCTGCGCGCCGGTTTCAACCCGAAGTTCAGCCCCGCAAGGCTGCCGTCGACCGAGCGATAGGCCAGATCGTTCAGAGTCGGGGTCTCGAAGCCTTTGCCGTATGAGCCATAAAGATTGACCGCGGAACTCGCGCGGAAGGTGACGCCGCCGACCGGATTCACCGCCGAGAAGCGCACGCTGCTGTCCGCGCCGTCGAGCACGGGGATGTGTCCGTGCGAACTCACCTCCACGAGGTTGTTGCGCACACCCGCGATCACGCGCCAACGCGCGTGGGGATCCCACTGCGCCTGTAGGTATTGATCGAAGTCGTAGACATGGTTTGCCTGGTCGCGGCGCACCGCTCCTGCGACACCCAACCTTGAGCCCACATAGTTGAGGTACCCCTTGCGAGCTTCCGCGAGATCGTCGTAGTTGATGCCGGCAACCACCTGCAAGGGACCCGCGACATCGCGAGCGTCCGTCACGTGCGCATCCACGCCCCAATACGCCCTATCCAGATCGATGACGCCGCCCGGATACAGAGGTGCATTCTGCTGCGTCGCCTGGGGGATGGCCTGGAACTGAGTCGTGGCGCGATGCCCCGTGTAGAGCATGGCCGACAAGTCGTCGTTGGCGCTCAATTTGCCGTCGTACACGGCGCCCAACTGCTCCTGCTCGAGAGACTTGCGGGTATTGAATCGAACCGCGCCGGTGCCGGCCTGGCGCGGATCCGCCGCGAGCTGCGCACGCGTGAGTCCGAGGGGATCCTGCACGCTCGGCGTTTCGACCACATTGGCGACGAACGTCAGCGTCGACGCTTCACCGGTTGCGATCCGCAGCTTCGAATTGAAGTTGTCGCGTTCGGCGTCGCTGTGAAAGCGGTAGCCGTCGGTTTGAAAGTGCGCGGCGTCGACCACATAGTTGACCACCCGATCGTCTCCCTCGGTCTTCAGGGCGTAGCGTTGAGTGTTGAAGGTGCCGTACTCGGCCTTGCCGTCGAGCAAATAACCCGGCTTCGCGTCTTCGGTGAAGATGGCGATCACTCCTCCCGATGAATTGCCGTACAGCGCCGAGAACGGTCCCCGCAGGACTTCGATGTGGTCGGCCGATCCTAAGTCGAATTGCGAAAACTGGCCCTGACCGTCCGGCATGGTGCCGGGAATACCGTCGGAATAGAGCCGAATGCCGCGGACACCAAAACTCGACCGCGCACCGAAGCCGCGGACCGAGAGCTGCAAATCCTGGGCGTAGTTTTGCCGGCTTTGCACCGACACACCCGGCACCGTGATCAAGCTTTCCGAGAGATTGACTTGCAGCTGACCGTCTGCAATGGCGCGCCGATCGACCCGATCGACCGACACCGGCAAGTCGACACTGGACTCCGCCACCCGCGTAGCGGTAACTACGATGGCGGACAATTCCGCGGTGTCGGCCAGAGCGCCTTGGTATGAGGCGCCCACGCCCAATAGCACGCCCGCAACCGACACTGCAGCTCTTCGACGCATGATTATCCCTCGCGCGCAATCCCTTAGATCGCATCGAGCGCCGCTGCGAGATCCGCAATGAGGTCGTCGGCATCTTCGATGCCGACTGAAATTCGGATCAGCGCATCGGTGATGCCGATCCGATCCCGAGTCTGCTTGGATACTCCGGAGTGCGTGGTGCTCGCCGGGTGCGACATCAGGGTCTCGGTGCCGCCGAGACTCACGGCGAGCTTGATCACCTGCAGCGCATCGAGCAGGCGAAATGCCTCCGCCTCGCCGCCCTTGACCGCAAATCCGAACGTAGAGCCGGCGCTCTGGCATTGCCGGCGGAAAACCGGGTACCGCGGGTCATCCGTCGCCAGAAAGCCGAGGTAATTCACACTCTCGATCTTCGGATGGCTGCGCAGAAATTTCGCCACCAGCGCGGCGTTTTCCGCCGACTTGTGCATGCGCAAGGTCAGCGTCTCCATGGAACGCATGATCATCCATGCGGTGTTCGGGTCCAGCTGGGTGCCGAGCGCGCCGCGCAATTTCTTCACCGGAGCCACGGCTTCGCGCGAGCCGACGACACCGCCCGCGACCAGATCCGAGTGCCCACCCACGTATTTCGTGAGCGAATACATGACCAGATCCGCGCCAAAGCCGAGCGGACGCTGAAACACGGGCCCTAGAAAGGTGTTGTCGACCGCAACGGGCGGCCGCCCGCCGCTCTGGCGCCCGCCGATCTGAACCGAAGTGTCGCGCATCAGGGCAAGATCGACCAGGCTATTGGTCGGATTCGCCGGCGTTTCCACGATGATGAGACAGACTCTGCCGCCGGTCTCGGCGGCCCGCTGGGACGCGCGCTCGGCGGCTTCGGCGACCGCGCTCTTGTCGTGGCCCAGAGTAAAGCTGACCGCGCTCACCCCGAACCCGGGCAAGGTTTTTTCGATGAGCGTTTCCGTGCCGCCGTACAGAGGCTGGCTCATCAGAATCACATCGCCCGGCCGCACATGCGTCCAGAGCACGGTGGAAATTGCGGACATGCCGCTCGAGAACACCGCCGCCGTTTCGCCCTCTTCCCACAACGCCAGACGATCCTCGAGCACCTCGAGGTTGGGATTGTTGAAACGCGAATAAACGAGGCCGGAGGATTGACCGGCGCCCGGCTCGCGCCGGCCCGAGGTAAAGTCGAAAAAATCCTTGCCGTCCTGTGCCGTCTTGAAGACGAACGTCGAAGTCAAGAAGATCGGCGGCTTCAGCGACCCCTCCGAAAGACTCGGATCGTAGCCGTATCCCATCATCTGGGTTTCGGGCTTGAGCAGGTGCTTGCCGATTTTACGTTTATGATAGGAGTCGTAGCTCACGCTTCCCCCAAAGATGGATATTGTGTGCGCAATAATAACCCGTCAGCCACGCACATCTGAAATTTCTCACCACACCCATGAACTGGCGGGCGCGGGCGTCCTGTATCGGCAATCGTCCTAGTCGGGCAGTAACTGAGGGGTGGCGGTTCGACTGGTTGCCGCGCTGCCCGCGGACGCGGCCATGATGCTGGCGATCGCCGCCCACTGGATCCAGCTCAAGTGCTCTCCGAGAAAACACAGACCCGACAGAGCGCCGAACGCCGGGTCCAAGCTCATGAGGACGCCGACGGTTCGCGTCGGCAGCCGCGGCATCGCCAACATCTCGAGCGAATAGGGAAGCGCGCTCGACAGCAGAGCCACGCCGAGCGCAGCCGGCAAAATCGCCGGCGAGAAGAGTTGCGCACCGACCTGGACGGCACCTATGGGCACGATCACGATCGCGCCAACCACCATGCCGAGCGCCGTAGTTTGGCCGCCGTGCGCGGCTCCCGCCTTGCGGCCGAAGAAAATATACAGGGCCCAACACACGCCCGCAGCCAGCCCGTATACCACACCGGACGGATCCAAGGACTTGGACTCCAATCCCACCGGCAACAAGGCGAGCAATCCCAGCGCCGCCATCAGGATCCATAGGAAATCGACCGCACGGCGCGATGCCGCCATCGCGAGTGCCAAGGGACCTGCGAATTCGAGTGCAACCGCGATGCCGAGTGGGATGGAGCTGAGCGACAAATAGAAAAAGAAATTCATGAAGCCCATCGCCAGGCCGTAGGCGACGATCACCCGTGCCTCGTGGGGGCGCAGCCGCAGGCGCCAAGGACGCCAGACGGCCAACAACATCAGGGATGCCAGGGCCATCCGCAACGCGACCGCGCCGGCGGCGCCCACCGCAGGAAACAATCCCTTTGCGACTACCGCACCGAGTTGAAAGCAGACCATCGCGACGATCAGCACCGCGATCGGCACGACCACCGTGTCGGACTTGAGTCTCAAGCGTCGGGACTGTCGGCGGATGCCTTGTCGAGGAGATGCAAATGCTTCATCACGCGATTGAGATTCTTGCGGATTTCATTGAGGTGCCTGATGCTGGCGATGGTCTTCATGGCCTCCTTCAGCGGCTGCAGGGGATACCCCCCGTACGAACCGGCATCGGGCACGTCGCAGGTGACGGAGGAACGGCCGGCCAGGACTACATTGTCTCCCAGCGTGATATGCGCGGTCACCACGGAATTGCCGCCGCTGACGAATTGCCGGCCGATCTTCGTGGATCCCCCCATCATGAAGCCGGCCGTGAAGAAGCCGTTCTCGCCCAGGTCGCAGTTGTGCGCAATGTGGCAGATATTGTCCAGCTTGGTGCCGGAGCGGATGTAGGTGGACGTGAGCGTGGCGCGGTCGACGGCGCAGTTGCTGCCGATTTCGACCCCGTTGCCGATTATCACATTGCCGAGGTGCGAGATTTTTCGCGGCCTGCCGTCCGGATCAATGGCGTAGCCGAAGCCGTCGCTGCCGATGCTGGTATGCGGATGTATCTCACACTCGTCGCCGACCCGGCACCCGGCACCGATGAAGACATGCGGGTGCAGCACGGTTCGGTCGCCGATCCGGGCATCGTTCTCGACGACCGTGTGAGCGCCGATCATGCAGTCGTCGCCGATGCTCGCACGCGCCCCGATGACTGAATAGGGCCCGAGGAAGACCCGCTCGCCGATCGTGGCATCCGCATGCACCACGGCGGTCGGATGGCGTTCGCCCCATTGAGTGAATCGATAGCACTTCCGGTCGAAGTATTTCAATAACACGGCCATGCCCATGGATATGCTTTGCACCGAAAAGCAGCAGCTATCGGCATCCACCGACGCGTCGACGCAGCCGCTCATTTTCGCCGGAACGATCAGAATCGCGGGCTTGTGAAGCCGTGCCTCCGCCAGCTGCGCTGCGTCACTCACGTAGACCAAGCTTTCAAATAAGGCCTCTTCGGGAACGTGGCAATGGCTCGCCCCGATTTCCAGATCTCCATGCAGGAATGTGAAAATATCGGAATGCTGATTCTTGATGGTCTGAGCGGTGAGCATGATGCTGTCCCTTACCGATCCGCGGGCGAACGCCCGGCGGAGTATGATCGTAAATCGGCTCTGGCGCGAACAATCATGCGTGACCCAATAGACAGTTTCCTTGCACGGTGTCCGTTGATGATTCTGGACGGCGCCTTGGCGACGGAACTCGAACGGCGCGGGGCGGACCTCGAGGATCCGCTCTGGTCGGCAAAATGCCTGATCGAGCGGCCGGACCTGATCCGCGCGGTGCATCTCGACTACTTCAACGCCGGGGCCGATGTCGCGACGACCGCAACCTACCAGGCGACCTTCGAGGGCTTCGCGGGCCGCGGGATCAAGGGTGCGCGGGCCGCGCTGTTGATGCGTGACGCCGTGGCTCTGGCGATGGCCGCGCGCGACGAATTTTGGGCCGTTGAATCGAATCGCGCCGGCCGCTTGCGGCCCCTCGTCGCGGCCTCCGTCGGCCCGTATGGGGCGATGCTGGCCGACGGCTCCGAGTATCGCGGCCATTACGCGCTCGATGACGCCGGGCTGGCGGAGTTTCACCGGCCGCGCCTGCGGGTGCTGGCGGACGCCGGCGCGGATTTGCTGGCGTGCGAAACCCTCCCGTCCCTGCGCGAAGCGCGGGTGCTCGCGGCCCTGCTGGGGGAATTTCCCGACGCTCGTGCGTGGTTCAGTTTTTCCTGCAAGGACGGCGAGCATACCTCCGAGGGCGACCCCATCGGCGAGTGTGCCGCGGAATTGCGCCGCTATCCGCAGATCGTGGCGGTGGGCGTGAACTGCACCCCGCCGAAATACGTCGCGCCGCTGCTGCGGCGAATGCGCGAGCGGACCGATGAGCCGCTCGTGGCCTATCCGAATTCAGGCGAGTTCTACGAAGCCTCGTCCAAGCAATGGCGCGGCGGCGCCGGCACGTTCGAGTTCGGCGAGGAGGCGCGCCGCTGGCATGCCGAAGGAGCGCGCCTGATCGGCGGCTGCTGCCGCACCGGTCCGGACGACATTCGCAGCGTGAAACACTGCGTGCATCCCGAACACTCGGCCTGACGCGGCTCAGTGCTCCGAAAAGTTCGGCTCGCGCTTCTCGAAGAAGGCGCGCACACCCTCCACGCAATCGTGGGTCCCCAACGTCATTTCCTGTGCGCTGCGCTCGGCGCGCAATTGTTCCTGCAATGAGTTATCGAAGGTGGAGGTGTGCAGGGCGCGAATTTGACCGAGGACCGCGCACGGCCCGGCGGCAAGACGATGCGCCACGGCTTGCGCGCGCAAGACGACCTCGGCCGCCGGCACCACCGCATAGGCAAGACCCCAGTCGAGCGCGGTCTTGGCGTCGATGCGTTCGGCGAGCATCAGGGACGACAACGAGCGGCCCGCACCGATGCGGCGCGCCAGGTGAAACGTGATTCCCGCATCCGGCACCAGACCCAGGCGCGCAAACGAGGGCAGGAAGTAGGCGTTGTCGCCGGCAATGATGATGTCGCTGGCGAGCGCAAGGCTCATGCCCGCGCCGACCGCCGCGCCATTGACGGCCGCCACGATGGGAAAACGGAACCCGCTCAAGCGCAGGATCAAGGGATCCATGAAGCGGCGCATTTCGAAATGCGCCCGCTGCCGCGCCTCTTCGGTCTTCAGATCGACCGAGTGCAAATCCAAGCCGCTGCAGAAGACGTCATTGCTGCCGGTGATGACGACGGCGCGAGCGCCGCTTTCCCCCTTTTGTATCTGATCGAGCGCGAGGTGCATCGCGCGAATAATCGTGATATCGATGGCGTTGCTCACCGCCGTGCGCTGTATCGCCAGAGTCGCAACTCCGTCGGAAACCGTGAACGATAAATTGTTCATGCGCCTACCCTCCTCAGTTAGCCGCCCGCCATCCCCGACTTTGAGCCGGCCCAAGTCGCTTTATTGTCCTCGCCTTCTCCCGAAGGCCCGCACGGTGATCATGCCCCCTGTCAACCGCCGCCGCAAGGAGCGCGTGCACCGCTGCTTGCGGCCGAGTAAACGAGGTAAAATGTAAAATTAGTGCTCGATTGAACGATCCAACCGGAGTGTAACGATGTCGACGATCTATTGGCGCGCATGCGCCGGGCGCAGCCGCTTGGGTTGGCTGCTGGCGGCGGCCGGCTGTTTGCTGATGGCGGACCTGCCGGCGATCGCCGCCGACACGCTGCCGAGCGAGACGCCGTCGGAGTTCGTCCCGCGCGTCGACACCTTCGACTACTCGAAGCGCGAAGTCATGATTCCCATGCGCGACGGCGTCAAGCTGAAAACCCTCATTCTGATTCCGCGAGGCGCGCATCGCGCGCCGATATTGCTTACGCGGACCCCCTACGGCGCGACGGAGCGCATCACCAAGAACCGCAGTGCGCACCTGTCCGCGCTGATCGACAGCACCGATGTCGCGGAGGATGCCGTGGTCAACGGCGGCTATATTCGCGTGATGCAGGACATCCGCGGCAAGCATGGGTCGGAAGGCGGCTATGTCATGACCCGGCCCTTGCGCGGACCGCTGAACCCGAGCGACGTCGATCATTCGACCGACACCTACGACACCATCGATTGGCTCATCAAGAACATCCCCGAATCCAACGGCAAGGTGGGGATTCTCGGCATTTCGTACGACGGTTTCACATCGCTCATGGCGCTGGTGAACCCGCATCCCGCGCTGCGCGCGGCGGTTCCCATCAATGCCATGGTCGACGGCTGGAGGGGCGACGACTGGTTCCACAACGGCGCATTTCGTCTCGACAGCCTGACTTATTTTCACGGCCAGGAAGCAACTCGCGACAGCAGCCTCGCCTGGTGGACCGATCACTATGATGATTATGACGCCTGGTTGAGCGCGGGCTCGGCGAGCGGCATGGCGCGGCTGCACGGTCTCGAGCAAGTGGGCTTCACCGCCAAGGTCATGAACCATCCCGCCTATGACGCCTTCTGGCAGGAGCAGGCGCTGGATAAGATCCTCGCCAAGCAAGGCGTGGCAGTTCCCGTCATGCTGGTGCACAGTCTGTGGGACCAAGAAGATATCTACGGCAATATCGCCCTTTACAAGGCGCTCAAGGCGCAGCAGCCCGAGAATCCCAATCTCTATCTGGTCATCGGACCTTGGTTCCATCACCAGGAACGGCTCGACGGCAGCGCCATAGGGCAGATCCGCTTCGGCAGCGACACGGCCCAGTATTTCAGGCTGCACGTGCTGCGGCCGTTCTTGGATCATTACCTCGAGGACGATGCCGCGCCTGTGGGGATAACGCCCGTCACTGCCTTCGAGACCGGCACGAATCGCTGGTTGGCGCTGCCCGCTTGGCCGAGCGGCTGCGCGGCCGGATGCGGCATCGACCATCAGCATCTCTACCTGCAGCCCGGCGGCCAACTGCACCTGGGTTCCTCCGTCGCCGCGGCTTCCGTCTTCGAGTCCTACGTCTCCGATCCCGCCAAGCCGGTTCCGTACCTGCCGCGCCCCATCCACATTGGCGGCGACGATGGTGAAGCGAGCTGGCAAACCTGGCTGGTGAGCGACCAGCGAGACGCGGCGGCGCGAACGGATGTCCTGAGCTTCGCCACACCGGTGCTCACAGAGAGCTTGAAAATCAGCGGCGAACCCATTGTCAACCTCATCGCCTCGACCACCGGGACCGACGGCGATTTCGTGGTGAAACTGATCGACGTCTATCCGGACGAAGTCGGGCGCGAACCCAAGATGGGCGGCTATCAGCTGATGATTTCAGCCGATATTCTGCGCGGGCGGTACCGCGAATCCTGGAGCACGCCTACGGCCATTCCGGCCGATCAGAAGCAGGTGTATCGTTTTGCGCTGCCGACCGCCAACCACGTGTTTCTGCCCGGCCACCGCATCATGGTCCAGGTGCAATCGAGCTGGTTTCCGCTGTACGACAGAAACCCGCAGAGCTATGTCGACAATGTCTTTTTTGCCAAACCCGCCGACTACAAGAAGGCAACCATCAAGATATTCGACGGCGGCTCCAGCGCGAGCTTCGTCGATCTGCCGGTGGTGAGCCGCGGAAGCGGTACCTAGACCAAGGTGCAGTAGCGCGCTGCCCCTATCCATCAGCGCCTGCGAGCGAGTCGGCTTCATCGCCGACTCGCTCGATCCAAAGCCATCTATTAGCTATTTATTACGCCCTTCAGGTTCGTGCTTGTCGTTCTTCGGCGGCTTGGGTTGCTGCTGCTGCGGCTGCGGCCTCGCCTGCTGCGCCTGTGGCTGCGGCCGTGACTGCTGCTGTACCTGTGGCTGCGGCCGTGGCTGCTGCGCGGGCTGCTGAGGGTTCGCTCCCGGCGGTCTCGCACCAGCTTGCGGATGCATCGCTGCATTGGGCGGCGGCGCATGTGCCGCATTCGCCTGAGCGCCCGCCGGCGGCGCGCCCCAACCGTTGTTGGCGTGCGGCGCTCCCGGCGCCAGCGACCCCAGTGCCCGCGAGGGCGGGGCAACTGCGCCGTGCGCACCGACGACTCCCGGTGCGTTGAAGGCGGCGGGTCTGGGCGTGGCCGCAATCGCGGGATGACCGCCGTTGGCTTTCGCGGCCAGCACGGGATTGCGGACGGCCTCCTCAACGTGCTGGCGCTGCATGGGCGTTGCCGCCACATGCGACTCGTGCGCAGCCGCTCTTTCCTGGGGGGTCGGCGCGGCAGCAACACCGCGGGCGCCGCCGTTGTAGCTCACCTTGTTGACGGTGACATTGTTGATGACGGTCTCGTTGTACGTGTTGTGCACATTGGTCACGTTCACGTTGTTGACGGTCCGGTTGTAGGCGAATGAATTGCCTGCCCAGCGTCCGCCGACGAACCCGACGCCCCCGTACCCGAATCCGTAGTTCACGCCGCCGTAGAATCCGACATGGGGTCCCCAGTAGCCGGCGTGGAATGCATAGACGCCGCCGACGAAGCCCCAGTAGCCGGGGGTCCAGAGCACGCCGACTCGCGGCGGCTGCACCCAGGTTCCGGGCACCCAGTAATATCCGCCGCCGCCCCAGGCCCAATACCCCGGCGTCCACAGATACCCATCCTCGGGGCAAGGCGGCTGCTCGTAATCCGGCAAGGGCGGAGGGGGTTCGGTCGCACGCACCTCGACGTCGACCGCCGGCTCTTCGTAGGCCGGGGGCGGGGGCGGCTCATAAACACGCGGAGGAGGTGCATAAACCCGTGGCGGCGGAGACGCGACGACGCAGCCGCCGAGCAGGGTTGCCGCCGACAATGCCAGCGCGGCCAGCGGCAGTGCGATGTGAATAGGACTGTTCCGTGATGTGCTCATAGTGCCCCGCCAAATTGAGGTTGTACCCACAGCGTACCCGGGCGTACGCCGTCCATAGGCGTATAACGTCACACTATGAGGGTCAGCTAGTTCAGTGAAGCGTTTGTAACGCACCGGGTGGGCATGTCTGCGCTTGGCGACACCTTCTCAGCGCTAACGCGCCCTATTGACGGGGTGAGGACACCCCGTCCGGTAACTGCCCGGGGCGGGCAGGCAAGACTAAGGAAATCACTTCTTAGCTGGACCGCCCGGTATCACAGGGATACCGGGCTATGCCGCCTCGAGCCAGGAGCCTGTCTGACTAATGATGCGCCTGCTGCGGCATTGCGCTGCGCAGTCCCTGCTCCGCGCAAGCCCTGGGCGACCATCCATGGTCGCCCGTGCGACGCATGCGTCGCACCCTCGCGACGGCGATCATTAGTCAGACAGGCTCCTATCCGTCGATGTTGCGCTTGAAGGTTTCGGGCAGAAGAAACAGACCCACGATCAAGGTCGCACCCGCCACGACGATGGGGTACCAAAGCCCGTAATAGATATCGCCGGTCGCAGCCACCATCGCGAACGCCGTGGTCGGGAGGAATCCTCCGAACCAGCCGTTGCCGATGTGATACGGCAGCGACATGGCGCTGTAACGAATTCGGGTCGGGAACAGCTCAACCAAGAGGGCGGCGATCGGCCCGTACACCATGGTCACATACAGCACCAGAATGAACAAAATCAGAACCACCATCGGTTTGTTGATGGTCGCCGGATCGGCCTTGTCCGGATATCCGTCCGCCGACAGCGCAGCCTTCGTCTCCTTTTGGAACGCCGCAATCGCCGCCTTGCGCTCCGCGCCCGTCACGACTTTCGGATCGGGCGCGGTCAAGGTGGTCGCGCCACTGCGAATTTGTGCCACCGTCCCGGCGGGGGCATCCACTCTGCGGTAAGACACTCCGGCCTTCGCGAGAAAGCTCTTCGCGATATCGCAGGAAGTCGAGTCGAATTTGTTCTTGCCGATGGGGTCGAATTGGAACGAGCACTGCGCCGGATCGGCAATCACCGTGACCGGCGACGAGGCTTGCGCCGCGTACAGGGCCGGATTCGCATACCGCGTGAGCGCTTCGAACAGCGGGAAATAAGTCAGCAATGCCAGCAGGCAGCCCGCGAGTATGATGGGTTTTCTGCCGATCTTGTCCGACAGCCAGCCAAAGAATATGAACCCGGGGGTGGCCAGCACCAGTGCGATCGCCGTGAGTATGTTCGTGGTCGCACCGTCGACGCGCAGCATTCTCTCCAGAAAGAACAAGGCGTAGAACTGCCCCGTGTACCACACCACGGCCTGGCCCATCACTGCTCCGAGCAGGCAGATGATCACTATCTTGAGGTTGCCCCACCGCGCGAAGGCTTCCGTCAGCGGCGCCTTCGAAGCGCCGCCGGCGCCTTTCATCTTGAGAAACACCGGGCTCTCCGCCAGCTGCATGCGAATCCACAGCGAAATGGCGAGCAGCAAGACGGATACCAGAAAGGGTATGCGCCAGCCCCACACTTTGAACGCGTCCTCGCCGACCAGGGTGCGGGTACCGATGACCACCAGCAGCGCGGCAAACAGCCCGAGTGTCGCTGTGGTCTGAATCCAGCTGGTGAATAGCCCGCGCTTGCCGTGCGGCGCATGCTCGGCGATATAGGTCGCGGCTCCGCCGTATTCGCCGCCCAGCGCCAGTCCTTGCAGCAGGCGCAACACCACCAACATGATCGGTGCGGCGACGCCGGCGGCGGCGTAATTCGGCAGCAGACCGACCGCGAACGTGGCGCCGCCCATGATGCTCATGGTGATCAAGAAAGTGTACTTCCGCCCCACCAGGTCGCCCAGTCGTCCGAATACCAACGCGCCGAACGGCCGTACCGCGAAGCCGGCCGCAAAGGCCGCCAGAGCGAAGATGAAGCCGGTGGTGTCATTGACGCCCGAGAAGAATTGGGCGCTGATGATGGTCGCCAGCAGGCCGTAGAGGTAAAAGTCATACCATTCGAACACCGTGCCGAGCGATGATGCCCCGATCACCAACCACGCATCGCGCGTCGCCCCTAGGTCCTCGGGCAAAGCTGCGGTCGCAGACGTGCTAGCCATACAATCCCCCTGGTTAAGATCGATTACGCCGTCAACCCCGAGTCTATCGCTTGGGCGGCGCCGCGGTGATGGCCGTCCGCAGCTCGTCCAGTTTCGTTTTGATCACCGCCGCGTTATCCGGACCCATTCGGATCAGCAATTTCTGCCCGGCGGGACGCGCCTCGAGCGCCGGATCGGCAAAGACATACATGACGTTCGGCCGAGCCAGCGCGATGGGTCCCGCAGGCTGCGGTGTCTCCAGCAGCATGTCGATGACCTGCACCAACCTGTCGTTGAAGTAGCCGTTCGGATACCCCAGATCTTGATACGCCTGCTGAAACAGCGGATAGAAGCGGATATAGACGGCGGCGACCTGCCGCATGTCGAGCTTGCCGATCACCGCGACCATGGGCTGGTAGCGCGCGAAGTTTTGCGGATTGAGGGTCGCGTGCAATTCATCGCCGTCGGCGACGAACGAGCCGCCGGCGGCGGCGGTCGGCCGCTTTTGTACCGCAACTTTCTGGCGCGGCAAATTGTCGATCGTGACCACCAAGTGACGGATGATGCTCTCGGGCAGCAGGTAGTCCTTCACCGCCGCAGGTCCAACGACTTGGCGAAGAGCGTCGCCCAACGCCGGGTCGCTGTCGGCGAGCGACGGCAGCGGGGCCGTCGAGGCCGGCGCCTGGCCTCCGGGCAATGGATGCTGGATGGCGGGTTCCGCCGGCGGCTCGGCGGGCGGCGGCGTCTGCGCCGCCTCGGGCGGGCGCGCGGGCTCCGCATGTCGGCTTTGCAGGTAGTACCAAGTCCCCGCGGCGACCACGACCACCGCGACCGCCACTCCGATAACCGGCTTATTGATCATCCATACTCCATTCAGCTAGCCCGCACCCGCCCTCGACATGCGCATTTGCAGTTCGTGTCGGCGATAGTCGATGACCAGCGTGTCGAGCAGCCCCAGGGCATCCATGCCGATCAATATCGCAGGCTCGTTCAATAGTTTCCACTGCTTGAAGATATACATGTCGGCGAACGTGACGCCGGAATCGCGAATCTGGATGGAGCCGATTTCTATCGCGGGCATGGGTATGATGACGCCGTCCTGAATGTCCTTGGTCGCCCCGATGATCTGGTCGGGCTTCCCCCTGCCCTGCATACTGCGCCGATTCAGCGCGGCCCGCAGCGCAAGATTCGCGATGGTGGTCTGCCCGCCCGTATCGATGATGGCCTTGACAGGCACATCGCCGATGCGCGCGTTGACGACCACCAGGGTTTGGCGGATGGCGTGAAACGGCACGTCCACGAAATCTCGAGGGGATCTCTCGTTGCGCGAATAGGTGATGACGATCCTGTCGTGACGAAAGTCGATGAAAATGCGTTTCCCGGCCAGACCTTCGGCGCCGAGTATCCCCTGCGCGCCGCCCAGGGCATCCGGCACGATCGGCAAGATGGGGGAATCCACCGCGAGATCCCCGACGGTCAGGGTATTCACACGAATGGTCGGCACCGTGGCGAAGCCCGTAACCCCGCGCAGTATCACGGGCGGCGACTGATCCAACGGAATTCCGAGCGCGAGCGCAACGAGCGCAGTGACGGCGCTATGACTTGCGCCGGTGTCGAGCACCAGCCGGAACGGCCCGTGCCCGTTGATCATCACCGGCGCCCAGATGCGCCCGATTTGATCGCGTCGGGTGGGCGACACGTAGCGCGGTTCGGGCGCCTCGACCATGATTTCCGTGAGTTCTTCGATGGCGGCGGCGTCCGGCGGCGAAACTTCGGGGACCGTGCCGCTCGCCCATTGCGGCCCTAGAGCAAGCGTGGCGACCAGCGCGACGCCGCCACCACCGCCACCGCCGCACCGCGGCCTCCGGTGATGCCATGGGTCGAGAAATCCGCGAGCCACGTTGTTCACTGCTGCAACCCCTTAGGCTTGAGCATAGCACCGGGCCCTCATATCTCAAAGGCGGCGGCCGGTCGGAAATTCTCGAGTTTGCGTTGCTCGAGAACCGCTTGCATAGTGTCCGGGTTGCATCACTTTCAGGCCGGCGATGAACACATATCAGAATTTATCTGAACTACAGGCGCTCATCGGTTCAACACTGGGGACCAGCGACTGGTTCCACATCGATCAATCGCGCATCGATCAGTTTGCGGCGGTGACCGGCGACGACCAGTGGATTCACGTCGATCCGGTGCGCGCAGCGGCCGGGCCCTTCCGTTCGACGGTGGCCCACGGGCATTTGACGCTCAGTTTGCTGCCCGTCATGGTCAGGAGCGCATTCACGGTCGCCGACGTGCGCATGACCGTCAACTACGGTCTCAATCGAGTGCGGTTTCCGGCGCCCGTGCCCGCGGGAAGCCGCTTGCGCGGCCATTTCAAACTTCTGACTTTCGAGCCCATTCCCGGCGGCGCGCAGGTCGTCGTCGAAGTGACGTCGGAACGCGAGGGTCACTCAAAGCCGGTGTGCGTGGCCGAATCGGTGGCGAGACATTACGTCCGGACTTGAAGGAATCGACCGCGCGGACCTGAAGCAATCGGCAGGCGTCGTTGCATCAATGCGCGCTCAGAGTCTTCACATGCGCCACCGCGCTGCGGCCGAGGGCCGACAGGTTGTAGCCGCCCTCGAGCATGGAGACGATGCGCCGCTCTGAATGCCGCGCCGCCAGCGCCATCATTTCACCGGTGATCCACGCATAGTCGGCCTCGACCAGCGCCATACCGCCCAATAAATCCTCGCGGTGGGCGTCGAATCCTGCGGAGATGAGCATCATCTGCGGCTTGAAACTCTCCAGCGCCGGCAGCCAGTGCGCTTCCACGGCTTGCTTCGCCGCGGCGCCGCCGCTGCCTTCGGCCAGCGGCACGTTGATCATGTTGGGCGCCGGATTGGCCGTGCCGCTGTAGGGATAAAAGGGGTGCTGGAAGAAACTCGCCATCAGCACGCGGTCCCGCCATTGCGGCGGACTGAACATATCCTCGGTGCCATTGCCGTGGTGAACGTCGAAGTCGATGATCGCAATCCGCTCCAGGCCTTTTTTCTCGAGAGCGTACGCGGCGGCGACGCCGATATTGTTGAAAATGCAAAAGCCCATCGATCGCACCTGCGTCGCATGATGGCCGCAGGGCCGCACCGCGCAGAACGCATTCACGGACCGCCCCGCCATCACCTCATCGATCGCCAACAATCCCGCCCCTGCCGCGCGCCGCGCCGCGCTCAAGCTATGGGGGTTCATCGCGGTATCGGGATCGAGCTGCACGTACCCTTCGGTGGGCGCATTCTCGAATATCAGATCGACGTAGGCCGGACGATGCACTCGCTTCAGGTCCTCGGCCAGAGCCATGGGCGCCTCCAGGCTGCGCACCTCATCGAGCATTCCGGACGAGTGCATGTGTTCATTGATGGCATTCAAGCGGGCCGGACACTCGGGGTGGCCCGCGCCCATCTCATGCCGCAGACAATCGGGATGGGTGATATAGGCTGTCGTCATACGGCAATTCTACCCTCGATGGCGCCGATGATACATCCGAATAGACGGGCGGCTAGGGGCTCACTGCTCCAGCGCCAGCCAAACCGACTTCGGCTCGGTGAAATTCTCGATCGCGGATTCGCCGTGCTCTCGGCCGAAGCCAGACTCCCCGGATCCGCCCCAGGGCAGGCGCACGTCGGTATATCCGTAGGTGTTGATCCATACGGTTCCAGCTTTCAGGCCGGCCGCCATGCGATGCACGCGGCCGGTGTCGGAGCTCCACACGCCCGCTGCAAGGCTGTACGCGGTGCCGTTGGCAATGCGCAGGGCGTCCGCCTCGTCATCGAAGGGAATCACGGCGAGCACCGGACCGAAGATTTCTTCCTGCGAGATCCGCATTTCGTGCTCGACGTTCGCAAACACCGTGGGCTCGATGAAGTAGCCCTCGTCGCCGAGGCGCGCACCCCCCGTCACCGCCGATGCGCCTTCCGCCTTGCCGATCCTGATGTAGTCCAGCACCGTCTTCATCTGACCGGCCGAAATCACCGGCCCCATCGTGGTTCCGGGCGCGCTCGGATCGCCGACGCGGATGGCGCGGGCGCGCTCCGCCAGGCGTTGCACCACTTCGTCATACACCGGACGCTGAACCAAGACGCGCGAGCCGGCCGAGCACACCTGCCCGGCGTTGAAGAATATTCCCGACGCCGCGGAGCGCGCCGCCCGGTCCAGATTGGCATCCGCGAAAATCACGTTGGCGGATTTTCCGCCGAGTTCCAGGGTTACCTTTTTGAAGTTGCCGGCGGCGCCTTGCAGAATTCCCCGACCGACTCTTGGCGAGCCGGTGAAAGTCACCTTGTCGACGCCGGGGTGCTGCACCAGCGCCTCGCCGACCACACTCCCCTTGCCGCATACCACGTTGAGCGCGCCCGGCGGCAGGCCCGCTTCCAGAAACAATTCGGCGGCGCGCAGCATCGAGAGCGGCGTGAGGTCTGCGGGTTTGACCACCAAGGTGCAGCCGCACGCCAGCGCCGGCGCGATTTTCCACATCCCGATCATGAGCGGGAAATTCCACGGCACGATGGCCGCGACCACGCCGACCGGTTCACGCACGGTGTACGTCAGGGCGTCGGGCCGCGCCGGTATTACCTGCCCCGTGATCTTGTCGCACCAGCCCGCGTAGTAGCGAACCGTATCGATGACTGCGGCCATGTCCTGCCGCCGTACCGCCGCCAGCGGCTTGCCGGCGTCCAAGCTCTCCAGCTCGATGAGCTCTTCTTGATGCTGTTCGAGAAGCGCTGCGGCGCGCTGCAGAATGCGGCCGCGTTCGGCGGCCCGCATCCCGCCCCAGACTTTGAGCGCCGCCCGGGCCGCGCTCACGGCAAGATCGACGTCGGCTTTGCCGCCCTGGGCCACCTCGGCAATGGGCTGCTCGGTGGCGGGATTGATGTCGATGGAATACTCGCCGCTGCCCGGAGCAACGTGCTTGCCGTCGATGAACAATTCGTAGTGATCAAGATCAACTCTGCGATCCATAAAACTTTCTCCTCGCTTGGGCGCCGCCTCGAACGCGGCATCTCCAACCGAAATGGGGGAATTTCAGTGTGGATGCAAGGGAGAGATTCTTCTAATCGTTTGCGCGAATACGGCGATAAGCGCGATCAATCACGCGTAGGCGGCGAATCAACGAGCGCCAAGTCGAATCGGGACTGCAGATTGAGACTGCGCGCAATTTCCCACACCGCGCCCGTTATAGGCGCGAGCGCCGGCTGGTTGCGCGCGATCAGACCGATGGCACGGGTCAGCTGCGGCAGCAGCGGCCGCGCCCGTACCCGGTTCTTGAGATCGAAAAAATTGAGCAGGCTGTGGGGAACGATGCTGAACAGCCCGGCTTCGCTCACGTGGGCATACAGCGAAAACAACGAATCGGTCTCGAGAATGACCGTCGGCTGTACGCCGGCTCGCCGAAAGGCCGCCTCGATGACCTGCCGATTACGCATCTTTCCGGTCAGCAGGCACAGCGGCAGCCGTGCCGCCTGTTCCCACGTCAACGCGGGCTCGAGCGGAACTTTGCGGTCGGCCAGCAATACGTATCGCTCATCGAACAGAGGCAGCTTTTCAAATCCCTCGATCACCTTGTCATCCAAGTATGTCAGGCCGAGATCGAGCTCGAACTGATCCAGCTGACCGGCGATGGCGTCTGCGGTCAAGGAGGACAGCGTGTAGCGAATATTCGGATACGCGGAGAGACACGGCGCCGTCAAGTAGGCAGCGACCGGCAAGGTTGTCGGTATGGCTCCGATGCGCAGCGTCCCGGTCATGGTCGATTTCGCGACGGTCGCGTCCTCGCGCATGTTGGACAGCGAGGCCAACGTCTGCTGTGCCCAGGTCAGGACTCGTTCGCCTTCGATCGTCAGGCCCAAATACCGCCGCCCGCGCTGGACGATCATCACGCCCAGCTCCTTCTCCAAACCGCGGATCGCCGAGGAAAGCGCCGGCTGCGACACGTGGCAAGCCTCGGCAGCCTTGGCGAAATGCTTTTCGCGGGCGAGAGTGACGAGATATTCGAGCTGGCGAATGAACATGATTGACGCTGCGCGAGCGCAGGTTGCGCTGCGCGTAGTAATGAGGCTGCCTCGACGGCGCTCAGACGGCGGTGTGTCTGGTCCCCACCGCTATGACCACTCCAGGAGTTCCCATCGGAAGCCGCTTTCATTGTAGGGCTGATCCACCACTGAATCGTCCAAATAATAGCTGCCGGTGCTCTCGCGGGCGACCCAGCGGCCCACCTCCGGCGCGAACCAAAGCGTCTCCTGACGCACCGAATCCGTCCGCGAGAAGTCGCCGCTCCGAAATTGAATCATGTTGGTGTACCGAAGCGCCCTGAATTGCCCGGCAGGCACGCTGATCGTCTCCCAGGCATGCGCTTTCATCGTCTGTTCCCAGGGCAACCCCTCTTGATCGGCCGGTGTCTTGTATTTGGTGCTGATGTGAGTCTGCCAGCCGGGCCGCAATTGCGTCGGCCACAGGGGAATCGGCATCTCGTACACCTGGACTTGGCTCCAGTGCGGATCCACCGCCACCATCCCCCACGGATCCTGTATCTCGCTCGGGAGCGCGCCGGCGGGGCTGTCGCGATGACCCATATACTTTTTCAACAGGGCCGCGCCCCAACCCGGCTTCGCGGCATTGTTGTCGGTTGCCGATTGGTAGCTCGAGTCTATTTCGACGGTATGATCGACCGCAGCCACCCGGTCCATCTGATCGTCGACGACCGCGCGCGTGAAAATATCATGCTTTGCGTAACGCCACGATTGACCGACCACGGGCTGACGGACATTCTGCGCGGGTTGTGCGGACGCGTCGGCCTCAGGCCCGCGAATCGCGCACCCGACCGACAATGCCGCGGATGACAACAAGAAAAACCGTCGAGTCACGTGAGCCATAAACTTCTCCCCGACTGCAAGATTATCGACTTTCGGCCGCCGGTCCCAGGGTGCAATCGCCGCCCTGGGCAACTCGTGATCTCGCCGGTAACCTGCTATAAACCATTTATCATACGACCGTTGAGGCGCGAGATAAATTCCTCATTTAATCTCAAATAACGCCTCCAATAACGCGCCCAACCTCCAGTAACGCGCCGTTGCATCGGAAAGTGTGTCGACCAATATTGCAAACGCCCAGGAGAATCTGATGTCCGTCCCTATTGAAATGACGGTGATTGAAATCGCGGCGCCGGGTGGACCGGAGCAGCTGAAGCTTGGGTTAAGGCCGGTACCGCAGCCCGGGGACGGCGAAGTATTGGTGCGCGTGGCCGCGGCCGGCGTCAATCGGCCGGATGTGATGCAGCGGCAGGGCCGCTATCCGCCGCCTCCCGGTGCCTCCGATCTACCCGGGCTCGAAATCTCCGGGGAGATTGTCGCGCTGGGACCCAAGGTCTCCGGATTGTCGATCGGTGAGAAGGTCACGGCACTGCTTGCGGGAGGCGGCTACGCTGCCTATGCGGTCGCCGCGGCGCCGCTGTGCCTGCCCGTGCCGAAAGGAATCAGCATGGTCGAGGCGGCGGCGATACCGGAAACCTTCTTTACCGTCTGGACCAATCTATTCGATCGCGGCCGCTGCAAGGCGGGAGACATCGTGCTGATTCACGGCGGCACCAGCGGTATCGGCACCACAGCCATCCAGCTCGCCGCGGCATGGGGAGCGCGCGTTTTCGCGACGGCCGGATCCGACGACAAGGCACGTGCCTGCGAACGGCTCGGCGCCATCCGAGGAATCAATTACCGCACCGAGGACTTCGTCGAAGTGATGCGCACGGAGACCTTGGACAAGGGAGTCGACATCACTCTGGACATGGTTGCCGGCAGCTATGTCGCGCGCAATCTGGAAATCGCCGCCCTCGAAGGCCGAATCGTCATGATTTCGCTGATCGGCGGATCGCGGGCGGAAATCAACATGGGCACCATCCTCACCAAACGGTTGACGCTCACCGGCTCGACGCTGCGGTCTCGAACGGTCGCGCAGAAGGCGGAGGTCGCCGATGCGGTCCGAAAAAACATCTGGCCGCTGCTCGCCGCGGGCCGCGTGCGGCCCACCATTCACGCCACCTTTCCGCTCGCCCAGGCCAGCGAGGCGCATCGGCTCATGGAATCGTCCAATCACATCGGAAAAATCGTGCTGACCATCTAGAAAAAGCATGGGGCTGGTCAAAAGCGCATCGCCACGGATAGCGCATCGCCGCGGATGGACGGATAGTCAAGGGCACATCGCTAGGGGGTCGATTGAGGAGCGTGAGCGTTTGAGGAGCGTGAGTTAGATGATATAGTTTCGGCGCAAAAATTCCCTCGGAGGCTGCGTTGGCGCCGAGAGACCAAAATCGGCTTCCATATTCGGCTCATCGCCGAGAACACCTGGAGAAACTGTGAGTTCCGATATCGGGATCGCTCAGAAAGCAACCCTCAAGCCCATCGGCGAGATCGCCGCCCGCTTGGGGATTCCGGCTGCAAGCATTGAAAACTACGGCCACTACAAGGCGAAAATCGCGCTCGACTACATCGAGACCCTGAAGGACAAGCCGGACGGCAAGCTCATTCTGGTCACCGCCTTGAGTCCCACGCCCGCGGGCGAGGGCAAGACGACGACCACGGTGGGACTCGGAGACGCGCTCAACAAGATAGGCAAGAAGGCGGTGATTTGCCTGCGCGAGCCGAGTTTAGGACCGGTGTTCGGCATGAAGGGCGGTGCGGCCGGCGGCGGATACGCACAGGTCGTGCCGATGGAAGACATCAACCTGCATTTTACCGGGGATTTCAGTGCGATCGGCCTCGCGCACAATTTGCTCTCGGCGCTGATCGACAACCACATCCATCACGGCAATGAACTGGGCTTCGACGTGAGGCGCATCGCCTGGAAACGCGTCGTGGACATGAACGACCGCGCATTGCGCGACATCACCGTCGGGTTGGGCGGCGTCGGCAACGGCTTCCCGCGCCAGGACGGCTTCGACATCGTCGTGGCCTCCGAGGTCATGGCCATTTTCTGCCTCGCGAACAGCCTGGTCGACCTCAAACAGCGGCTCGGCAACATCGTGGTTGGCTACCGCCGCGACCTGACTCCGATCCTCGCGCGCGACCTCAAGGCACAGGGCGCGATGACGGTGCTGCTCAAGGAGGCCCTGAAACCGAACCTGGTGCAGACGCTGGAAAACAATCCCGCCTTCATCCATGGCGGTCCGTTTGCGAACATTGCGCACGGCTGCAATTCGGTGCTCGCGACCACAACGGCGTTGAAGCTGGCCGACTACGTGGTGACGGAGGCCGGCTTCGGCGCCGACCTCGGCGCGGAGAAGTTCATCGACATCAAGTGCCGCAAGTCCGGACTGCGCCCGGCGGCCGTGGTGATCGTCGCGACCGTCCGTGCCCTCAAATATCACGGCGGCGCCGATCTCAAGAGCATCAACCAGGAAAACCTCGCCGCGCTCGAAAAAGGAGTCGCGAATCTGGAGCGGCACGTCCGCAATGTCCGCAGCGAGTACGGCCTGCCCTGCATCGTCTCGGTCAACCACTTCACCGCCGACACCGACGCGGAGCACTCGCTGCTCGCCAAGAAAATGGCGGCGCTGAACGTCCCGCTGGTGCTGGCGCGGCATTGGGCCGAGGGCGGCGCGGGCGCGACGGACGTCGCCCGCAAGGTGGTGGAAATCGTCGAGAAGGGCGCGCCGAATTTCCGCTTCGTATACGACGAGAAGCAGACGCTGTGGGACAAGGTGAAGACCATCGCCACGAAAATCTACGGTGCCGCCGACATCTCGGCGGACTCCAAGATTCGCGCGCGGTTCGAGGAGCTGCAGAAGAGCTACGGTCACTACCCGGTGTGCATTGCCAAGACCCAGTACTCGTTCTCGACTGATGCCGCTCTGCGCGGTGCGCCGAGCGGGCACATGGTCAATATTCGCGAGGTCCGGCTCGCCGCCGGCGCGGAGTTCATCGTGGTGGTGTGCGGCGACGTCATGACCATGCCGGGACTGCCGAAGGTGCCTTCCGCGGATAAGATCGACATCGACGCGCAAGGGCGCGTGGTCGGTCTGTTCTAGCCCCTGCGCATGTCCTGGGGGGAGGGGAAGCGTCAAGGCAACGAAGAAGCAGTTGCCTTGACGCTTCCCCTCCCGCCAGGCCCTTCACGCTCGGCCAGTCAACATACCTGTACAGGAGTCGAGTTCCGAGCGGCCATTCTCGCTCGGGCCGAGTTACTCATTCGCCCAGAATCGCGCCGAGGGACAGCCCCACCTCGGCGCACACCTGTGCCGCGGGCAGCTTTTTGCCGCCGTCGCAGCGCAGCTTGAAGATCTCGATCTGGCCGCCTTGCGCCGTCACGAACAGGCTTTGCTCGCCGATGGCGGTGACGGCGCCGATGGCACCCTTGACCTCGCCAAAGGTACGCGCCGGATGCTTGCGCGCGGCGTGCAATTGCAATTTCTTACCCTTGAACGTCGTCCATGCGGCCGGAGCCGGATCGCAGCCGCGGATGAGGTTGTAGACGAGATCGAGGTGGTTATGCCAGTTGATCCGCGCTTCGGGATCACGGCACCAACCTTCGTAGCTCGCCTGGGATTCGTCTTGCACCCTGCCCACGGCGCCGTGGGTTGCGACCAGGTCGGCAGCCTCCTTGAGGGCTGCAATGCCCATCGGAAACAGGCGGTCGAAATAGACGCTCCCGAGCGTGTCGTCGGGACCGATCGGGGTTTCCTTTTGCAGGATGACGGGACCCTCATCGAGGCCGTCGGTGGGCCGAAATATAGTAAGTCCGGTACGCGTATCGCCGCGGATGATGGGCCAGTTGATGGAACTGGGGCCCCGGTAACGGGGCAGCAACGAGGGGTGGAACTGAATCATGCCGCGGTGCGGAATATTGACGAAATCCTGCGGTACGAACTGGAGCACGTAGGCCATGACGCCGAGCTCGGCGTCGAGGTCGCGCAGGGCTTGGCGCGCCTCCCCGCTCTTGAGAGACCCAAACTGATAAACCGGGATGCGCCGCTGTTCCGCCGCCAGGCGCAGCGGATCGGCGGTTGCGCCGGCCTTCTCGGGGGCACAGAACACGCCGGCCACGGTATCGCCTCGATCCACGAATGCGTCGAGCACTGCCTTGCCGAAGTCCCTCTGTCCTACAATGGCAATTCGCATCACGAAATCTCCCTGGTCGCTCCCCACCCCTAGTTATGATATCTCATATATCATCAGCCCCAAACTCAGCGTACAATCGGCCAAAAGGGTCCGAACGTTGGCCCAGTGGGGGCAGATCCAAAGACTCGGCCGCATCAGTTTCGGCCGGCGGCGTAACGTACAACTGACGTTCACTCATTCGCACAATCCGCGCAACAAAGGAGATCATATGGCAGGTCGCAACTTTCTGTTCGTTCCGGGGCCCACCAACGTGCCCGACCGCGTGCTGCGCGCCATGGCGGTGGCGATGGAAGACCACCGCTCGCCGATCTTCCCCGAACTGACCCGGGCCTGCCTGAGCGCCTTGAAGCCGGTGTTCAAGACC
>Ga0137394_10000415_pt1 | contig 29905 bp, 28 predicted proteins | sample czobulk116metaG_FD_108278 | JGI IMG/M metagenome (GOLD analysis project Ga0137394, IMG submission 108278) | Vadose zone soil microbial communities from Angelo Coast Range Reserve, California, USA - czobulk1.16 metaG | ecosystem: Environmental > Terrestrial > Soil > Vadose zone | place: USA...
CGCATCTCGACCAGGTCGTGGCCGGCCTGCGTCTGCACCTCGGAGGCGTACTTGGCCGCCTGCTGCGGCGCGGCGATATGGTCGATGCGGATCTTGATGCCGGTGTCCTTCGTGAAGCGCGGCGCGATCTCGGCCAGCTTCTTGTCCGAGAGCGGTGCGAAGTTGTTCCAGCAGAGGTACGAGATCTCTCGCTGCTGCCCGCGCGCGGGTGGCACGCCCGTGGCGAGGATGCCGGCGAGGCCCGCGCCCGTGGTGGTGGTCAGAAAGTGGCGCCGCGTGATCGATGACATGACTCCTCCTCTTTCGTTCACTGAGCCGGCCGGCCGGTTGAGACCCGACATCATACCGCAACTCGAAAGGGGTCGCGCCCTAGGCCCCCGCCCGCGCATCCTTTGGTTTCCAGTCCTTGTACCGCTCGCGCAGCACCTTCTTGTCGAACTTTCCGACGCTGGTCTTGGGCACGGCGTCGATGATCTCGACCGCGTCGGGGAGCGCCCACCGGGCGAGCTTGGGCCGCAGGAAGTCGAGGATCTCGATCGGCTCGATCACGCTCCCGGGCTTCGGGACGACGCAGGCGAGGGGGCGCTCGACCCACTTGGGGTGCGGCACGGCGATCACCGCCGCCTCCAGCACCTTCGGGTGGCCCATGATCAGGTTCTCGACGTCCACGCTCGACACCCACTCGCCCCCGGACTTGATCAGATCCTTGGTCCGGTCGGTGATCTGGACGTAGCCTTCCGCGTCGATCGTGGCGACGTCTCCGGTGCGGAACCAGCCGTCGGCCGTGAAGCGGTCCGCCGACTCGGGGTTGTCGTAGTAGGAGGCGACGACCCAGGGGCCGCGCACCTGCAGCTCGCCCATGCTCTCCCCGTCCCACGCCAGCTCGGTTCCGGCATCGTCCACGATCCGGACGTCGACGCCGACGGACGGGTACCCGACGCGGGCGAAGACGTCGTACTTCTTCTCCTCCGGCCAGTCGCCCATGTAACTCTTGAGCCGCGTCACCGTTCCCAGGGGTGTCATCTCGGTCATGCCCCAGGCGTGGGACATCTGGACGCCGAAGTTCTTCGCGTACGCCTGCTGGAGGCTCCGGGGCGCCGCCGAGCCGCCGATCGCGATCGTCCGCAGCGACGAGATGTCGAAGCCCTCCTTCTCGCACAGCTCCTTGACGGCGATCCAGACGGTCGGCACGGCCCCGGTGAACGTGACCTTCTCGGCCTGGACGAGCTGGCAGATGTCGCGCGGCTGGGGATTCGGACCCGCGAAGATCTGATCGGCGCCGGCCATGACCGCCGTGTACGGCAGGCACCAGGAGTTGGCGTGAAACATCGGCACGATGTGCAGGATCCGGTCGCTCTCGGAGATCGCGAAGAGATCGGTCGTGGCTTCCGCGAGGCAGTGGAGGAACATCGCGCGGTGCGTGTACACGACGCCCTTGGGGTGGCCGGTGGTGCCGGAGGTGTAGCACATCCCGGCGGCGTCGGTCTCCCGGAGCTCGGGCCAGCCGCTCACCGGCTCGGCGCCGGCCACGAGCGCTTCGTACTCGGCGTGCTCCGGTGCAATCGCCTCCGTCGATCCGGAAGCGCCCGGCGCGTCGGGCATGATCACGACCCGTCGCACGGTCGGCAGCTTGTCGCGGATTCCGGCGAGCACGGGCCAGAGGCTTGCGTCGGCGAAGATGACGGAGTCGCCGGCGTGGTTAATGATGTACGTGAGGTCCGAGGCCGAGAGGCGGATGTTGAGGGTGTGGAGGATCGCGCCGGAGAGCGGCGCCGCCCAGTAGAGCTCGAGGTGGCGGTGACTGTTCCACGCGAAGGTCGCCACGCGGTCACCCCGCCGGATCCCGAGCGCGGCGAGCGCCCCGGCCAGTCGCATCGTTCGCTCGGCGAAGTCCCGATACGTGTAGCGGAAAAGCGGCCGGCCCGGCACGCGCGTGGCGATCGTCTTGCTGCCGAAGAGCCGCCGGCTCCGCTCGAAGAAGTGCGTCAGCGTGAGTGGGTAGCTCATCATGAGGTTGTCGAAGCGCGCGCTCACCGTGGTCGTCCTCCCGGAGCCATTTCGCCCAGATCCTCCGACGTGGCGCAGCGGAAGCCCACGAAGTGGTGGCCGGCGTCCGCGCCGCGGCGGTCGTAGGAGCGCCGCCGGGTCACGCCGAGCGAGTCGGCCGGGTCGTCGTGGCTCGCTCCGCGGACGACCACGCGCCCGGTCGCGCCGGTGTACGGCTCCCGGCCGTCGTCGCTCCTGTAAGGATAGGGGCGGAGGATGGTGGCCGTCCACTCTCGCAGGTTGCCGAGCATGTCCTCGACGCCATAGGGGCTCGCCCCGGCCGGCCGGCTGTCCGTCGACTCGGTCGCGTTGTAGACCCGGCCGAAGACCGCGAGGTGGGGCGCCGGCGCCGCGAAGCCCCAGGGGTACGGCCGGTGGTCGTCGCCGCGCGCCGCCTTCTCCCACTCCGCCTCGGTGGGCAGGCGCCGACCCGTCCGGACACAGTAGTCCCGAGCCCCGAACCACGAGACCTCCACCACGGGATGGCGCTCGAATCCCGGATCGGCGACCCAGCGACTCCCGGACCGGTGAATGCGCGCGTCCGCGTCGTCCTCGTCGTAGCGTCGCTCGCCGCCGGGCGGCCGAAGGCCGGTCGCGTTCAAGAAGAGGGCGAACTCGGCGTTGGTCACCTTGTGGCGCTCGAGCCAGAAATCGCGGACGTAGAGCCGATGGCGCGGCGCCTCGTCGGGCGGGCCGTCGTCGCGCCCCATCCAGAAGGCGCCGGCCCGGATCAGCATGATGCCGTCCGCTGTCGCCAGGGCCGGGATCGCCAGGAGGCCGGCGGCCATGAGGGTCACGACGAAGCGGCCCACGGGGATCATGGTATCGTGAGTGCGGCATGCGCTCCCGCTGGAACGACGCCGAGGCGAGCCAGCTCCACGGCCTCGACCTGCTCGTCTACGCGTCGCGCCTGGTCGGCGCCGAGACCTCGCTGGTGATCTGGGGCGGGGGCAATACCTCGATCAAGACCCGCGAGCGCGACCACCGCGGCCGTGAGATCGCCGTGCTGCGGGTCAAGGGGAGCGGATCCGACCTCAAGTCCGTCCAGCGCAGAGACTTCCCGGGCGTGCGCATGGACGACATCGCCGCGCTCCTCGGCCGCGACGAGATGAGCGACGAGGAGATGGTGGGCTACCTCGCGCACGCGCTGCAGGACCCCGGGGGCGTGCGCCCGTCGATCGAGACCCTGCTGCACGGGTTTGTCCCGGCTCCGGCGATCGTCCACACCCATGCGGACGCGGTCGTCTCGCTGACGAACACCGATCGCGCCCACGACGTGATCCAGCGCGTCTACGGCAAGGACGTCATCTCGCTCGCATATCGTCGACCCGGGTTCCGCATCTCCCGCGACGTGGCCGACGCGATCGCCGACCGCCCCGAGGCGAAAGCCCTCCTCCTCGAGCGTCACGGGACGATCACCTGGGGTGCGACTGTCCGGGACGCGTACGAGGCCACGATCGAGCTGATCACCCGCGCCGAGGAGGCCACCGCCGAGCGGAAGAAGGGCCGGCGGGCCTTCGGCGGTGGCCGCGTGCCGGTCCGCGAGCCGGGGGCGCGGCGCGCGACGGCGCTGGCGGTCGCGCCGCGGCTGCGCGGCCGGCTGAGCCGCGCGCGGCGCGTCGTGGTGACCTTCGACGACTCGCCCGATGTCACGGAGTTCGTGTCGTCGGCGGACGCGCCACGCGTCTCACAGGTGGGGCCCGCGACCCCGGACCACACGATCTACGCCAAGCGCCTGCCGTGCTTCGTGGCCGCCACCGGCGGGGAGGCGCCGGAGGCTCTGGCGGAGGCGATCGAGCGGTCCGTCGAGGACTTCGTCGGCGGCTACACACGCTACTTCGAGGAGAACCGGTTCGAGGGCGCGCAGCTCGTCGATCCGCTCCCGCGCGTGGTGCTGGTGCCCGGTCTCGGCATGTTCACCTCGGGCAAGGACCGGCGGACCGCCGGTATCGTCAGTGACATCTACCATCACACGATCGACGTGGTCGGCAACGCCGGCGCCTTCGGCGACTACGTCTCGCTCTCGGCGAAGGACGCCTTCGACGTCGAGTACTGGCCCCTCGAGCTCTACAAGCTCACCCTGGCGCCGCCCGAGCAGGAGCTGGCGCGCCGGATCGCGCTGGTCACCGGCGGCGGCTCCGGCATCGGGCGAGCAGTTGCGCGCCGGCTCGCCGCCGAGGGCGCCCACGTCGTCGTGGGTGACGTCGACGGTGACACGGCTCGAACGACCGCCGATGAGATCGTGAAGGCCGTCGGCGCCGGCCGCGCGCTCGGGCTCGAGATGGACGTGACGCGCGAGGCGTCGGTGCGGGCGGCGTTCGAGGAGACCGTGCTCGCCTACGGTGGGCTCGACGTGCTCGTATCGAACGCCGGGATCGCGCATTCCGCGCCGGTGGTTCGCCTCGAGCTGGCCGACTGGGAACACTCGTTCGCGGTGAACTCCACCGGCCACTTCATCGTCGCGCGCGAGGCCGTGCGTCTGCTCACCGCCCAGGGGCTCGGCGGCGCGCTGGTCTTCGTCGCGACCAAGAACGTGATGGCGCCGGGCAAGGACTTTGCCGCCTACTCGGCGGCGAAGGCGGCGGAGGCCCAGCTCGCCAAGGTGCTGGCCCTGGAGGGCGCGCCCCACGGAATCCGCTCGAACATCGTGAACCCGGATGCCGTCTTCCAGGACTCGAAGCTCTGGTCGGACCAGGTGCGACGCGAGCGCGCCGCCGCCCAGGGGATCGCGGTGAGCCAGCTCGAGGATTTCTACCGCAAGCGCAACCTGCTCGGCGTCGGCATCCTTCCGGAGGACGTCGCCGAGGCCGTGCTCTTCCTCGCCTCGGACCGGTCCGCCAAGACCACCGGCTGCACGCTGACCGTGGACGGCGGCGTGCGGGACGCGTTCCCGCGGTGACCCCGTGATCGGCTTCGGCGCCCAGCTCTCGCTCCACCCGCCGGCCGAGCAGTTCGAGCTGGTCCAGCGCCTGGAAGCCCTCGGGTACGACTCCGTGTGGACGGGCGATCACGTGTCGTTCCACAACCCCATCTACGAGTCGCTGACGCTGCTCGCGTCCTACGCGCCCATCACGCGGCGGATCAAGCTGGGGGTCGCGGTCTATCTCCTGGCGCTCCGCGCGCCGGCGGTGGCGGCCAAGATGGCGGCGACCCTCGACGTGCTCTCCGGCGGCCGGCTCGTCTTCGGCGTCGGCGTCGGCGGCGAGAACCCGAAAGAGTTCGAGCTCTGCGGCGTGCCCCACAAGGAGCGCGGGGCGCGGGTGAACGAGGGCATCGACGTCGTGCGCACCCTCTGGCGCGACACGCCGGCCAGCTTCAACGGCCGGTTCACGCGGTTCGAGTCGGTCTCCATCGATCCCAAGCCCATCCAGCAGCCGCCGCCGATCTGGATCGGCGGCCGCTCCGACGCGGCGCTGGCCCGCGCGGGCCGGCAGGGCGACGGCTGGGTGTCGTACGTCGTGCAGGCCGACCGCTACGCGCAGAGCCTCGACAAGATCCGCGCCGCGGCGGCCGCCGCCGGCCGCTCGCTGGGCGGCTTCACGGCGGCGCACCTGGTCTTCATCACCGTCGGGCGCGACTTCGAAGCCGCGAAGCGGGCGTGGGTGAGCGTCCTCAGCAAGCGCTACGCGCAGGACTTCGAGCCGCTCGCGAAGCGGTACGGAGTCATCGGGACGCCCGAGCAGTGCGCGGAGCAGCTCGAGCGGTTCCGCGCGGCCGGCTGCAACTACTTCCTCATGAGCGCGATCGGCGACCCCCGAGACGAGCGCACGCAGCTCGAGACGATCGCCGCCGAGATTCTGCCGCGCTTCAGGGCGCGCTGAGAAGGCCGCGACAGGCCGGAGTGGGCCACGTCTTCACGCTGTGCGGCGGTCACATCCTGCCGATCTACGACGGCTGTCCCACCGCGGGCGTCGGGATCATCGATGGCCACCTGACCGCCGCGTGAAGATCACGTTCCTGTGTCCGCATCTCCGCATCGCCGGCGGAGTGCGCGCGATCCTCACGTACGCGGACCGGCTCGCGACCGCCGGGCACCAGGTAGACGTCGTGGTGCCGGCCCGGGGCCGCGGCCGCGCGTTCTGGCGATCGCTCGCCGGGACCGGGCCCGACTGGATGCCGGGCTTCCGGGCACGCATCGTCTGGGTGGACCGCTGGCGGGCGAGCGCCTTGCCCGACGGTGACGTCGTCGTCGCGACGGCGTGGCAGTCGGCGGCCGCGGCCGCCGCCGCGCCGGCGCGCTGCGGGCGGAAGTTCTACTTCGTGCAGCACTACGAGAGCCTCTACCACGGCGAGCCGGCGGCGGTGGACGCGACGTACCGGCTTCCGCTCCGGAAAATCGTGATCTCGACGTGGCTCCGCGACGTCATGCGGGAGCGCTTCGCCCGCGAGGCGGAGATCCTGGTCACCCCGGTCGATCCGGCCCTGTTCCACGCCGTTCCGGTCACGGTCGCGACGTCGCGACCGCGCGTGCTGATGCTGCACCACGAGTACGCCTGGAAGGGGACCGCCGACGGCTTCGAGTCGGTGACGCGCGTCAAGCGTCGCATCCCGGGCCTCCATCTCGTGGGATTCGGCGTCACGGCGCCGCGGGCGCCGGCGGACTACGACGAGTTCCACACGGACCCGCCCCAGGCCGGGCTCGCGGCGCTCTACAGCGGGTGCGAGATCTACCTGTGTCCCTCGTGGGACGAGGGGCTCGGGATGCCGCCGATGGAGGCGATGGCCTGCGGCGCGGCCCTCGTCACCTACGACAACGGCGGCTGCCGCGACTACGCGCGGGACGGCGAGACGGCGCTCGTCGCGCGGCGGCGCGACGTCGCCGATCTCGCGACGCGGCTCGAGCGCCTCGCCGCCGACGCCGAGCTGCGCGCGCGCATCGCCGCGGCGGGCTCGACGTTCGTCAGGAGCGCGTTCGACTGGGGGCGCGCGGTCCGCCGCATGGAGGAGATCTTTCGCTGACGGCGACAGCTCGCGCTGGAGGTGGTGCTGCCGCTCGCGCGCCTGGCGCGGCGCGGCGAGGGGATCAGGGTCGGCGCCGTCTGGAATCGGCCGACGTGGCGAAGGCCGAGGGAGACTCGAGCCGGCTGGCGAGAGTCGCGAGCTCCCGCTCGAGATCGGCCAGGCGCTTGGCCAGTCGGTCGCGCTCCTCGCGCAGCGACCGTGTCGCCGACGCGATGTGCTCCGCGAGGCGCCGGTCTCTTTCGGCCCGCTGTCGCGTGATCTCGTCCATGAGCCGCTGCATCGAGCAAGAGCAGTGCCGGGCCGCGAAGCCTTACTCGCCGCGAGCTTCCGCGACCTTCCGGGAAAGCAGAACGGCGCACTCTGACACGTCCGACCAGTGCGTCGGTCAAGCTGACACGCCGGGATCCGGGCGCGAGCCGCGTGCTAGAATCGGTCGCGAGATGCCGATCTACGAGTACGAATGTCACGACTGCCGCCGGCGGGTCAGCCTCCTCGTGCTTCGTCCTTCGGCCGCGGCCCCGCCGACCTGTCCGCGCTGCGGCGGCTCGGCGCTCTCTCGCCTGATGTCGCGCTTCGCGACGGTGAAATCGGAAGACGCCCGGCTCGACGCCCTCGCCGACTCGTCGAGCCTCGGCGACCTCGACGAGAACAACCCATCGAGCGTCGCCCGGTTCATGAAGAAGATGGGTCGCGAGTTCGGGGACGACCTCGGCGACGACTTCGAGTCCGCGATGGACGACGCGATGGCGGAGGGCGAGGCCGCCGGGGAAGGTGACGCGGAATCCCCTGGCCCCTCCGACGCGTCTGATGAATAGCCTAGCCTGTGAACGACCGATGAAAGTCCTGATCCTCGATCGTCTCGAGGCGGTGGGGGCTCCCGCGTGGGACAGGCTCGTCGCGGCCACCCGCCTGCGGTCGCCGTTTCTGTCCTGGACGTGGCAGTGCGAGTGGACGCGGACATTTGCGGAAGACCGGCGCCTCGAGGTCCGATGCGTCGAGGACGGCGCCGGGGGCCTGGTCGCGATCCTGCCGCTCTACGAATCCGCGCCCGGCACGCTGCAGGTCGTCGGGGGCGCCGACGTTTCCGACTATCTCGACCTGATCGCGGTGCAGGGGCGGGAGGAAGAGGCGTGGATGGCCCTGCTCCAGTCCCGCACGGCGGAGCGCGTCGAGTGGGAGCTCCACGCCGTCCCGGAAAGCTCGCCCACCGTGACCGCCCTGCCGCAGCTGGCCGCCGCCTGCGGGCTCGCCGCCTCGGCCGTCGTGGAAGAGCGATGTCCCGTCCTCGCCCTGCCGCAATCCTGGGAAACCTACCTCGCCAGCCTGTCCGGAAAGCACCGCCACGAACTCCTGCGAAAGATGCGACGCCTCGAACGCGACGCCCCCGACGCGCGCGCGTCGTGCGCGAGCGCGCCGGCGGAGATCGAGACGCGGCTCGGCGAGTTTCTCGAGCTCCACCGGCGCTCGCGCGCGGGCAAGGCGCGGTTCATGGACGACCAGATGGAGCGATTCTTCCGGCGGGCTCTCCTCGCGTTCGCCGAGCGCGGAGCCGCCCGGCTCTGGTTTCTGGACACGGCGTCGGGCCCGATCGCCGCGTTCGTCACGATCGAATGGGACGGGACGGTCGGCCTCTACAACTCGGGATTCGCGCCCGACCGCGCCGCGCTCTCCCCGGGCGTGGTGCTCCTGGCGCAGCTGATTCGCGACGCGATCGCGCGCGGGCGGCGCCGGTTCGACTTCCTGCGGGGCGAGGAGCGGTACAAGTACGAGTTCGAGCCCGTCGCCGAAGCCGTCTACCAGGTGGGGATCCGGTGAGCCTGCGCGTCGCGATGCTCAGCGTCCATACCTGCCCGCTGGCCGCCCTGGGCGGCAAGGAAACGGGCGGGATGAACGTCTACGTCCGCGAGGTGTCGCGCGAGCTCGGGCGCATGGGCGTGTCCGTCGACGTCTTCACTCGCTCGCAGAACCCGGGGATTCCGCGCGTCGTGCAGCTCGGAGAGCGCGCCCGCGTCATCCACCTGCCGGTCGGCGACGAGGCGCCGATGGCCCGCGTGCTGATCCATCGCCACCTCGACGAGTTCGTCGATGGCATCGAGGCCTGGCGTATCGCGGGATCGATCGACTACGACCTGATCCATGCCCACTACTGGCTCTCCGGTGTCGCCGCGCTCACGCTGAAGGCCCGCTGGTCGGTGCCGGTGCTCCAGATGTTCCACACGCTGGGTCGGCTGAAGAACCGGGTGGCCCGGAGCGCCGCGGAGCTGGAGCCGCCCGTCAGGCTCCACGAAGAGACGCGCATCGTCGGCGCCTCCGACCGCATCGTGGCCGCGAACGTCGTCGAGCGCGCCGAGCTCCTGCGCGACTACGGCGCTTCCGCGTCGCGCATCGCGACGATCCCGTGCGGCGTCGACACCGATCTGTTCGTGCCCGGCGATCGCGCCGAGGCCCGACGCCAGCTCGGGCTCGACGAGCGGCCCGTGCTGCTCTGGGTCGGCCGCATGGCGCCGATCAAGGGGCTCGACACGCTGCTCGACGCGGTCGCCCGGCTGCGGGCGACCGGCCAGGCCGTCCGGCTCCTCGTCGTGGGCGGCGACGCCGACGAGCCGATGAGCGATCACGAGGCGTCGCTGCGCCAGCGCATCGAGCGCCTCGACCTGGCCGACTCCGTTCGCTTCGTCGGGCCCCAGCCTCAGGGCGTCCTCCCGACCTACTACGTCGCCTCCGACGTGACGGTCCTGCCCTCGTACTACGAGTCGTTCGGCATGGTCGCCCTCGAGGCGATGGCGTGCGGGAGTCCCGTCATCGCCTCCCGCGTCGGGGGGCTGGTGACGACGGTCCGCGACGGCGTCACGGGCTTCCTCGTTCCCGACAGCGACGTCGGCGCGCTGGCCGAGCGCATCGCCGGCCTTATCGCCGACGCCGATTTGCGCTGGCGGGTCGGGCGCGAGGGCGTGCGCTGGGCGGCCCAGCACCGCTGGGCCTGCGTGGCCGAGGCGGTGTGCCGGGAGTACGCGTCCCTCGAGTCGCGGGCGGAGGCACACCTGGCGGCGGCGCGCTGCCGCGATTGATTCAGCATCGGGGGGAGGGCGATCGCCCCCCTCGATGGCGATCAAATGCTACACTCCGCCGCGGTGGGGACTCTTCTCGAGGTCGAAAATCTCCAGACGCACTTCGTGACGCGGAGCGGCGTCGTGCGCGCGGTGGACGACGTGTCCTGGGACGTCGACGAGGGCGAGACCGTCGCCCTCGTCGGTGAGTCCGGCTGCGGCAAGAGCGTCAGCGCGCTCAGCATCATGCGCCTCGTCGCCGGTCCCGCCGGCCGGATCGTGAGTGGCCGGATCGTCTTCAAGGGCCGAGACCTCCTGCGGCTGTCCGAAGAAGCGATGCGTCGGGTACGGGGCCGCGAGATCGCGATGATCTTCCAGGAGCCGATGACCTCGCTCAACCCGGTCCTAACGATCGGGCGTCAGCTCACGGAGGGGCTCGAGATCCACCTGGGGATGGCGCCGGTCGAGGCGCGCCGGAGGTCGGTCGAGCTGCTCGGCATGGTCGGCATCTCCGACCCGGAGCGGCGCCTCCGCCAGTACCCTCACCAGTTCAGCGGCGGGATGCGGCAGCGGATGATGATCGCGATGTCCCTCGCCTGCAACCCGTCGCTGATCCTCGCTGACGAGCCCACGACGGCGCTCGACGTGACGATCCAGGCGCAGATCCTCGAGCTGATGCGGGACCTCTCCCGGCGCTTCGGCGTCGCCATGCTCATCATCACCCACAACCTGGGGGTCGTCGCCCGGTACGCCGATCGCGTGAACGTCATGTACGCGGGCCGGATCATCGAGCGTGGGACGGCGCGCGAACTGTACGCCGAACCGCGGCATCCCTACACGCTCGGCCTCCTTCGCTCGGTGCCGCGCCTCGATGAGCCGCGGCGCGCGCGTCTGGACCCGATCGAGGGCCAGCCTCCCGACCTCACGCGGCTCGGCGCCGGCTGCGCCTTCGCGCCCCGATGCACCTTCCGCGTCGAGCGCTGCGTCGTCGAGATCCCGCCACTGCGCCCCGTCGGTGGGCGAGACCACGTGAGCGCGTGCTGGGAGGCCGACAACCTCGACCGCGCGCTGGCGCGGAGCGCGGCCGCGACGTGACCGACGACGCGCCGCTCCTGGAAGTCCGGAATCTCGTCAAGCATTTCCATGTCGGGGGCGGGCTCTTCGGTGGCTCGGCTGGTGTCGTCCGCGCGGTCGACGGCGTGAGCTTCGCGATCCGCCGGGGAGAGACGCTCGGGCTCGTCGGCGAGTCGGGATGCGGCAAGACGACCACGGGCCGCTGCATCCTGCAGCTCGAGCGGCCGACGAGCGGCCAGATCGTGTTCGAAGGCCGCGACCTCACGCGGCTCGGCGAAGACGAGCTGCGGCCTGTCCGCCGGAAGATGCAGGTGATCTTCCAGGACCCGTACAGCTCACTCAATCCGCGGATGACGGTGGGACAGATCATCGCCGAGCCGATCGCCGTCCACGGGATCGTCGCCGACCGGGCGCAGCGTGCCCGGCGGGTCCGCGAGATCTTGTCCCACGTGGGCCTGCTGCCGCAGCACGCCCACCGCTATCCGCATCAGCTCTCGGGCGGGCAGCGCCAGCGGGTGGGGATCGCGCGGGCCCTCGCCGTCGAGCCCTCGTTGATCATCTGCGACGAGCCCGTCTCGGCCCTCGACGTCTCGATCCAGGCGCAGATCATCAACCTCCTGGAAGATCTCCAGGCGCAGTTCGGGCTGACCTATCTCTTCATCGCCCACGACTTGTCGGTCGTGCGCCACATCTCGGACCGCGTCGCCGTCATGTACCTCGGCAAGATCGTCGAGATCACCGACCGCAAGTCGCTCTACGACGCTCCGCTTCATCCGTACACGAAGGCCCTGCTCTCGGCGGTGCCCATTCCGGATCCAGCGCTCGAGGCGCAGCGCGAGCGGGTGGTGCTCGGCGGAGAGGTGCCGAGCCCGCTGAATCCGCCCCCAGGGTGCGTCTTCCATCCCCGCTGTCCCGTCGCCATCGAGCGCTGCCGGGCGGAGGTGCCCGAGCTGCGCGAGATCAGGCCGGGCCACCGGGCGGCCTGCATCCTGGCTTGACGCCGGGCCCCTGCGTGCTTAAATGCGGAAACTTCTCGTCGTCGGTGCTGGTTTCGTAGCAAAAACTCTGGAGGAATTGATGCGACGCTGCTTAGAAATCATCGCAATCGCGATCGTCGCCGCGGCCCTGGCGGGCCCGGCCGCGGCCCAGGACAAGCCCCGGTACGGCGGTGAGCTGGTGTTCGCGGTGCCGTCGGAGCCACCGTCTTACGACGGCCACCGGGAGGAGACCTTCGGCGCCGTCCATCCATTGGCGCCCCACTACAACACCTTGCTGCGCGTCGACCCCAACGACCGGACGGGCACGAAGCTCGTCAACGATCTCGCCGAGTCGTGGTCGATGGCGAAGGACGGCCGCACCTACACATTCAAGCTGCGTCGGGGCGTGAAGTTCCACGACGGTAGCGAGATGACCTCGAAAGACGTCAAAGCCTCTTACGATAAGATCATCTTCCCACCTCAGGGAGTCGCGTCCGACCGCCAGGGCCAGTACCTCGGCGTCGAGGCCGTGCAGGCACCGGACCCGTACACGGTCGTGTTCCGGCTCAAGTGGCCCGCGGCCTCCTTCCTGGCCTCGGTGGGCTCGCCGTGGAACTGGATCTACAGGGCTGACATCCTGAGCAAGGACATGCGGTGGTACGAGACGAACGTGATGGGGACGGGCCCATTCACGTTCGTGGAGCACGTCAAGGGCTCGCACTGGGTCGCCAAGAAGAACCCCAACTACTGGGACAAGGGCAAGCCCTATCTGGACGGCTACCGGGCGGTCTTCATCAGAGACTCGGCCGCGCAGGTCAGCGCCGTCCGGGGCGAGCGGGCTCACATCCAGTTCCGGGGCTTCGCACCGGCCGATCGGGACAGTCTGGTCCAGGCCCTCGGGCCGAAGATCGCGGTGCAGGAGAGCCCGTGGGACTGCGCGCTGCTGGTGGCCCTGAACCACGAGAAGAAGCCGTTCGACGACAAGCGGGTCCGCCGTGCGCTGACGCTCGCGCTCGACCGCTACCAGGGCTCGCAGGCGCTGTCGAAGATCGCCATCGTCAAGGAAGTGGCGGGTGTCCAGGTGCCGGGAACGCCCTACGCCACACCGCCGGCCGAGCTGGAGAGACTCGCCGGCTATGGCCGTGACATCGCGAAGTCGCGGGCCGAGGCCAAGCGCCTCCTGAGGGAGGCCGGCGTTCCGGACGGGTTTGCGTTCACGTTCAAGAACCGCGGCGTCCCAATGCCGTACGAAGCGGTGGGGGTGTGGCTCATCGACCAGTGGCGGCAGATCGGGCTCAACGTGAAGCAGGAGGTCGTCGAGGCGGCAGCGTACTACGGCCAGGTACTGCGGCCGGGCAACTACGAGGTCGCCATGGACTTCCAGTGCGGCTACATCGTCGAGCCGGACCTCGATATCTACAAGTTCCAGTCCAAGGAGATCAGCCCGGCCAACTACGGCCGCTACACGGACAAGACGCTCGACGAGCTGTTCGTGAAGCAGGGACGGGCGGGGGACGCCGAGGAACGCAAGAAGTACATCCGGGAGTTCGAGCGGCGGCTGCTGGACGACGAAGTGCACTATTTCTACACGCTCCAGTGGCACCGGATCATCCCGCACAGCTCGAAGGTGAAGGGCTGGACCATCACGCCCAGCCACTATCTGAACCAGCAGCTCGACGCCGTGTGGCTCACCGAGTAGGCGAGTGACCCGGGGCCCGCAGCGGGGCCCCCAACACGCACGAGGAGCGTCCCATGACCGACGAGGGCCGCAAGCGGTTGCTTTCGATCACGGGGGTCCTGTTCGCCGTCGTGGCTCTCACGACGGCGGCGGGCGCCCAGGACAAGCCGCGGTACGGCGGTGAGCTGATCTTCGCCGTACCGTCGGAGATGCCGTCCTACGACGGTCACCGGGAAGGGACCTTCGGGATGGTGCACCCGCTGGCGCCGCACTACAACACACTCTTGAGAACCGACCCCAACGATCGGACGGGCACGAAGTTCGTCGGCGACCTCGGCGAGTCCTGGACGATCTCTCCCGACGGGCGCGTCTACACCCTCAAGCTCCGGCGCGGCGTGAAGTTCCACGATGGAAGCGAGATGACCTCGCGTGACGTCAAGGTGTCCTACGACAAGATCGTCTTCCCGCCGCCGGGCGTGGGGTCCATACGCAAGGGCCAGTACACCAACGTGGAGGCGATCGAGGCGCCAGACGCGTCCACGATCGTGTTCCGCCTGAAGTGGCCGCAGGCGTCTTTCCTGGCGTCGCTGGCGTCGCCCTACAACTGGATCTACAGGGCAGAAATTCTCGCCAAGGACGTGCGCTGGTACGAGAAGAACGTCATGGGGACCGGCCCCTTCCTGCTCGTCGAGCACGTCAAGGGCTCGCACTGGGTCGGCAAGAAGAACCCCAACTACTGGGACAAGGGCAAGCCCTACCTCGACGGATACCGGGCGATCTTCATGAAGGACTCGGCGGCCCAGGTCGCCGCCGTCCGCGCCGAGCGGGCACACATCCAGTTCCGGGGCTTCTCGCCCGCGGAGCGCGACAGCCTCGTCAACGCGCTCGGGCGAAAGATCACGGTGCAGGAGAGTGCCTGGGACTGCGCAGCGTGGGTGGCGATAAACCAGGACAAGAAGCCCTTCGACGACAAGCGCGTCCGCCGCGCGCTGACGCTCGCCCTGGACCGGCATCAGGCCGCTCAAGCGCTCTCGAAAATCGCCTACGTGAAAGAGGTGGCCGGGGTGCAGGTGCCGGGCACGCCGTTCGCGACGCCGCCGGACGAGCTCGAGAAGCTCGCCGGCTACGGCCGCGACATCAAGAAGTCGCGGGCCGAGGCGCGTCGCTTGCTGCGGGAGGCCGGCGTCCCCGACGGCCTCTCCTTCACCTTCACGAACCGCGGGGTCGCGATGCCGTACGAGCCGGTCGGGATCTGGCTCATCGACCAGTGGCGCCAGATCGGGCTCAACGCGACCATGGTCACGATCGAGGCCTCTCAACACGTGACGGAGCTGCGGGCCGGCAACTTCACGGTGTCGAGCGACGCCCAGTGCGGCTATCAGGTCGAGCCGGACCTCGACCTCGCCAAGTTCCAGTCGAAAGAGATCAGCCACAACAACTACGGCCGCTACACCGACAAGGTGCTCGACGATCTCTACCAGAAGCAGAGCCGAGCCCTCGATCCCGAGGAGCGGAAGCGGTACGTCCGGGAGTTCGAGCGGCGGCTGCTCGAAGAAGAGGCGCACACCTTCCCGACGCTCCAGTGGCACCGCATCGTCCCCCACAGCGCCAAGGTCAGGGGATGGACGATCACGCCGAGCCACTACTTGAACCAGCAGCTCGACACGGTGTGGCTGTCCGAGTAGCCTGGCGGCTGACGGCATGGCGAAATACATCGTCAAGCGGCTGCTCTTGATGATCCCGACGCTCCTCGGGGTGGCGGTGCTGATTTTCTTTCTCATGCGGGTGGTGCCCGGCGACATCGTGGAGCTGCGCTTCGCCGGCGAGAGCGCCTTCGCCCAGAAGGAAAATCTCGACAAGGAGCGTGCCCGGCTCGGTCTCGACCGGCCGCTCTGGGAGCAGTTCGTCACCTGGATGCTGGGCATCATGCGGCTCGACTTCGGGACCTCGATGTGGACGGGATCTCCCATCATCGAAGAGATCCAGCTCCGGGCCGCGCTGAGCTTTCAGCTCGCCGTGATGGCCACGATCATCGCCGTCGTGCTGGCCATCCCGCTCGGGGTGGTCGCCGCCCTCAAGCAGGACACCTGGGTGGACTACTGCGTGCGGATCTTCTCCATCGCCGGCCTGGCCACGCCCTCGTTCTGGCTCGGCATCGTGTTCATCCTGATGCTGCTCATCGTCTTCAAGTGGCTGCCGCCGATGGTGTACACGCCGTTCTGGGTCAACCCGTGGCAGAACATGCTGCAGCTCATCTGGCCCGCCCTCGCCGTCGGCTACCGCTATTCGGCGGTGGCAACGCGGATGACCCGCTCGGCCATGCTGGAGGTGCTGCGCGAGGACTACATCCGCACCGCGCGGGCCAAGGGGCTCTGGCAGAAGCTCATCCTGTCTCGCCACGCCCTGAAGAACGCCATGCTTCCCGTGCTCGCCGTCGTCGCGCTGGAGTTCGCCTTCCTCATGGGGGGACTGGTGGTGACCGAGCAGGTGTTCAATCTGAACGGGCTGGGCATGCTCTTCGTCGAGTCCGTCGCGCGCCGCGACTACACGCTGACGCAAGCGCTGGTGATGCTCGTCGCGTTCGTGTTCATCTTCGTCAATTTCACGGTGGATCTGATGTACGCCTGGCTCGACCCTCGGATCCGGTTCCGCTAATGGCCATCCGGCCCGCGACCGTCGCCGAAGTTCCCGACGTCGCCGGACGTCGAGGCTGGCTTGCCCAGGTCCGCGACTTCTGCCGGGAGCGTCCGCTGGGCGCGATCGGCGCGGCCGTGGTGGCCGCCAACATCCTCGTGGCCATCAGCGCGAACGTGATCGCTCCCTACGACCCGCTGACGACGGACTACGGGGCGATGCTGGCGCCGCCCTCCGCCGGCCACTGGCTCGGCACCGACGCGTTCGGCCGAGACGTGCTCACCCGCATCCTCTACGGCTCGCGCACGGCGATGCTGGTCGGCTTCGCGTGCGCCTTCTTCGGCGCCACGATCGGCGCCGTGATCGGGGTCGCCAGCGCCTATTTCGCCGGAAAGGTGGACCTCATCGTCCAGAGGGTCATGGACATCTTCCTCGCCTTTCCGCTGATCATCCTCGCGCTCGCGGTTGTCTCGATTCTTGGCACCGGCATCCAAAACGTGATCATGGCGATCACCATCCCGATGATCCCGCGGGCGGCGCTCGTCGCGCGGTCGAGTGCCCTGGCCATTCGCGAGCTGCCGTACGTCGACGCGGCCCGCGCCGCCGGCTTTCGACACCGTCGGATCATCCTGCGCCACATGCTGCCGAACGTCATGGCGCCGTACCTCATCATGCTCACGGCGTATCTCGGCCAGGCGATCCTGCTCGAGGCTTCGCTCTCGTTCCTCGGCCTCGGCGTCTCGGAGCCGACTGCGGCGTGGGGCCTGATGCTCCGCGGCGCCGCGGTCCAGTTCGCGGAGGCGGCCCCGTGGATGGCGATCTTCCCGGGGCTCGCGATCAGCCTGGCCGTCTTCGCGTTCAACCTCTTCGGTGACTCGCTGCGTGACGCCCTCGACCCCCGCCTCAAGACCCAGTAGAAGGACCTCCCGGGGCGATCAAACAGCGACAACTAGGCGGAAAGCTTGACACATTGCCGGGATTCGGGTACAAAGACCGATGGCTTCGCTGGGACTGGACGCATCTCGAATGGCGCTCGATAGTGGGAGGATCTGATGCCGTACATCATCGCTGAACCGTGCATCAACGTGAAGGACAAGGCCTGCGTCGAGGTCTGTCCGGTGGATTGCATCTACGAAGGCGAGACGATGCTCTACATCCATCCGGACGAGTGCATCGACTGCGGCGCGTGTGAGCCCGTGTGCCCGGTCAAGGCGATCTTCGCGGAAGACGAGACGCCCGATCAGTGGAAGAGCTTCATCGAGCTGAACAAGAAGTTCTTCAAGGACAATCCCGGAGTCAAGCCGGCCACGAAGGCCTAGCTGCACACTTCCAGCGGCAGCACGCCAGGCCCGCTGTGCATTGTCCGAGCGCCGTGGGCTTGAATCCTTCACAAATTCGCTCATTGATGGCTGGCACGCCGGTTGCGGCTGTGACGGGCCATGACTTCGATGCCCGGATCGACTCCAGCATCACCCCCACCGACCATCGGCTATCACGGCGCGGTCTCCGACTTCAAACGGCGACTCATCGAGGCGACGCTCCACCAGGTGCGCGGCAATCGCACCCACGCGGCGCGCGCCCTCGGCTTGCAGCGGACCTACCTGCTGCGGCTCATCCGCGATCTCGGCGTGGCGGCGCCGCCACCGCCCCCGCGCCGGAGGAGCTCGGCCGCGTAGAAGTTGACCTTTGCCGACCCGCCCGGCAAGCTGTGGGCCGCCATGTATGACGTGTGGATCGCCGGCGCGGACATGACCCGCGTCGGCCGGCTCCGCGAGCCGCTCCAGGACCTGATGGCCGTCGCCGCGCACGCGGCGCTGCGCGGCGCCGACCGCGAGCGGCCCGACTCGATCATCGTCGCGACGATGAACCCCGAGGAATTCCTGGGCGACGCCAACTTCGCCTCCAACGTCGCCACGCACATGGGGTTCGCCGACGTGCCCGTGATCCGGGTCGAGACGGCCACCTCCTCGGGCGCGGCGGCGTTCTACGCGGGCTTCGCCCAGATCGCGTCGGGCCTGGCCCGCACGGTCGTCGTCGTGGGCGGTGAGAAGATGACGCACCTGCCGACGCCGAAGGTGTCGGAGCTGATCGGCCGCTCGATCGACCCGTACGAGCGCTCGTACGGCACGACGATGCCGGCGTTCGCCGCGCTCATCACGCGGGCGCTGATGAGCCGCCACGGTGTCACCGAGCGCGAGATCGCCCAGGTCGCGGTGAAGAACCACGCGAACGGCGCGCGAAACCCGCTGGCGCATTTCCGCGAAGAGATCACGCTCGACATGGTCCTCGGCAGCCGCATGGTCGCCGACCCGTTGCGGCTCTTCCACTGCTGCCCGATCTCCGACGGGGCGGCGGCGGTGGTGTTGACGTCCGACCGCGCGGCCGTGCGGGTGGCCGGCATCGGGCAGGGGACCGACGCGCTCGCCATTCGGCATCGCGACAGCCTCACCAGCTTTCGGGCGACACAGGCGGCCGCGGGCGCGGCGTTCGCGATGGCGGGCTTCGGCCCGGAGCGCGTCGACGTCGCCGAGATCCACGACGCGTTCGCCCCGTTCGAGCTGATCTCGCTCGAGGACACCGGGCTCTTTCCACCCGGCAAGGCGGGACTGGCCACGCTCGACGGCGAGACCGCGTTCGGCGGGCGCTTGCCGATCAACCCGTCGGGCGGCCTCAAGGCCCGTGGTCACCCCCTCGCGGCCACCGGTCTGGCCCAGATCGTGGAGTGCGTGTGGCAGCTGACCGGCCGCGTGCCCAGGCGGCAGGTGCCGTGCAGCGTAGCGCTCGCCCACTCGATCGGAGGTCCGGGCACCAATAACTGGGTCACGCTGCTGGAAGCCCGGTGAACGGAGCCAGGTCGCGCCGACAAGCTGATCAGGCGAACGGAGCCGGAGCCAGCTCACGCCTACGGTCAGATCGGGCGCGTCGGAGGCACTCGCCGCTCAGACGCCGCGGGCGAGATCGGGCGTGTCGGAGCCATCCGCTTCTGTCTCAGGCCACCCTCGGTCCAAGCCGGCCTCACGGCCCCCGCTACAAGTGATCGAGCGGCTCGCGGCCTCCAGGTGTCCCGAGTGCCGGCTCGTGGTGGCGCCGCCCACGCGCTGGTGTCCGCGTCACCCCGTCGAGATGACGCCCACCTCGGTGATCGGTGCCGGCGAGGTGGTCTCATTCACCACGCTCCTCTCGCCGCCCGAAGGCTTCCGTTCGCCCCTTCACATCGCGCTGGTCGATCTGACCGGCGGCGCCCGGTTCGTCTGCCACGGAGCCGAGACGCAGGGGCTCCGGATCGGATCGTGGGTGGCCATCGAGGCGGTGGGTAAGGTCTACTACTTCTCGCATCTCGGCGCGCTCGACCGCGCGCGGCTCTTCTGGCGCCGCGCCGGCCGCGCCGGTGAGCGCATGAGCGCGATCGCGCAAAGCCTCGCCAAGCGCGCCTGGAAAGGACGATTCCGTGGCGAAAGCTAAGGGACCGCTGACCGGCGTCCGCGTCCTCGACCTCACTCGCGTCCTCGCCGGCCCTTTCTGCGCGATGATGCTCGGCGACATGGGGGCCGAAGTGATCAAGGTCGAGGAGCCCGGCAAGGGGGACGACACGCGCAGCTGGCCGCCGTTCGTCGGGGGCGAGTCGACGTACTTCATGTCCGTGAACCGGAACAAGAAAAGCGTGACCCTGAACCTCAAAGCGCCGGAGGGTCGCGAGATCCTCCGGGCGCTGGCGAAGAAGAGCGACGTCCTGCTCGAGAACTTCAGAACCGGAACGATGGACAAGCTCGGCTTCGGGTACCGCGCCCTCTCGCGGCTGAACCCGCGGCTCGTGTACTGCTCGGTGTCGGGGTTCGGCGAGTCGGGCCCCGAAGCGCACCGCGCGGGCTACGACCTCGTGATTCAAGCCGAGTCCGGCGTGATGGACCTCACCGGCTTCGCCGACGGTCCCCCCGTGAAGGTCGGCAACTCGATCGCCGATCTGGTCGCCGGCATGTCGGCCGCCCACGGTGTGGTCCTGGCGCTGCTGGCCCGAGGCCGTACGCGGCGCGGCCAGAAGGTCGAGATCTCGATGCTCGACGTCATGGCCGCGCTCCTCACCTATCAGGCCGGGATCTACTTCGGCACGGGCCAGCGCCCGACGCGGCGCGGCAACGCCCACCCCTCGATCGTTCCCTACGAGGTTTTCCGTGCCGCTGACGCGTTCGTCGTGCTCGGGGTCGCCAACAACTCGCTGTGGACCAAGTGCTGCGCCGCGCTCGGACATCCCGAGCTCGCCACCGACCCGCGCTTCGATGCCGAGGCCAAGCGCGTCCAGAACCGCGGCACGCTCGTTCCGCTGCTGAACGAGATTCTAGGAGCGCGGGCCGCCGCCGACTGGGTCAAGCAGTTCGAGGCGGCGGGGATCCCCGCGGGGCTCATCAAGTCGGTCGCCGAGGTATGCGAGAGCGAACACCTGAAGGCGCGCGGCATGATCGTGACGCTCCCGCACCCCCGGGCTCGGCAGGTGACCGTGATGGGCGTTCCCGTGCGCCTGCACGCGACCCCCGGGGCGGCCGCGACGGCGCCGCCCGTGATCGGCCAGCACACGGAGGCGGTTCTCCGCGGCCTCGTCGGGCTCACCAAGCCGGCGATCGAGCGCCTGCGCAAGGGCGGCGTCGTCTAACCTACCGCCGCCTCACGCGGTCCGATTGTTGACACCGCAGCGGCCGCGGGCGCATGATCGAGAAACTTCATGCGCCGCCTGATCAAGATCTACGACACGACGCTCCGCGATGGCACCCAGGGCGAAGGGGTGTCGTTCTCGATGGAGGACAAGGTTCGGCTCGCGACCCGACTCGATGCGCTGGGGATCCACTACATCGAGGGCGGTTGGCCGGGCTCGAACCCGAAGGACCTCCGGTTCTTCCGTCGCATGCAGGACGTCACGCTCAAGCACGCGAAGCTTGCGGCGTTCAGCATGACCCGGCGTGCGGGCGGCACCGCCGAGTCGGATGCCAACATGCAGGCGCTGCTCGACGCCGGCGCGCCGGTGGCGACGATCGTCGGCAAGTCATGGGACTTCCACGTGACCGAGGCTCTCGGCACCACGCTCGCCGAGAATCTCGCGATGATCGGCGAGACGATCGCGTTTCTCCGACCCCGGATGGACGAAGTGATCTTCGACGCCGAGCACTTCTTCGACGGCTTCCGCGCCAATCGAGATCATGCGCTGGCCACGCTGCAGGCGGCCGAAGCGGCCGGCGCGCACTGGCTCATCCTGTGCGACACCAACGGCGGCACGCTGCCGGCCGAGCTGGTGGCGACGATCGCGATCGTCAAGAAGCACGTGCGGGCGCCGCTCGGGATCCACGTCCACAACGACGCCGAGTGTGCCGTTGCGAACTCGCTCGCCGCCGTCGCCGAGGGGATCGGCCAGGTGCAGGGGACGTTCAACGGCTTCGGCGAGCGTTGCGGGAACGCGAACCTCGTGTCCATCATTCCGAGCCTCATCCTGAAAATGGGGCTCGACTGCATTCCGGAGCCGAACCTGCGCGAGCTCCGCGACGTGTCGCGCTTCGCGTCGGAGCTGGCGAACCGCAAGCCCTGGTCCTCGCAGCCGTACGTGGGCGACTCGGCCTTCGCGCACAAGGGCGGCATGCACGTCTCGGCCGTCCTCAAGCACCCGGAGACCTACGAGCACATCAACCCCGAGGCCGTGGGCAATCGACGACGGGTGCTCGTCTCCGAGCTGGCGGGCAAGTCCAACATCCTCTGGAAGGCGCGCGAGTACGGGATCGACCTCGGCCGGGACACGCCGGACTCCCGGCGGATCCTCGAGCAGCTCAAGGCGCTCGAGGACCAGGGATTCCAGTTCGAGGGTGCCGAGGCGTCCTTCGAGCTGCTCATGGAGCGGGCGCTGGGCCGCCACCGACCCTTCTTCGCGCTCGAGGCGTACCGGGTGATCGTCGAGGAGCAGAACACCGATCAGGAGCCCGTAGCGGAGGCGACGGTTCGGGTGCGGGTGAAGGGGATGCTGGAGCACACGGCCGCCTCGGGGAACGGTCCCGTCGACGCTCTCGACCACGCGCTCCGCAAAGCCCTGGAAGAGTTCTATCCGAACCTCAAGACAATGAAGCTCCTCGACTACAAGGTGCGCATCCTCGACGAGTCGAAGGGCACCGCGGCCAAGACCCGGGTGCTCATCACCTCCGGTGACGGCGACGAGACCTGGGGCACCGTCGGCGTCGCCGACAACATCATCGAAGCGTCCTGGCAGGCGCTCGTGGATTCGGTCGAGTACAAGCTGCGCCGCGACGAATCCGCCCGGGCCTGAGCCTCCCTGTCTCACCCGGTGACCGCTCGTCCAGGAGCGGTCACGAAGTAGCTGGATCGAGAGTGATCTGCCTGATCAATTACCTACCAGATAGCGGACCCACGTTTCTTCGTAAGTAGCTTGAATAAAAAGAAAATAGCCCTCTGACTCGCTTCGGTATCGGAATTGCTTTTCCGGTAGGGGCAGGAGGGCTCAGACATGTCGGTCAATGGAACGGCGGTCAGTGAGTCGGTCAACAGCAACGCGCCTCGCCCGTGGCTCCAGCCGCGGAGCGTGGGGCGTCCATCGACGGTGGCTCCGTTCGCCCCTCAGATCGAGGCTTGGCTGCGTGAGACGCCCGCGCTTTCCGGCGCCGAAGTGCTCCGGCGCGCGCGTGAGGTCGGCTATCGCGGTGGCAAGAGCGCGCTCTACGAGCTCGTTCGTCGACTCCGTATCCCGGTCACCGCGAGCCTCACGATCGTTCCGTCCAACGCAAGCCGGTAGTCTGTTGCTCTCGATGGGCCCGCACCGAGCCCAGGAGTGCACTCGGCGTCGGGTCCGTTTGCGGCAGGCCGCGTCACGCCGCAACGCAGTCTGAAGTTTCCGGAAGGTCGCGCCGTGTAAATAGGATTCCCGGGCCGGAATCCCCTCGACAGCCTCCGCTTCTCATCCTGGAGTTCGCCCACCTCTCCGCCACGTAATCCACGCCCGTGAGTTGGCCGTGCGACCGGCGTCCGGAAGTTCACGCGGACCGACGGGATGCACAAGAAGGATCTTGTCCCGCTCGAGGAGCTCGACGAGGCGGAGACGCAGAAGATCCTGGCCGCGCCCATCGTGAAGCTCGCCCAGATCGACCCGCTCCGCGTCGAGGTGATCGCGCCGGTGGCGCTGCTCGGCAAGGCCACGCTCGGCGCGACGGCCGAGGTTCTCCCGGAGGCGCCGGTCGGCGGCGTGCACGCCGCGAAGGTGACCGTGGTCGACCGGGTCGTGGACGCGGCCAGCGGAACCCTGTAACCCCGCTCTGTTTTTCACCTTCCGTGCGCTGAGACACTCAGGACGACTTGGGACATTTCTCTTGCGACCGTATCTCTTTCGCGCGAAGGTCGGGGTGGTTCTACGAGCGCGTCGGGGAAGGGAGAACGCTGATGGCCGAGCACCAGGAGATCATCGAGTACCTCAAGGCAGAGTTCCCAACCGCCCAGATTCCGCCATCCCGGAACTCTGCCACCGCCGCCGTCGCGCCCGTGTTTCCCGTTATCGAGGGGTATGTCGAGCGCCAGCTCGAAATCGCCCGACCCCTCTTGGACGACTTCAAGGGGCACACCGTCGTTCACATGCTGAGGACGAACCGCGTCGCCGAGACGATGCGTGATCAGCCCGGCAAGCGGGTCATGCTTGACCGAGATCGGTGCGGCGAGTTGCTCGTCGAGATCAATCCGCTGAGATGAACATTCGACGTGTCCTCGTCGATCTCGGCGCGATTGCGTGCTGGTTGGTGGTTGGTTGCCTGTGTGGAGCGCATGAGCGAATCGCGGTGAAGCGAGGGACTGCGGAGGAGGGCAAACGATGATCCGACTCGCACGAAGGGTCTCACTGCTCGTCGCGTTCTACTTGGTCGCCGCGGCGACGTCGGCCTGCGCCGAGTGCGCGTGGCTGCTCTGGGCCGGGGGCGTCAAGACGAGCGGCGAATCGGTGTATGTGCCGATAGAAGGCTATCCCACGAAGGCAGAATGCGAGAAGGGACGGAGTGCGTCCGCAGTCGACGAGGTGGAGCAACTCAAGCGCGACGTTGTAGGAGCAGGAGTGAAACTTGCCTTCACTTGCCTCCCCGATACCGTGGACCCGCGTGGGCCGAAGGGAGGCGCGCGGTGACCTGGAGCCCTCCCTACTTCGACCTCGCCTCCAGCCTCTTCGTCCCGCTCGTCACCTAAATTAGGATCCGGAGACCGGCGAGTTCACGCGCGTCGAGGGGCCGAAGGGGTTGCCCGCCAGAATCAGCGCCCCACTCAGGGATGCAGCCGCTTGTAGAACAGGAGCTCGCGATAGCCCTGCGGAAGGTTGTCGATGTATCCGGCGGGCGTGAAGCCGAGCGCGGTGTGCATCTGAATCGCCGCCGCGTTGGTCTCTTCCGTCGACGAGAAGAGCCGCGGGCCCGGCGAGATCGCCTCGACCATCTTGAACAGGGCGCGGGCCGCGCCCTTCCGGCGGAAGGCTTCGCGCACCGCGACGAGCGACACGAAGGTGCACTGGAACCAGTCCGTGCGATAGGCGAGGACGCCGACCACCTCGCCGGCCTCCTCGGCGATCATCAAGTGGTGCCGTTCGGCGTGCGAGCGCACGAAGGGACCGGCACGCTCGGGGCCGATGACCTCGGCGGCGAGCGCCATGACGGCCGTGAGGTCGGACGACTCCACGTGCCGAACGTTCATCGCGCGAGGAACGCGGAGAGCTCCCGTCGCACCAGGGGATCGTCGCCGAGCAGGATCGTGTAGTGGTTGACGCCGGGGACGACGACCAGCCGACAATCCGGGATGGCGCGGCCCATCGCTTCCGCCTCTTCCTGGGTCATGAGGCAGTCGTCCGGGGTGAGGAGCCCATCCGGCGCCCGCAGCAGGAGCGTCGACGCCGCGATCCGGTGGTGCCAGGCCCAGAGCCGCGTGCGCTGGAGGTTCGCGACCTCTTCCTCGATGGCGTGCTTCGCGACCTTCGAGCGCACACCGCCCCCCGGGCCCGGCTCCACGTCGTACGTGAAATGGCGCGCGAGGTGGTCATTCCAGCGGCCCTCGAACATCGGCAGCGTCTTGACGATCGCCAGGAACATCTCGACCGAGGGGAACTCGACGCCGAGCCGATTGACCGACGGGGCGATCGAGTCGAACACCTCGGCGCGCACGTCGAGCCCTCCGTCGAACAGGACGAGCTTGGCCACGCGGTCGGGGTGGTGCGACGCGAAGCGGACGGCGATGTGGGCGCCGAGCGAGTGGCCCATGATGACCGCCCGCTCGAGACCGAAGTGGTCCAGCAGCCCGAGGAGGTCCGCCGCGTGCTCGGCGAGGCTGTACCCTTTGGCCGGCTTGTCGCTCTCGCCCCGCCCGCGCAGGTCGTAAGCGATGAGCCGGTGACGGCCGCCGAGGGCATCGGCGATCGGGTACCAGGCGGTGTGGTTGGATGTGAGCCCGTGGATCGCGACGATCGCCGGCCCGCCGCTCGGCCACTCGTGGGTCGCCAGGCCGACGCCGTTGATGTTCAGCCGTCGGGGCGCCTCCGCGCCCGACGTTCGGGCACTCATACCGTGAGCCCGCCCTAGTACGTACCCGGCCGGATCTGCTTGTACAGCTGTTTGAGGCCGTCGACCGAGAACGTCGGCGACTGGCAGACCGAGATGATCTTTCGCTCGTCGGCCTCCACCTTGGCGACGGCCTCCGGGATGCGGGCGGCGATCTCGGCGGGGATCGTGACGGCGCCGTGCTGGTCGGCGTGGATCAGGTCGCCGGGCTTCACCCAGAGTCCGCCCACCTTGATCGGCAGGCCGAAGTCCACCATGTGCACGTACGCGTGGGAGACCGAGACGTGCGCGGCGGCGAACTGGAAGCCCAGCCCCCGCACCTCGTCCAGGTCGCGCACCGAGCCGTCGGTCACGACGCCGGCGCAGCCGAGCGCCCGGTGGATGTTGGCCTGCACCTCGCCCCACTGGGCGCCCTGGCCTCGGGGCTCGTCGAGATCGTGAACGACGATGACGCGGGGGGCCGGAATCGAGAGCACGTAGTCCCACCACCCGAACGTGGAGGCGCGGTGACCCTCGAGCGGCTGCGGCTCGGCCCGGATCACCGCCGTGACGGCGTAGCCGACCAGCGGCCCGAGCTCGGGGAAGAGGGTCCGGATGTCGGACGACATGTTCCCCTGGTTGCGGGGGCGGACGTTGAACGTCTCGACCGCGTTGGCCACGCTCGGACTGGAGATCTTCTTGAGGGCGTCGATCATCAGATGGTGTCCTTTCGGCGCTGGATCAGCAGGGGTTTGAGTAGCTCGACCACTCACGGCGCGTACGCCTCGTTCACGTTGGTGGCGGCGTATCCGGGCTGCGTGCCGCCACCCGGCACGTAGATCCGGGTGCCGACCACCGCGGCGCCGATACCGTGGCGAGGCGTGCGCATCGGATCCTTGGCGATCCAGCGGTTGCCGGCGACCTCGTACATCTCGTTGGCGCTGAAGATGCGGAGCGGCGCCTCGCCGCCGAAGACGTAGACGCGGTCGCCGAGCGCGGCGGCGGCGAGCCCGCCGCGGCCGACGGGCAGCGGCGTCCCGGTGGACCAGCCATTGGTCGCCGGATCGTAGATCTCGACGGTCGCGTACTGAGTCCCGACGAACGACGTGCGCCCGCCGATCGCCCAGAGCCGTCCCTGGAACGCCACGGCCGCGAGATGGTCGCGTGGGGTCGGCATCGGCGGCGCGTCGGTCCAGCGGTCGGAGATGGGGTCGTACACTTCGTGCGCGCCGCTGGCGCTGTCGCCGGCGCCGCCGACCGCGTGCAGGCGACTCCCGAGAGCGACCACCGCGAGCCCGCCGCGGGCCTGGCGCAAGGGCGCGCGGGTCGACCAGGAGCTGCGCGCCTCGTCGTACTCGTAGACGGTGCGCAGGGGCGTCCAGCTCACACGGCCGCCGCTGTACCCGCCGGCCACGTAGAGCCGGCCGTCGACGACGGCGGCGGCCGCGTGGTGCGTGGGCGCGGGGAGCGGCGTGCGCGTCTCCCACCGGTCGGTCGCCGGATCGTAGACCTCGACGGTGGCGACGGCCTCGCTGCCCGAACCGAAGCCGCCGACGACGAACACCCGGCCGTTGAGCTCGGCGACGGCGACCTCCTGGCGCGCCGTCGGCATCGGGGCGAGGGGCGTCCACTTGCCCGGGCTCAGGATGTCGACCGGCGCCGGTGAGTCCGTCGTCGCGCCGAGGCATCCGGCCAGGGCCACCGCGACGGCGGCGAGCGTGACGCGCGGGCCTCTGCGTCTCATGAGCGGACCAGTTCGAGCAGTCCGGCTTCGTCGAGCACCGTCACCCCCAGGCGGCGAGCGTCGTCGGCCTTGCTGCCGGGCGCCTCGCCGACGACGACGTAATGGGTTTTCTTCGAGACCGACGTGCTGACCCGACCGCCGTGTCGCTCGATCAGCTCGCGGGCGGCCTCGCGCGAGAGATTCCGGAGCGAGCCGGTCAGAACGAGGGTCTTGCCGGCGAGCGGCTTCGGACCCGCCGGGGCCTGGGGCGAGTCCGTGACGACGCCCCGGTCCTGGAGCCTCTTGATCACCTCGAGGTTCGCCCGCTCCTTGAAGAAGGTCACGATCGATCGCGCGATCTCTTCCCCGATGCCGTGCACCTCGGCGAGCTCCGACTCCGACGCCGAGGCGATGCGCTCGAGGCTCCCGAAGCGCGTCGCCAGCAGCTGAGCGACGCGCTCACCGACGAGCCGAATGCCCAGCGCGTTGAGCAGGCGCGCCGGGCCGCGCGTGCGGGATGCCGCGATCGCCCCCACGAGGTTCTCGGCCGACTTCTCGGCGAACCGGTCGAGCGCGCCGACGTCGGCGACGGTCAGCGAATAGAGGTCGGCGAAATCCTTCACCCGTCCCGTGTCGACCAGCTGCTCGATCGTGCTGTCGCCGAGGTGCTCGATGTCCATCGCCCGCCGCGACCCGAAGTGGCGCAGCCGCTCCTTGAGCTGGGCCGGGCAGGCGCTGTTGGTGCAACGCCAGTAGGCCTCGCCCGCGGGGCGGACGGCGACGCCGCCGCACGCCGGGCACGCGGACGGGAAGGTGAACGGCTGGCTGTCGGGCGGCCGCTTGGCCGCCACGACCTGGATGACGTACGGAATCACGTCGCCCGCGCGCTCGATCAGCACGGTGTCGCCCACACGGATATCCTTGCGTCGGATCTCGTCCTCGTTGTGCAGGCTGACGTTCCGGATCGTCACGCCGGCCAGTTCCACGGGCGTGAGCTTGGCGGTCGGCGTGAGCGCGCCCGTCTTGCCCACGTTCACCTCGATCGACTCGATCAGGGTCGTCGCCTGGCGCGCCGCGAACTTGAACGCGATCGCCCAGCGCGGGTGGTGGGTTGTGGAGCCGAGCCGCCGCTGGTGCTCGAGCGACTCGACCTTGACCACCGCACCGTCGGCGTCGTAACCGAGCGCGTCCCGGTCACGCTCGAGACGCTCGCACCAGGCGACGACCGCGTCGAGATCCGGGCAACGCTCGACGCGAGGGTTGGTCTTGAAGCCGGCCGCGCGCAGCGCCTCGAGGGCGTCCCAGTGGGAGCTGAAGCCGAGCGCGTCGGCGCGACTCACGTGGTAGAGAAAAATGTCGAGGGGCCGGCGGGCGGTGACCGCCGGGTCCTTCTGACGCACCGCCCCGGCGGCGGCGTTTCTCGGATTCGCGAACGTCGGCGTCCCCGCCTCCTCCAGCGTGCGGTTCAGCTTGGCGAACTCCGCGCGCGGCATGAACACCTCACCGCGTACTTCGAGGACGGCGGCCGCCGCGAGAGCGCCGCGCAGCACCATCGGGATCGACCGGATCGTCCGGAGGTTCGGCGTGATGTCCTCGCCCACGCGCCCGTCGCCCCGCGTCGCGCCCCGGATGAAGCGGCCGCGCTCGTACAGGAGCGCGATGCCGAGGCCGTCGATCTTCGGCTCGCACACGTAGGTGAAGGCGGTGCCCGGAAGGGCTCGGCCGATCCGCGCCTCGAATTCTCGCAGGTCTTCGGGCGAGGTCGCGTTGTCGAGGGAGAGCATGGCGTCGTGGTGCTCGACCGGCTTGAAGATGTCGGTCGGCGCCCCCGCCACCCGCTGGGTGGGGCTGTCCGCGGTGACGAGATCGGGGAAGCTCGCCTCGAGCTCGCGGAGCTCGCGCATCAGCGCGTCGTATTCGGCGTCGGAGACTTCGGGCCGAGCCTCGACGTAATAGAGGTAGTCGTGGTGGTGGATCTGCTCGCGCAGCTCGGTGATCCGCTGAGCGGAGTCGGCCCGCGTCATGACACGAAGCATAACATTCTCTGCGGGCTCGCTCTGGCGCGGGGCGCGCTCGCCGGGAAGGCCGCGGGGGCACGCGGCCGGCTCCGTCACCCACTCGCCCGCTGCCGCAGTTCTTACGCTATACTGGCTACCGACCGCTCGAGCGTTCTATTCAGGTAGACTTAACATGTCGCGATCGTCCATCCTAAAAGTCAGGGCCGC
>Ga0137394_10000416_pt1 | contig 29887 bp, 22 predicted proteins | sample czobulk116metaG_FD_108278 | JGI IMG/M metagenome (GOLD analysis project Ga0137394, IMG submission 108278) | Vadose zone soil microbial communities from Angelo Coast Range Reserve, California, USA - czobulk1.16 metaG | ecosystem: Environmental > Terrestrial > Soil > Vadose zone | place: USA...
GATTCCTCGAATCCATTCGAATCTTTCGCCCCTCTGGGGCTGGGATCCAGGGTTACTGTTTACCCCGGGCTTGCGCCCGGGGCTACATTCTTACGCCGCTCCGCGGCTAAAACCGCAACGAGCTTACGCCGCTCCGCGGCTAAAAACCGCAACGAGCGCATTTCATTCACACCTTCGGAGCCCTAAAACAAGCAGGTGGTCCGCAGGTTTTCCTTTGGAAATCAATGGGTTTCCGAATTAAACTGCAGGCCATGTCCTCATCGAAAGTTCGCCCTCGCAGAGATTTCCTCAAAATCTTAATTACAGGCGCCGCCGGCGCACTGTCATATCAGGCTTTCGGACAGGCGCAGGGTGGAGCCATTACAGCAAACAAGCTGACCGACAATGTGGCCGTAATCACCGGAGCCGGCGGAAACGTGGTCGTTCTCACCGGTCCCGACGGTTTGCTCATGGTAAATGGCGGCCTTCCCGAACGATGTGACGATCTGATGAAGATCGTGTCCGATCGGTTCAAAGGACAGCGCGTGCAGGTGCTCTTCAATACGGATTGGCATCTGGACAACACCGGCTCGAACGAGATGCTTCGCAAGGCCGGCGCAAAAATAATCGCGCACGAAAATACAAAGCTCTGGCTCGGCGCGGATTTTTTCTGTGAATGGGAGAACCGCGCATACAAGCCGCGGCCGGCGCTCTCGTTCCCGAACCAGACGTTCTACACGAACGGAAACATGAACTTCGGCGCTGAAAAAATCGACTATGGGTACCTTCCACAGGCCCACACAGACGGCGATATCTACGTGTTCTTCCGCGGGCAGAACATTTTGATGACGGGCGATGTCGTTTCTGTTGGAAGTTATCCAATCCTGGACTACACCACCGGCGGATGGATCGGCGGAATGCTGGAGGCCACCAAAGCTCTCGTCAATCTTGCGAATGCCGAAACACGCGTCGTTCCTGGAAGCGGTCCCGTGCAGACCCGCGCCGACCTCGAGGCGCAGCAGGAAATGCTCACAACGATGAAGGACCGCCTGATCAAGCTGATGCGATCAGGTATGGGCCCGGAAGACTGGATCGCCGCCGCTCCGACCAGGGATTTCGATGCAAGGTGGGGTAATCCTGAACGGTTCTTGAAAAATGCCTATCGGGGCATGTGGGGACATGTCCGTGAGCTTGGAGGAATTGTTTGATGATGCGTTACGTCGTGGCGGCTGTTGCTTTCACACTTGCGGTCTTCTCATCCGGTTCCACGAACCTCGGCGCTGCGCGTGAGCAGCAACCGGCTCCGGCTTCTCAGGTTTCCACTCAAAAGGCGCTCCTCGACCAGTACTGCGCAACATGTCACAACCAGCGCGCGAAAACAGCGGGCTTGATGTTCGACACGATGGATCTCTCCCATCTTTCCGAAGACGCGGAAGTTTGGGAACGAGCCGTACGCAAGCTGCGAGGCGGTATGATGCCCCCGCCGGGCGCGCGCCGCCCGCCTCAGGCTGCCGTGGACTCCTTCGTTTCATGGATGGAGACTTCACTGGATCAGGCCGCAGCCGCTGATCCGAATCCCGGGCGCGTGGCCTTGCATCGCCTCAATCGCGCTGAATACGCCAACGCGGTCGACGATCTGCTCGGGCTACACATTGATGCGAGCGCGCTCCTTCCCAAAGACGACGAAGCAGATGGTTTCGACAACGTCGCCAGCGTGTTGAAGGTATCCCCCTCGTTTCTCGATCAGTACATATCGGCTGCGCGCCAGGTGCTGGGCCGCGCCGTCGGCAATCCGGCTGCAAGGCCCGGCAGCAATACGTACCGCCCGCCACGAGGAACCGATCAGAGTGTTCACATCGAGGGTCTGCCGCTGGGCACCCGGGGCGGGCTGATCGTCGAGCATCTGTTTCCGTCCGACGGCGAATACAAGTTCAACGTCGGCGGACTTGCGCTCGCGGGTTATGTGCGCGGCATGGAGTATCGACACACGGTGATTCTGACCATCGATGGCGCCAAAGTCTTCGAGAACCACATCGGCGGCGACGAAGACATGAAGAACATCGATCAGAAGCAGGCCCCGGCGGTTGCCGCCATCAACGGCCGTTTCCAGAACATCAGCGTCAACGTGAAAGCAGGACCGCACAAGGTGGGCGTTACGTTTATCGCCAGAACATTCGCGGAGTCCGACGAAGTGCTGTATTCGTTTAAACCGGGCGCCGGCGAAGATCGTATTCCAAGAGTGGGAAGCCTCGAAGTGGTCGGCCCATTCAATCCAAGCGGTATCGGAACGACACCCAGCCGCGAGAAGATTTTTGTGTGCCGGCCTGCAAACGCAACCGACGAATTGGCGTGCGCCACGAAAATCATCTCCACATTTGCCCGCCGCGCGTTTCGCCGGCCCGTGACGGACCGCGATCTGGCCGCGCCGATCGCTTTCTACAAGGACGGCAGGCAAACCGACTTCGATACCGGAATTCGAAACGCCCTGACGGCCATTCTCGCGAGTCCGAAATTCTTGTATCGCGCCGAACTCGCTCCCGAAAATCTGGCGGCCGGCTCGAACTATCGAATCAGCGATCTCGATCTGGCATCCCGCCTGTCATTCTTCTTGTGGGGCCGAATGCCTGACGAGGATCTTCTCGACATCGCTCAGCAGGGAAAGCTCAAGGATCCCGCCATGCTCGAAAAGCAGGTCCGGCGCCTGATGGCCGATCCGCGATCGAAATCACGGCTCACCAATTTTGCTTTCCAATGGCTGAAAATGCCGGCTATCGACGACATCGATCCGGACGCCGTCATATTCCCCAACTTCGACGAGAGCCTGCGCGAAGCCTTCCGGCATGAGCTGGAACTATTCGTTCAAAGCGTCATGAGCGGGGACCGCAATGTGACGGACCTGCTCACAGCGGATTACACGTTCGTCAATGAACGCCTGGCGCTGCACTACGGGATCCCGAACATTCGGGGAGATCAGTTCCGGCGCGTGACCCTCACGGATCAGAACCGCTTCGGATTGCTCGGCAAGGGCAGCGTTCTCCTGGTCACGTCTTACGCGAATCGCACGGCGCCTGTGCTTCGCGGCTCGTGGATTCTGGAGAACATCGTCGGCACACCGCCCGCTGCGCCGCCTCCGGACGTCGAAGGATTCAAGGAGAACAAGGAAGGCGAAAAGCCCAGGACGGTGCGGGAAATCATGACGCTGCATCGCTCGAAGCCTTCATGCAATGGATGCCACGGAGTCATGGATCCTCTGGGCTTCGCGTTCGAAAATTTTGATGCCATCGGAGAGTGGCGCGCGAAGGACCGCTGGGCCGGCACCGCTATCGATGCGTCCGGCCAGCTCGCCGACGGAACGCCGGTGAACGGACCGCTCGACGTGCGCAAAGCGCTCGTGAAGCGTCCCGAACAGTTTGTTCAGACAATGACCGAAAAGCTGATGACGTTCGCCCTCGGGCGAACTGTCGAGTATTACGATATGCCCGCGGTTCGCAAGATCGTCCGCGACGCCGCCCGCGATAATTACCGCTTCTCGTCCATCGTGATGGGTATTGTGAGGAGCGCACCGTTTCAAATGAGAAAGAGCTCAATAGCTGCAAGTAATAATTAACTGTAACGGCGGGTACTGACCGCCGGCAATTTCGAGGAGATGCAACTTATGTTCATCACCAGAAAACATCTTTCACGCCGCACTTTTCTTCGTGGAGCCGGCGTCGCCATCGGCCTGCCTCTGCTGGATGCGATGATTCCGGCGCGGACCCTGCTGGCGCAAACCGCGGCTGCTCCGAAACCCCGTATGGGATTCATGTATCTCCCGCACGGTGCAATCATGGATCAGTGGACGCCTGCGACGGAGGGCGCGAACTTTGAGTTCACGCCCATCCTCAAACCGCTCGAACCCTTCAGGAAACAGTTGACGGTCATCAGCGGGCTGCAAAACAGGGCCGCCATTCTCCCGCCTGTGCATGCAATTCAACCCGGGACCTGGCTGAGCTGCCTGTCACCGAAAGAAGGCCAGGAACCCAATGGCGGGGTGACCGTAGACCAGATGGCCGCCGCGCACATCGGCCAGGACACGCCGCTTCCATCGCTCGAGATTGCTACCGAGGGCCGCGGTGGTGGTGGCGCCTGCGACCGCACCTACGGTTGCAGTTATGGCGGCACGATCTCTTTCCGCACACCTTCGACGCCGCTGCCGATGGAGTCCGATCCTCGCAAGCTGTTCGAACGGCTCTTCGGCCAGGGCGATACCGCGCAGGAACGAAAAGCGATCGCAAAGCAGTTCTCGAGCATTCTCGACCTCGTCACCGAGGAAGCGGCCGATCTTCGCCGCAGTCTCGATGCGCAGGACAAAGCGCGGCTCGGCGACTACCTGGAAAGCGTCCGCGAAATCGAGCGGCGGGTCCAGAAGATGGAAGAACGGGACCTGTCGAAGCTGGATTTGCCTGAAGTTCCCGTAGGCACCACGTTCGACCAGCGCGTCAACCTGATGTTCGACATGGTCGCGCTGGCATACCAGGCCAACCTGACGCGGGTGTTCACCTACATGATGGCCGCGGAAGGAAGTAACCAGACATACAACCATGTTGGAGTTTCCGATGCGTTCCACCCGCTCTCTCATCACCAGAACGACAAAGGCAGGAAGGAGCGGCTGGTCAAAATCCAGACGTATCACAGCCAGGCCTTCGCAAAATTCCTTACGAAGCTCGCGAAGATGCCCGACGGTGACGGCTCTATGCTGGATCACGCCATATTCCTCTATGGCAGCAACATGAGCAACAGCAACGCTCACGATGAATTTCCTCTGCCGACGCTGGTGGTCGGAGGCGGTTGCGGCAAGATCAAAGGCAACCAGCACCTGAAGTATCCGGATTACACACAGCTCGCGAATCTGCTCCTGACCTTGCTCGAGAGGGCCGGAGTTCCAGCGGACAAGGTGGGTATCAGCACCGGTACCTTCTCGGAGGTTTGATGCTGAGCACAGTTCTGACAATCCTGCTCGCGGCTGTGCCGCTGGTGGACGCGGTTAAGACCGGCGACAGGGCCGCCGCGCTCGCGATGATCGAGCAGCGCGTCAATGTGAATACGCCTGAAGCCGACGGTACGACTGCGCTGCACTGGGCGATCCATCGCAATGATATGGACCTGGTGGACCGCCTCCTCCGAGCCGGCGCCGCCGTGAAGACGAAGAACGATTTCGGCGCAGGGCCGATGTCGGAGGCGGCGCTGCTCGGAAACGCCGTCCTGCTCGACAAGCTGTTGAAGGCCGGCGCCGATGTCGAGTCACCGAACGCCGATGGCCAGACGGCGCTGATGGTTGTGGCGCGCACAGGCAATGTCGAAGCGGCCAGGGTTTTGCTGAGCCATGGCGCCAATGTGAACGCCAGGGAGCAATGGCGCGAGCAGACGGCCCTGATGTGGGCTGCTGCGCAAAACCAGCCGGCGATGGTGAAGGAACTGGTTGCGCACGGCGCGGACGTGAATGCCCGATCGAAGGTCAACAACTGGGAAAGACAGGTCACCGCTGAACCACGAGCCATTTACCGGCCCGCGGGTGGATTGACACCGCTGCTTTATTCCTCCCGGGAAGGCTGCGTCGAGTGCACACGGATTCTCGCGGAAGCCGGCGCCGACCTGAACATGACCGATCCGGAAGGAGTCACTCCCCTGCTCCTGGCAGTTCTCAATGACCGCTACAACACTGCCGCGTACCTCATCCAGAAGGGCGCGAACGTGAACAAGTGGGACTGGTTCGGACGAACGCCTCTCTACATAGCGGTGGACCTGAACACGATTCCCCGCGGAGGAAGGCCGGATCGCCCGTCGCTTGACGAAACGACGAGCCTGCAGATCATCGAACAACTTCTCGCTGCCGGTGCAAACCCGAACGCGCAGTTGAAACTCGCGCCACCGTTCCGAAATATCGGCAACGACCGCGGACTCGACGGAATTCTCGGAATCGGCACTACTCCGCTCATACGGGCGGCCAAAGCTCTGGATGCGCCCGCGGTGCGGTTCTTACTTGAAAAGGGCGCGAACGTGAACCTGAACAACGTAAGGGGCATTACCCCGACCATGGCGGCAGCAGGAGTGGGTTCTGTGGACGCCGATACTCGTGGGATCTACACGACAGAGGATGTGCAACAGAGATCGATTGCAACCCTCGAGCTTCTTCTGAAAGCCGGTGGCGAGATCAATGCGAAGGAGAACAATCGGGGTTCGACGCCGTTACACGAAGCGGCCCGCTGGGGATGGAACGACGTGGTGAAGTACCTTGTGGATCATGGCGCCGATCTGAACGCGAAGGACAATCGGGGTATGACACCGGTGGACTCCGCCATGGGCAAGGCCGGTGGCAATAGCCGCGGCGGCGCGCGCATCGATATCCATCAGGACACCGCGGACCTCCTCAAGAAATTGATGGCCGCGAAGCAATAACGCGGTGGGTAATTAAACACAAAGGCACGAAGGCACAAAGAAAGGCCGCAATCAAAGGATCATTTGAAGCGGCCTTTCTTTGTGCCTTCGTGCCTTTGTGTTTAATTACCCACCGCGGCGGCCAAGGCAAGTTTCAAAACGCCAACACGACCACGCCGTTCGCCGGAATTGTAATCCTGGCGGACGTTCCGAAACCGTTTAACGGCCCGCCGTTAGCGACGACCTGTCCGCCATTACCGGCTGTCTGGTGGCCCGGTGAACTCTCATAAGAGTCGCTATTGAAGACTTCCTGCCACACGCCGGGCTTCGGTAAGCCCAATTCGTAGTTGTACAGGTTTCCTTCGCTTAGAGTTCCAACCACGACAACATCCCTGCCCGAACCCTCGATCCATCGATGGAAGGCAATGACCCGAGCGCCATTGTTGACATGGAAGGCGTTCACATTTGGACCGCTGAGCGCCTCGTGATCCCGGCGAACCCGGAGAATCGCCTTTACGAAACCCAGGAAGTCGCGCATCGCCGGATCGGTCGCAAGGCCGTCCCACCAGATCAGGGTATTTTTGAAATGCTCCGGATTGTCACTCCAGTTCTTGTCTTCGAGAATCTCTTCTCCCATAAACAGCATCGGAATGCCCGGCGCGGTCAGGAGCATGGATGTGGCGAAACGCGCGCGGCTTCGTGCGTACCAGGATCGGGAGTTCGATGGGTCCGCCAGCCTCGCCACTCGCGGCTTCAGTTCGTTCGGCTCTCGGTTGGCGTAAACGATGTCGTGATTTTCGAGGCAGTTCACCGCCCGCCACGCATCGGTGAAACCGTACGGCGCGTAAAGCCGGTCGCGGATCGCATCCATGTTTACGAATGCGTCCGGCCCTTTGCTCGCCTGGTCCACGGCGGACCGGAGCGAATCGCGCATACCATCGGCAAGCGCCGCATCAAAGCCCATCGCTTCCGGCGGTGCTTTCACGGCAAGTTCACGTGAAGGGTTCCAGTACTCCGCAATTTGTATCGCGCTGGGCTTCACGTACCGGAATGTGTTCGTCAGGTCCTGAGAGAAAAACCAGCCGCCATGGTTGTCAATGACACTGACCTCGTCGTACCGCGCCCCATCGATGTGGTATTCCGAGAGAAAGAACCTCGCGTTCTGGATCAGGAAGTCGCGAACACCGCCGTTCCAGTAGGCAAAGACGAGGCCGCCCGCCCAACCCTGGTCCGTGAAATACAGGCTGTTATTGTTGCTGCCGTTGGCGCGGCGATCGAAGAAGAACAGACTCTGGTCGTCAAACCCGCCGCCGGCGTGGTTGTACACGAGATCGAAGATGACGGCAATTCCATTGAGATGCAGCAGATCAATCAATGCTTTGAGCTGATTCGGACCTGCAGCGAGCTGATCGAGTCTGAGCGGAGGCATGTGCCGCTCCGCCAATAGCGCATTGACCTGGTGCAGATATCGTCCAAGCTCGGCGTTGTCCTCGACCTGATACGCCATTTCCGGCGAGAAGAAGTCGGTGTTGTTGTAGCCCAGACTGTTGTCATAGGGGAATTCCTGAATGGGCAGGAGTTGCACGGTAGTCACTCCCAGGTCGCGGAGGTACGGGATACGCGTCAACACGTCGAGGAACTTCGCAACTTTGTCGCGCTTGTCGCGTCCCTGCGCATCTACTCCGTAGAATGCGCCGACGTGCAACTGGTAAATGACTGTCTCATGGAATGGCACGGGCCGAAATACCGAGTCATGCCAGGGATAGGTATCGGAAGCCCGAATGATGCAATCGCAATTCGGAAACGGCGGATTCGTTCCGAGCTCGCGGGCCCAGGGATCCCGCTTGAAGCCGGAACTGGCTTCACCCACCACGTAAAACCGATAAGGCGCGCCATCCCTCAGATCGGGAACAAAGCCGGCCCAGGTACCGTCATCTCGCCGGAGCAACCGGTCGGATTCGCGCGGCACCCAGCCGGGAAGCCGGGAGGACGGCAGATCAGTCGTAATCACGTAGACATCAATAGCCCCTGGCGCCCAGGCTCGAAAGGTGGCGCCTCCTTCAACAAGGTTGGCGCCCATCGGAGTCGCAGCGTCGATATGGGTTTGAGGAGCAGTAAGCAATCGTTGAATCTCGGGAGCAGACATGTGGACCTCCTTATTGCGGGTTTGTTTAACGGAGGACACCTATTCTAAGCCATCATCAGTCCACTGCAGGTAGGAAGAGAAGAAGGGGTGAAGTCGTTTCTTACTTACCGGCATCCCTCAGGATTTCCGCCGCGACCGGGTAATCCTTCCTGGCGTTGGCATAGAAAATGCCCCCGGCCATATCGAGCGCGGTCCAGCCGATCCTGGTTTTGGCATCGACCCGGGCGCCATGTTCGATGAGGAATTTCGTAATCCCGGGCTGACCGGAAACCACAGAGGCATGAAGCGGTGTGACGCCGCTCCATCGAGGATCGCCCAGAACTTTGCCCATCAACTGTTCCATGTTCAGCGGGTAATACAGAAGGAGATATTGGGGATCGCCTTCCATGGTGTAGTCGCCGAAATCGGCATGCGCATTGATGTCGTTCCCCAGTTCCAGCGCCAGTTTGACGGCTTCGAGTCTTTCTGCCTCCGAGCATCCGGTGAACGGGCCCGGAGCTTCGCCTTCCCAGTAGTCCAGACCCGAGGCCGCAATCAGCGGGCTGATCCCGAGCACGTTGGGCATTTTCGGATCGGCGCCGTGCTCAGCCAGCAGGCGCATGTAAGTCGCGTCACCGTTGTGGGCTGCCACGTAGAACGGAGTCGCTCCGACGTAGGTGAGATAGTGCCTCCCGAGCTGGATCAGCGGCGGATTCTTCATCGTGCCGCCTTCCTTGTCGAACTTCTTTTCCTCCCAGTCGATCCGAATGTTGGGATTGGCTCCGTGCTCGAGGAGTTTCTTCGCGAGTTCGAGAGCGGTCACATTTCCGGTGACGGGCGGCGGGCCATGCGGAGTATTGCCGACACCCGCTGCTCCATCAGCGCCCGGCTTTCGCAGCCAGGCTAATGTGTGCAACGCCGAACCCCGCGGATCGCTCGCGTTGGCGTCCGCGCCGCGGTCGAGCAAAATCGAGGCGAGTTCGAAGTAGGCATTGACGATCGCCATGTTCAGCGCGTTGGTTCCATCCGGCGCGACATCATTGACGTTCGCTCCATGGTCGAGCAGAACCTTCACCGTCGCGGTATAGCCGTTCCGGACTGCAAACAGCAAAGGCGTCAAGCCGGCTTTCGACCTGGTCTTCACATCCGCGCCCGATGCAATGAGCAGTTCTGCCGCGCCGGCATTGCCTTCTGAGGCGGCCCACATGAGCGCGGTCTGACCTCTGGTGGGTTCAGACGTGTTCACGTTGGCGCCGTGGGCGAGAAGCACCTTTATCGCGGGAATCTTTCCTGTAAGCGAGGCGATCATCAGCGCAGTCTGGCCTTCTTCGGAAGTGCCGTTCGGATCGGCTCCGGCGGCTACCAGGCGTTCGACGATGTCGGCGTTTCCGTTCATGCATGCCAGTGCGAGCGGCGTCACGTTGTAGCGTGTAGCGGTCCTGGCGTTGGCTCCGGCTGCGAGGAGAAGGGTCGCGATTTCCGAATTATCGCGTTGGGCCGCCCAGTGAAGCGCGGTGGAACCGTCCGCTTCTGCGGCATTTACGTCCACGCGCTGAGCGATCAACGAACGGACGGCCTGCGCATCGTTCTTCTTGACCGCGTCAATCAGCCGCAGATCGGCCCCGAAGCAGGTTGTGCCGGCCACCAGCAACCAGGCTATCGCTAGACATCGGTTGAGATTGTTCATCGGGTCCCTCGCTGCCGGAATAGTATATTCCAGGAAACTGAAATGCTAGTATCATGACGGCGCAAAACTGGAATATGAAGAATCGGCCACAAAAGGCACAAAAGGCGCAAAAGGGAATGATCCTTTTGTGCCTTTTGTGGCTGATTCCTCACCCCGCGCAGGCGCAGACACCCGCCGCAGTCTTCACCCGGTACTGCGTGACGTGCCACAACGCCCGGCTGAAAACGGCAGGATTGGCGATCGATCCCGCGGACCTCAGCCGCGTCAGCGCGAACCCCGAACTCTGGGAGAAAGTCGTCCGCAAGCTGCGATCGGCTGAGATGCCGCCGGCCGGAGCGCCGAGACCCGACCAGGCGACTTACGACTCCGTCGCGACCTTCCTGGAAACCGAGCTCGATCGTTCCGCTGCGGAAAAGCCGAATCCCGGAAACTTGCCTCTGCTTCATCGCCTGAGCCGCACCGAATACCAGAACGCCGTTCGTGATCTGCTCGCTCTCGACAATCTTCCGAAGGAAATGGACTTTTCGCTGCTTCTTCCAGCGGACAACGTCAGCAGCGGCTTCGACAACATTGCGGATCTGCTCTTCGTCTCACCAACGACAATGGAGCGTTATCTGGATGCCGCCAGAAAGATCAGCCGGCTCGCGGCAGGCGATCCGGAGATGCCGGTCATGGTGAACATCCACCGCCTGCATCCGGAACAGTGGCAGGATGTCCGAATTGATGAGCTGCCGTTCGGCACGCGCGGCGGATTGGCAGTGCGCAGCTACTTCCCCGTGGACGCCGATTACAACATCGAGATCGACGTCGCGGGCGCGGCGCGCGAAGCCAACCAGATCGAGATCACGGTTGACGGCGAGAGGATGCAACTGATTCCGGTCGGCGGAAACCCCGCAGGCGGAAGGGGCGGCCGAGGACGAGCGCCCGCAGCCGGTCCGCTGGAATTCCGAATACCGGTCAAGGCCGGCCCGCGGCTCGTTGGAGTGACTTTCATCGAGCACAACCAGACCCGGGACGAAGAAACGCTGCGCCCGCGTATGCGCAGCAGGGGCACACAGCCCGCAATCGGCGGCGTGACTATCAGCGGTCCCTACAACGTGAGTGGACCCGGTGACTCGCCCACTCGCCGTCGCATTTTTCTGTGCAAACCAGCGAAGAGCGCCGACGAGGCCGCGTGCGCCACAAAGATCCTCTCGACCCTGACGCGGCGCGCCTATCGCCGCCCCTCGACCGATGCCGACGTCCAGCGCCTGCTTCCCTTCTACACCGCCGGGCGCTCCGAGGGCGGATTCGATCGCGGCATTCAAAAAGCCCTCGAGCGAATCCTGGTGAGTCCGCAGTTCCTGTTCCGCGTCGAGCGAGACGAGCCAAATACGGCGGCCGGCGCGCCACACCGCATTACCGATCTGGAGTTGGCGTCACGGCTGTCCTTTTTCCTGTGGAGCAGCATTCCCGATGACGAGCTGCTGGATGCCGCGATCGCCGGAAAGCTCAAGAACCCGGCGGTTCTCGACGCCCAGGTGCGGCGCATGCTGGGCGATCCGCGCTCGGAATCGATGGTGACCAACTTTGCCGCGCAGTGGCTGTATTTACGCGATATCGAAGCCAAGCAGCCGGACGAAGTCTTGTTTCCCAATTTCGACGAAACTTTGCGGAGCGCTTTTCGACGCGAGACCGAACTCTTCCTGGACAGCATCCTGCGTGAGAATCGCAGTGTGCTCGAGCTGCTGACGGCCAATTACACATTTGTGAACGAACGGCTCGCGCATCACTACAGCATTCCCAACGTGCAAGGAAGCTGGTTCCGTCGCGTCACACTCCCGGATGATAGCGTTCGCGGCGGCCTGCTCGGCCAGGGAAGCATTTTGACGGTCACTTCGTACGCGACGCGGACATCGCCGGTATTACGCGGCAAGTGGGTTCTGGAAAACCTGCTCGCTTCGCCGCCGCCTCCGCCGCCTGCCGATGTTCCGGCATTGAAAACGGAAGGCGCGGAACCCGGCAAAATGCTTACCATGCGAGACGCGATGGTCCAGCACCGCGCAAATCCAGTCTGCGCAGGGTGCCATGCCCGGATGGACCCCATCGGTTTTGCCATGGAGAATTTCGACGCGCTCGGGAAATGGCGCGATCGTGATTCCGGAAATCGTATCGATGCATCGGGTGTGTTGCCGGACGGGACCAGATTCGAGGGCATGCCCGGCTTGAGAAAGATGTTACTGGACCATTCGGGAGAATTCGTTTCCACCGTTTCAGAGAAACTATTGATGTATGCGCTCGGCCGCAACCTGCAATATTATGATGAACCGGCGGTCCGCAGGATTGTCCGGGACGCGGCTTCGAGTCGTTACACGTTTTCGTCTTTGGTATTGGGCGTCGTCAAAAGCGTTCCGTTTCAGATGAGGATGACGCATTGACTGTAGCGGCGGTCTGTGACCAGAGCTGTCCAGGATATCGCGCGAAGCGCATCCGACTACAGCCGCGTAGCGGCGACAGAATGTGGCCCCACGCGCCAGCGTGGGGTATGCGTTGCAATTGAAGATTAGCCCCGGCAGGGGCGGAAGATTCTTCAGAACCATCTTTCGCTCCTACGGAGCTCGTAAATCGAGGTCTACCGGGTCCCCACGCTGGCGCGTGGGGCTAAATTCTGTCGCCGCTACGCGGCTGTATTCGGATGCCTTCGGCAACCGAACTAGGAACTTATGTATATCGCTAAAAAAGCACTGTCCCGGCGCACGTTCCTGCGAGGCGTGGGCGCAACATTGGCCCTCCCGATGCTCGATGCCATGGTTCCCGCCCTTTCCGCCGCATCCGCGCCGGCCCCTCGCCTCGGGTTCATCTACGTCGCCAACGGTGTGATCCAGAAGCAATGGAATCCCACCACAACCGGCGCCGGATTCGAACTGCCTCCGATCCTCAAACCACTCGAGCCCGTACGAGACTACATCAACGTGCTGAGCGGACTGGCTCACCTGCAGGCAGACACTTTCGGTGACGGAACCGGCGATCATCCGCGCGCTTCAGCGGCGTGGCTCACCGGTGTACACGCGTACGACCGGACTCAGCCGGGCGTCGAAGTTCGGCTGGCTACCACGGCGGATCAGATCGCCGCGAAGGAGATCGGCAAGAGCACGCGAGTGTCTTCCCTCGAACTGACCGTCGATTTCCCGACGCAGGGTTCTTGTGATTCCGGCGATTGCTTTTACGTGAACACGGTATCCTGGCGCAATCCGACAACGCCGAACCCGGCGGAAACACACCCGCGAATCGTTTTTGAACGGTTATTCGGGGACGGCGGAAGCGCAGTTCAACGAGCCGCCCGAGTGAGAGATACCGGAAGCATTCTCGATTCGGTCACTGAGGAAGTGAGATTCCTGGCCAAAACGCTGGGAAAGGGCGACCGTACCAAGCTCAACGAGTATATGGATTCGGTCCGCGAAATCGAGCAGCGCATCCAGAACGCGGAGGCGCAGGGGGCACATTCGATCGAGTTGCCGGATCGCCCCGTAGACGTCCCCGATTCGTTCGACGAATACACCAAAATGATGCTGGACCTGGTGGCGCTGGCTTATCAGGCCGACATCACTCGCGTCTTCACCATGATCTTTGCCCGCGAACTCAGCTCTCGAACTTTTGCGCACATCGGCGTACAGGATCAGCATCATGCCGTGTCGCATCACCGGGACGATCCGGAGTTGATCACGAAGAAAGCAAAGATCGATACATATCACGTCCAGTTACTGAACTATTTCCTGACGAAGTTGCAGGCCACGAAAGACGGCAACGGCTCGCTTCTCGATCACAGTCTGATTCTCTACGGCGGCGGGATGGGCGACGGTAATCTGCACCGGCACTTCGATCTGCCCTGCCTGCTCGCCGGAAAGCTCGGCGGCCAATTCCAAACCGGGCGTCATCTGGCATACCCGGATAAAACGCCGATGACGAACCTTCTGGTCACGGTCCTCGACAAAGCTGGTGTCCGGCTGGACAAGCTCGGCGACAGCACCGGCCCGCTCGACCTTAAAGGGATCTGACCAATGCTCAATTCCCGATTCTTATCCGATGATCGGATGGGAATTGGGAATTGGAGGGTAATTCGGGGGACAGACTCCGAATCCACCTAATTCCGGTTTAACGGTCGTTGATTCATAATTGGGTGAATTCGGAGTCTGTCCCCCGAATTTAAAGGGATCTGACCAATGCTCAATTCCCGATTCTTATCCGATGATCGGATGGGAATTGGGAATTGAGCATTGGTCAGATCTCATATTCCCCCGCGTAAAACCCTCACTTCCAAAAGAAACGGATAATTTCGCCTTATTTCACTTGTCGGTTTTAGGGCCCCCCTGTGTGATAGGGTCTGCTGGTCAGAATCTTTTCGCGGCCAGGACGGCTGCGACGGAAACAAGAGCTGCTTTGGAAAGCTCAAGAGCGAAACATGGCACCCTCGATAGTTAAGAACGAAATCGATACGAGCGCGATCGTCTCGCCACAGGATTGGCAGCGGGCGAAGCCGGTTCTAACGGTAGCGGCGGACCTGGAGCAAAAGGACCGCACTCAATTGATAGAAATGCACTTTCCTTATGAGCCGGCGCTTCGCGGCGAACTGCTGTCGATGCTGGAGGCTCACGATAGGATCAAGCGCGCCCTGGGCCCGGAAGGAGTAGCCGAGTTCTCTCTCTCGGGAACCAGGCCGTCGGCGGCGGCATCGACTACCTCGAGCGAGCAACTGGTCCACATCGGTGAGACGTACGGTCCATATCGCGTTGTCCAGATGGTTGGCGAGGGCGGCATGGGCTGTGTTTACCTCGCCGAGGACATGCGGCTTGGACGCCATGTGGCGCTCAAGAGTCTGTCCGGCCGCTGGCTTGGATCTCCTGAAGCACGCAAGAGACTATTGAGGGAGGCGCGCACCGCTGCCGCGCTCACTCATCCAAACATCGCGACGCTGTACGATGTTCTCGAGGCCCCGGAGTATCTCCTGCTCGTGATGGAATACGTCGAGGGACGTACGGCCGCAGCGGCTGCGGCTGAAGGACGGATGCCGCTGGGCCAGGCAGTGCGTCTGACGATTCAAATCTGTCAGGCTTTGATCTACGCGCACGATCGCGGGATCATCCACTGCGATCTCAAGCCCTCCAACGTGCAAGTGTCGCCGGACGGCACAGCGAAGGTGCTCGATTTCGGTTTGGCGCATGCGAAGTACGACCGGTATGAAGCCGATAGCAACTCTCCGCCCTCGCGCGGACCGCTCGTCGGCACACCGCCATACATGCCTCCGGAAAGGCTGCTCACCGGCGTGCTCACTGTTGGGGGCGATGTCTACAGCCTGGGCGCAACTCTTTTCGAGATGGTTACGGGCCGCCGGCCCTTCGAGGAAGCCGACTTTGCCACCTTGACCAGCGCCATTATCGGGACCGCCGCGCCCACGGTCTCGTCCATCGTGCCGGAAAGCCCGGCTTGTCTGGACAAGGTGGTCGCACGAGCTCTGGAGAAGTATCCGAACCGGCGCTATCAGAGCGCGCGCGAGTTGTGCACAGATCTTCAGGAGGTCCTTCGCGAGCTGGATCCCGAGACGGTCGAGGTACCAACCCCGGCAATCGGCCGGAGTGTCCGGCTCTCCTCTCGCTCGCTACTGGCAGCGATTGTGGTCCTGGTGACTTTCGTTGGGCTCTCCATGGCCGGCTTTCTGGCGTCGACGTTCTACGGCTCTCCCCTCCGCCTCACAGGTCTCGATGGAGAGTCACCAATCTGGTGGCCGATATGGGGATTGCGTTCCCTCGTGCTCCCGCTTGCACAAATCGGCCTCGCCCTATTGGCTCTTGGAGTAGGCACCCAGTTGTGGCGAGCAGCGTTCGCGTTCACGTCATTGCAGCGTTGGTATCAGCGAATGGTAGCTCGAGCCCATAAGCCTGTCGCCAGGCTACGCTCGATTCGAGTCGCCACGTTAGCGTCCACGCTCTTGGCTGCACAGATCGTTGCCTGGGGGCTATTCTGGTGGAGATTTAGAGAACTCGTGTTCTCGTACCATAACTTCTTTCTGCACTCTGGAACCATTGCCGCTCTGGCGCACGAGAATTCCGGGGAGCACAGGTTGTATGTGCGCGTCCTCTCACTGCTCCTGCTCGCCTTTGGACTGAGCTGGTACCGGCTTCTGAAGCTGAAACGGCAAACTCGGCAACCAACCGGCGCCGCCACATTGTGGGCGGGAATCGTGATGATGATGCTCATGTTTTGCTGTATGGTGATGCCGTACCGGTTGTTTTTCCAGAGCAGTGGCGAGCGGGTATCGTACCAATCACAGTTGTGTTACCTTGTAGGGCAAAAAGGGACCGAGGCACAGCTCTTTTGCCCGCAACAGGCCCCTCCATGGACCAGGCTTGTCAGTCTAACGGACCCCGCCTTGAAACGCAGCGGGACAACAGAAAGGATCTTTTCGGCGACGAGTGGAAACTGAGCCGAGTCACGGACTGTTTCCGTGACAAAAACGCAGGGGAACGTGTTCAATGTTGCGAATTCTACGCCGTGCCACTCTGTTCTTACTCCTGTTAACCGTTCCAGCCCCGACAGCCCATGCAGACTGGTGGGAGATACTCGCGGAACTGACCGGGCCCGGCCCCTCCGACGGCCGAGGGAAATTGCCGGAGAGTGCGACCGCTACGATCTACTGCCGGGGCTTCAATTCCGGTTCCGGGTTTTTCCGGCTTCTCGACAGAGGAGATCCCAGGGGACCGTGCTTTTTTGTCGATCTGCACAACTTCGAAGCTCCGGACGATGACAAGTTCTTCAGGGTCAGGACTACACTCACGGAAGTCGGTCCAACCTACCGCCTGGCGCCTCCCATTGAAGTGGGAGTTGGCCTCGGTGTGATCCATTTCAATAGCAGCGGCCGCACTGCTGATCGATTGACGATTAGTTTTCCACGGGTCGTGTTCAAGCCTCTTCTTCTCGTTCCCAGCCTGCAGGAAAAACGCAAAGGCAATTGGGGATTCTTTCAGATCTATTTCCGGGCAACTCACATCATAGGCGAGCTTAATTCCAGGGACGACTTTCGACCAAAACCGGGGCATACGTTCCAAACGAGGGATGACCTGGTCCCATCGACGGGCTTCCTGATCGATGTCGTCGGACTAACCCGCCTGATTCTCAATAAGTGATAACGCGATGTAAGCGGAGTGATAGGAAATGACAACTGACAATCCAATTCGGCACACCAACCCTCCGGCATTGTCCACGCCGACTGGTTACACACACGTCGTTGAGGTCCTTCGAGGCAGAACCGTGTACATCGCGGGCCAGGTCGCGTTCGACCAATCGGGCAAGGTGGTTGGCGAGGGAGACTTCAAGGCCCAGACGCGTCAGGTTCTGGAAAACCTCAAGGCGGCCCTGGCTGCAGCCGGGGCCACCTTTGACAACGTGGTCAAGGTCACCACCTACGTCACGGATATGGGGCAAATCCAGGCGCTACGCGAAATGCGAGCCGAGTACTTCGGCGGCAAACCACCGGCCAGCACGCTGGTTCAGGTGGTGCGACTAGCCCGGCCGGAGCTGTTGATCGAGATCGAAGCTATTGCCGTAGTGCCGTAAGTATTCCCCTGGGACGAGGATGTTGCAAAACTTTGAAGGGGAGGGGACGTAACCACAAAAAGCACAAGAAGCACAAAAATTCTTGCGCCTTTTCGTGCATTTTGTGCTTCTTGTGGTTTCTTCCCCGCTTCTCCTTTGGGTTTTGCAACACCCTCGGGACAGGAGGGGAATAAACTCTTCCCGTGAGGGCGAGCATGTCCGGGATCATGGCGATACTGCTGCTCCTGCAGCACGGGGCGTGGGCGTCCATTCCTCCAATGCCCGACGCGCGCCAGGAAGTAGGCGCGATCGCGGTAGAGGGCCGTGTGTATGTTATCGGCGGCCTGGACAGCAATGGCGCCGCTTCAACCCGTGTCGATATTTTTGATACGCACACGGGCACGTGGCAACCCGCGCCTGCGTTTCCAATTCCTGTCCATCACTCCATGGTTGCGGCAGCCGGCCACAAGATCTATGTCGCCGGCGGCTATACCGATCCAGGCTTCCTTCCTCACGCGCGTACCTATGAATTCGATCCGGATTTATCGATCTGGACACGCAAAGCGGATATGCCCACGGTTCGCGGAGCGGGCGCCGCAGCGTCGTATGGAGGAAAGGTGTATGTGTTCGGCGGAGAGCGGACCGGAGAATCCGTGAATGAAGTGGCTGCGTACGATCCGATCGCAAACTCCTGGACAACGGTCGCGCCGATGCCGACGCCGCGCAATCATCTTGGAGCGGCGCTCGCACACGGAAAGATCTACGTCGTGGGAGGCCGGCCGGGCAATCTTTCGGTGAACGAGGCATTCGATGTGGCCGCCGGGAGTTGGACAACCCAGTCGCCTTTGCCGACAGGCCGCTCCGGGATTGCCGCTGCCGCGATAGGAAAATACGTGTACGTGTTCGGCGGCGAGGGCAATGCCGGCTCTCCATCAGGAACATTTTCCGAAAACGAAGCGTACGACGCGGATGCCGACATCTGGACCGCCGTCGAAGCGATGCCGATGCCGCGGCATGGGATCGGCGCCGGCGTTGCAGGCAATCGGATCTACATTCCGGCAGGCGGCCCGGTCGCAGGTTTCGGCACCACAGCGCAAAGTGATTTTTTCGAGGCGGCTCAGGACATCGTATTGCCGCAGTTCGTCGTCGGTGGTGGATATCGCACCGAAATCTTCCTCTCGAATCCGGCATCCCGTTCCGCGGACATCAACATGTCGATCACGGACATGAATGGATCACCGCTTGCCACGACGATCGATGGCGTTCAACGCTCGGCCGTATCCGTCACTGTGGCTCCGCTCGGCTCGCGTACGTTTTCGGCACCGGACACGTCCGGGACTCTTCGCGCAGGGACGGTGCGCATCCGCTCCAACGTGCGGGTCAATGTGTTTGCCGTCGTCCGGTTGACCGGCAGCCCGGCCGTGACGGTCTATCCGGCCTCGCCCGCGCGAAGTGCGATGGTCCAGGTCCGATTGAATCGGAATTCGCAAACGAATACCGGGCTCGCCGTAGCGAACACCGGTCCCGCATCGGCATCGGTAGTGCTGACACTGCTGAACGATTCCGGCAATGAAGTGGCACGAATCGACCGATCGCTCGCGCCGGGAGGTCAGCTTTCGCGATTCGTCGACGAATTGTTCGCAAATCTCCAGCAAAGCGATTTTCAGGGAACGATCACCGTCCGATCGTCGCAAGCCGTATCGGTTGTCGCGCTCGCCTTCGATCGCGACGGCATTCTTACGATACCGGTTGTTCCGATCGAGTGACTACGTCACAACTCGATCAGGCCGCTACGAAGTCCCCGGCTTACAGCTTCGGTTCGAGAAGATGCTCCGAGCTTTCCCAAAATGGAGCGAATGTGGAATTTGATCGTGTGTTCGGAAATGTTCAGTTGAACCGCAATTTCCTTGTTGCCCAGGCCATCGGCGAGCAAACGAAGAACCTCGGTTTCGCGGGCGGTGAGCGGTTCCAACAACGTCTCGTCCTCGGAGCGTCGAGGCATAAGCGCGCTGTCGAAAATCATCAATCCTGATGCGACGGAGCGAATGGCATGAATGATCTGCTCGGAAGAGGCTTCCGCCTGCAGCATCCCGCCGGTCCTGGCCTGCAGAATTCGGTTGAATACGGCCTGGTCGAAGTCGAAATCCACCAGCAGAACGGGGACGGCTGCCATCAACTCGAACAACCAGTCACGAGCGAGGGCGGAGTCCGGCGGCGATTGCAAATCCACAACGGCCAGGTCCGCTGAAGTCTCCGACATCAGCGAGCGCAGGAACGGAAACGTGGGCGCCACGCCGGCAACGCGGATGGCGCGGTCTTCGCTGACCGCGCGCAAGAGCCACCCGCGGCGTGCCTGCGCCGGCGCCATGATCCAGACATCCACCATAACAGTATTGCGGCTACTGATTCCCCTCTTCAAAGAGGGCATCAACATACTTGACTCAAATGACTGATCAATGATGGCCACTGACCAATGACCAATGGACTTGAGTCGTTGAACAATGAACATTTAAGAGAATTACGACTGTTAAATGCGCAATTTTCTAAACGGTAATTTCTAAATGGCTCAAGTCCATTGGTCATTGGTCAGTGGCCATCAGTGATCAGTCATTTGACTCAGGGACCATTGCTCGAACCCGACCACGTCCCCTTTAGCGTACCGGACGCTCGCCAATTCGGATCGTTAATTCAACTTTCTGTCCGCCGCGAACCATCGTTGCTCGGGTTTCATTGCCGACCCCCTTCTTCCTCACCGCATCCTGAACATCCTCGAGGTCATCGAAAGTACGGCCATCCAAATCCACCACAATGTCGCCAAGAAGCGCGCCCGCCGAATCCGCAGGACCTCCGGATTCCACGTGCATCACCAGCAGGCCTGCAGCGGCAGTCACACCCGCCTTCTTTTGGAGCGATTCCGGAATCTGCACCGGCTGCATGACCAGGCCGATGTAAGGCCGCGCGACGTGGCCTTTCGCAGCTAACTCTTCAGCCACGCGCACCAGCGTCGATGAAGGTATCGTGATGGATTTCCCACGAAGCAAACCGCTCGTGTTCATTCCCAGAACGCTTCCATCACCGCCTGCCAGCGCGCCACCTGAGAAGCCGGGATACAGGTTCAGGTCTGGGCGGATGAATTGGTCGATCCGCGTCCGGCCAACCTGCCATTCGCCCATGAGGCCACTGATGATTCCCGCGCTCGCCACGATATTGCCCCGCCGGGTCCGCGCCACAGCCACCGTGAAGTCGCCAACAGCAAGCGATGATGGAGTTCCGAACTGCGCGGGCGGCGCTTCAATTTCTCGATCGAGTTTGAGCAATGCGATATCGGTGCTGCGGTCGCTGCCGGCCAGCCGCGCTTGAATGGAGCCGCCCGCGTCAAGGACCACTCCGATATTGCCATCATGCCGGATGGCATGCGCTGCCGTCAGGACCGAGTCCGGACGCCAGACAATGCCGCTGGACGTATGCCCGGACCGTCCATCCACCGCCACAACAGACTTGCCGGCCTGCCCGGCTGCACCCGAAATTTCCTTTGAAAACTGCTGCCATGTGTTCATGGGATTAGAGTGCACGACCTTGCCTTTGAGGCGCATCACCCAAATGGTCAGGTATACTGCGCGGGCAGGACTGTAGCGGCGGTCGTAAGACCAGAGCTGTCCAAAATATCGCGCGCAGCGCATCCGAATAGCGCCGCGTAGCGGCAGCAGAATGTGGCCCCACGCGTGAGCGTGGGGTAGGTGAGTGCAGTTAAAGGTCAGCCCCGCAAGGGGCGTAAGATTCGCGAGACCATCTTACGCTCCTGGCGGAGCTGGTAAATCAGGGTTTACGATATCCCCACGCTCGCGCGTGGGGCTACATTCTATCGCCGCTACGCGGCTTCCATTGGACGGTTCTGGTCATAGACCGCCGCTACAGCAGACCAACGATGACTCGAGAACACGATTCAAGCTTCCCCCGTTTCCTGGAGGACGCGCGCGGACACCTTGAGCGGATCCGCGACGACCGCAAGGCCCTCTCGTTTTCACTGCGGTCCATCCACCACTTCTTCAGAGCGGACGAAGCGTGCATCGCGATTTTCCCGCCAGGTAAAGAACAAGTCGAACTGCTTTTCACGATCCCTCGGCGGGCGGCGTGGGATTCGGATTTACTCATGGCATTTCTGCAGAAGCGGAAGCCCTCGATCCCCGCAAACATTCTGTTGGCGCCGTTGAATCGCCGGGGCCGCTCCTGGGCGGTACTGGGCATCAAGCGCGCCGACGGCACTTTCAGCAGGGATGCTGCCAGAAGTCTCCATCAGGTGGCCCGCGCAATTTCTGAATCGATCGAGCGAAAGGACTGGGAGCGCATCGTTGACGTGCGATCTCGAATCGATCGGAAAGTGATGGAGCAGCTCCGCCCCAAGGATCTCTTTTATCAGATTCTCCATGGATTGCGATCGTTGACGCGCTACGACCATTCTTCGGCGCTGCTCATCTGCGAGGAAGATGAAAGCCATCTCGAACTGGTGGCCGAGCAGGTGGCGTGGCTCAAGGGAAAAAGCCGGCGGATCGGTTTGAAGATCGCACTCACGGATGAAATCTGGAAACTCATGCGCGGCGGAACGGTGTACGGTTTTGACCGTGAGGAGCACGGCTGGCAGGGCTGGTCCGGCCACGGCACGATTCCCCTGGGGCATGTTCTGGACTACAACTGGCCGGCCTCGGACGGTGAGCCTGCGCCGAGGGAAGCTGCCATTCTCTGCGCGCCATTGGCCACCCATAACGGCGTGCTTGGCGTGCTTAAAGTAGCCGGCCTTTACCCGCGCAGTTTCGGGGCCTACGAAGCGAAGCTCATCGAGCGTTTTATGCCGCTGGCCGCCGTTGCGATCCAGAATTCCCAACGCACGGTGAACCTCGAAGCCAAGATGCTCGCGGCCGAACGGAAGCACGCGATTGCGGATCTGGCGCGCGGAGTCTCACACGATCTCAACAATGCATTTGGGTCGATTCTGCCGCTGGTCCAGCAGATGCAATCCGACGTCGAAGCGGATCGGATCGACGCCGCCGTCCTCCTGGAAGACCTTCGCCAGGTCGAGCAGTCCGTCCAGACCGCGCGCCGTATCTTCGGCGGCATGCTCGGTCTCGCTCGAGGCGCGGCCGAAAAGACCGGCCACGGTGACGTGACGCGAGCGATCCATTCCATCGTTGCGATTCTCAAAGACAGTATCGAGAGGCAGGGTATTCATCTGGAGCTCCAACTATCCGAAGGGCTGCCTCTGGTTCGAGGCGCACAGGGAGATCTGGAACAGCTTTTTCTCAACCTGGTAACCAATGCGCGCGACGCCATGCCTCGCGGCGGCGCGCTGGATGTGACGGGGAAGCCGTCCGGCGCAATGGTCGAGATCAGTATTCGCGACACGGGCTGCGGCATTTCTGAAGAGCACCTCTCCCGCATTCAGGAGCCGTTCTTCACAACGAAACCCAACGGCAATGGCCTGGGACTATCCATTTGCCGTTCGATAATCTGGGAGATGCAAGGCGATCTGGCCATCAACTCCACGGTGAGCACAGGCACGGAGGTGCGTGTGCTCATGCCGATTGCCGATCGGGAGTCTGCCTCATGAAACTGCCGCGCATTCTTGTCGTTGATGATGATCCCGGCATGCTCCGCGCCGTCGAGCGAGTGCTGAGCCAGGCCTACGAAGTGGCCGGCACGCGCCTTCCGCGGGAAGCGCTCCGGATCATGAACGAATTCAAGCCCGACCTGGCGGTCGTCGATGTTCGCATGCCCGAAATGGACGGGTTTGAGCTGATGCATGAGCTCAAAAAGACTCGCGCGGATGTGGACATCATTTTGATGACCGGAAGCGTGCATGAGATCGATGCGCACCTGATTCGGGCTATCCGGGAGAAGGCGTTCTACTTTCTCCAGAAACCCTTCGACCGCGAAGTTCTTCTGACTCTCGTCGCAAGGTGTCTCGAGCTTCGGCGGCTCGAGAGAGATAACCGGCGTCATCTGAAGCGCCTCGAACGGGAGATCGCGGACGCTCGCGCCTTTCAGCAGACCATGCTCCCACCCGAACGTGGGCGCATCGGCAACGTGTCCGTGTTTGCGCGCTACACTCCGTGCTCGGAGCTCGGCGGGGATCTCTATGATTACGTCGCCAGCTCGGCCGGTGCAGCTCTGCTTATCGCCGATGTTTCAGGACACGGCGCGTCCGCCGCGATGTTGACAGGAATCGTGAAGTCCGCTTTTCGATCCGCAGGCGCCGACGACTACAGCCCCCTCTCCGTTCTGGAACGGGTTCACACCGGCGTTCGAGCTTTCGGCGACGAACGTTTCATCAGTCTCGTTTGCATGCGCTGGTTCGCACGCGAATCGAAGCTCGAGTATGTTAGTGGCGGGCACCCGCCCGCCGTATTGTGGGGACGCGAGTCCACGCCAACATTGATTCATGCCACCGGTCCCATCATTTCGCCGGCCTTTCCGCAGCTGTCACTGTGGAACCAGGAAACCCTGAAGCTTCGCGGCCAGAATCGAGTGCTCCTTTTTACCGATGGGATTTCGGACGTTTACGGAGACACCGGGCCCTTCGGTTTTGAAGGGATCATGCACGAGATCTCGAAGACTCCGGGCGGTGGACTGGAATTGCTGGATTGTATCCTGGAGTCGATACGAAACTTTTCAGGCGGCCGTCCGTTTGAAGACGATTGCACGCTTTTGACGGCGACTCTCGCATGAAAACTGCGGCAACATATCAGCCGCGGATCGCGCCGCTAATTCTCCGGCGATTCGATGTAAAACTCCAGGAACGCCACCACAATTGCAAATACGAGCGGTCCGAAGAACATTCCTAAAATTCCGAAGTACCCGATTCCGCCCAGAATGCTGAAGAACACCACCAATGTGTGCATGCGAATGCGGCCCTCGATCAACATCGGTCGAAGGAAGTTATCGATGCTCCCTACAATAATGACCTGAGCCACAGCGAAGGCCAGCGCCCGGCCGTAGGATCCGACGGCGATCAGGTAAATCGTCCAGGGCACCCAGACCGAGGCCGTACCGACCAGGGGCACCAGAGAGAGCAACGCCGTCAATGCGCCCCAGAGAATCGGATTAGGCAGGCCCAGCACGAGAAAAATCAGGCCGCTGAGGGTTCCCTGGGCGAGCGCAGTTAACAGAGTGCCGAAGACGGTGGCCTTCGTCACCTCGCGAAATCGGTCGACGAACAGGTTCTCCTGTTTCGTCGACACCGGGCTGATCCAGCGAACACCTTCGGCAAAATAAGCCGAATCGCGCAGCAGAAAGAACAAGACGACGAGCATGGTGATGTAATCCATCAGGAAATTGAACAGACCTGATGCGAACGTCCCGGCTACAGCCAGAACCGCAACTCCGATCCGCTGTGCCTGCGACCCCAGCTGAGTGCCAATGTCGAAGTTCTCGAACCTCCACGAACTCGGCAGCCACGGTTCAATCCTCCTGAATAGCGGATTCGCCGCTGGATCCAGCCACGCCGCGATCTTCTTGACGGTTTCCGGATCCTTCAGACTCTGATAAGCATCGTTCGCTTCGCGCGCCAGCGACATCGACAGAAAAAGGATAGGCAGCAGTATTGCCACCGTGAGCCCGAGACACACCACCAGTGCCGCAAGACTTCTGCGGTTCTTCATCTTGTTGGTGAGTTTTTCGTAAACCGGATCCAGGAGAGTGGACAGGATGAGGGCGAGAAAGATCGGTATCAGAAAGGGCTGCATGATGCGGATACACAGGTAGAGAACCACGCCAAATAGGGCGAGCATGAACCACTGCCCGAGAGTCTTTCCCGTAACCTGCATCTGCTCTATCTGTGATTGTGGCTCAATTGCTTGGAAATAGCCGTGGGAAAACGCCGCGCAGGCTGCAGCCGCGGAGCGGCCCGAGAACGCATTCTCACGTCGCTCCGCGGCTCCAAAGGATGCCCTCCGCGCGCCATTTCCTCGCGTGTCGGCTTAGCCCAGGAGATCGTCTATCGTGAAGATGGTGTCCGGAAATGCAATTGGCGAAATCGATTTGCCGCGCTCGAGTGTGAACGATGTACGGAAGCCTGTTTCGACAGGATCGCGATAAACCAGAATCCGGTCGTCGGGCAGGCTCTCGATCCAGACTTCCGGAATGCCGGCGGCCGCGTAACGGGGAACCTCAATGTCACGGTCGTACGCGAGCGCAGTATCCGCCACTTCCACGATGAACAGCACATCTTCGGGCATCGGTTTCTTCAAAGCGTAGAAATCAGCCCGAGGTTTGAGGACGACCAGATCCGGTCGCGGCTGCGTGCTGACAACGCACCGGCGGCCGAAAGACTCGATGAAGAATGTCGATGCGCGATTCACGCAACCCGAATGCCTCTGCCCCATCGCGCTCACCTGGACGATACCGGCCTCTGCCATCCGGTAATAGTCATCCACCGTGAAAAGGTTTTTAGTAACCTGGATCCGCATTCACACCCGGATGCAAGGCGGGATCCAAAAGCACAAGCCCTGTAGATTACGTTCCGATCGAGGACTTGATCGTGAAAATACCGACTAATTCGATCCGGTTGTCGGCGAACTTGCGACATTCTTCCTAATTCGGGGAGCCTGGCCGCGAATGAAACACAAAGGCACGAAGGCACAAAGAAAGCCGGCATCAAAGATCATTTTAAATGCCGGCTTTCTTTGTGCCTTCGTGCCTTTGTGTTTCATTCGAATTACCCCCCGCTATATTGCTTCTGCCATAGACAACATCCACGACATTCCGAATGTATTGCTCGTCCGCGATGCCGTCTGTGGCCTCCGGCGGGAAATCCACTTTTGCCCGAAAATGCCCGGCGAGTTGTTCGAACAATTCCACCCTGGATGAAGGTTCAAACTCATCGCGCCGGATCAAGGCCTGCAGCGCGGTTGATGCTTCGCCGGGAGACACGCGTTGCCGCAGGCGCGCCGCAAGATGAGGATACTGCCGAAGTGAATTGAATTTTCCGACGAGCAATTGATCAAGATCGGGCTCGGCGATACTGGGTGTCCGGACGACAATCGTGTTCGCCGCAATGTCTCCCAGCCGCTGGCATTTTCGACTCAGCCAGCACACCACTCCCCCAACCAGATAAAACCCCGGCAACATATCCACGGACCGCAGGAGATTGCGCGTCACGACCTGATCGAACTGCAGCCGCATGCCTTCCGCGTCGACCACTCGCAGGCCCAGAAGTTTTTTGCCGATCGTCTGGCCGCGCCATGCCCATTCAAGGAAAATTCCGTACCCAATGCTGATGACGAAATAACCCAGCGTGAGCACCGCTCCCGCCACATCGACACTGATGACGCGGATCTCTCCCAGAATGGTTCCGACCGCGGACACGAGAATGCCGATGCTCATGAGATCGATGAACCATGCAAAAAAGCGCGTGACCGGTCCGGCCAGTGATTGCGCGAACACGATGCCTTCCGGCGTTTTGATCACGAGGGCGCTGGTCTTCATCGTCCCGACTTTCCCAGATACAGGCAAAGCAGTGCCAATTCAATCGTGCCGAAAGCGATCTTCGCATCGTACGGAACGACGGGCTCGTGATATTGCGAGAGAAACGCTTCCACAAGCCCGGCCCAGACCAGAAGCAGCGCAAATCCGAAACTCAAGGTGACCACGTCGCGCGAGACTCCGCGCAACCGGGTTCCCAGCGGCGCGCGCTTACCGGCGCCGACGAGTGCAAGGGCAAGCAACAGTCCGGCCTGACCGGCAATCAGAATGGCGGGAATCTCGATGACCCCGTGCGGCATCAACCAGCCCATGAGAAACCTCGTTTGTCCATCCGCAATGTAGTCAAAAGAGATGGCGCCCAGGGCAATGCCATTGTAGAAAAGCAGGAGGATCGTGCCCAATCCCCACGTCATCCCGAGCGCGAGAGTGAAAATCGAAACCTGGATGTTATGGGTCATCAGAAAGGCCGAGAACGTGGACTTCCTGCCGGTCAATCGATCTTCGGCCCCGCTTTCTTCCTGTTTCACTCGTTCGCTGGGGCGCAATTGATCGTGACCAAACGGCATGGTGACCTGGCGCGAGTCCGGATCGAAAGCCGTCGCAAACCCGCCGAACGCGCAACCCGCCAGGGTGATGGCCAGCGAAAGATAAAAAGCGCGGACGTGGCGGCGGAACGTCTGCGGCAAGGTCTGGAGGAACCATCTCAGAGGAAAAATCCTCCGCCGCTTTTCCCGCGTCTCGTGAATCTCTCCATAAGCCCGCGCAATCAAACTCTCCAGATACTGCCGCGTCTCCGGTTCGAACGAGAAGGTCGTGAGCTTCGCCAGGCTGGCCGCGGCGCGTTCGTAGAGTTCATGGAAGCGCTGCAGCTCCTCGAGCGTCATGCGGGCATTCGGCTCGGCTTCAAGGCGCACGAGCATTCGTTCGAGTTCGTTCCAGACGGGCCGCTCGCTCGCAATGAAGCGCTGGAAATCGATAATCATATCAACTGCCTCTGCTTGACACTCAGGTACTGTGACACCAGGTCCGCGCTCAAACGCTCATTCTCGAGCAATGAAAACAGAATGCCCCGGCGTTGTAGAGTTTTTTCCAACTGGCGCAGCTTCTGCCACCGTAGATGACCACCGACCTGCCGGTACAAATCGTCCACGGATGCGACATTCGGCTCGGAAAACATCATCGTGGTCCCCGGTTGCCGGATCATATTGACCATGACGAGATGCTGTCGCCGGATCAAATCCACGTTCCGGACAAAGTTCTCCGCCAGGGCCGGATCGTCGAGCGAAGTCAGGAGGACAATCAGGGCGCGCCGTCGCAACCGAAGGCGGATGAACGTGCAGAGTTCATCGAAATCGGGTGTGACCGTCTGGGGCTGTAACGTGTACAGGGCGTCGCGGCAGGCGCTGTAATGTGTCTTGCCGCTTCGGGCACGAACGAACGTATCCACACCGTCTGTAAAGGTCAGCAAACCGAACAGGTCGCCTTGTTGTTCCGCGGCAAGACCGAGCACGAGTGCGGCGGTGACGAAACGCTCGAGAATCGGCTGTCTCGCGGAAAGCCGCGACGCGTCCACCACAACATAAATCTCCTGCGTGCGTTCGATCTGAAAAACCTTTGTAATGGGTTTGCCGCGCCGGGCCGTGGCTTTCCAATGGATGTCATCGAAGCTGTCGCCGGGCACGTACTCACGCAGCTTTTCAAAATCGCGGCCCTTGCCGACCTGCCGCTGCACGTGTAATCCGAACGAGCCGCGATTCAGGAATAGAGCCGCCAGGTTCTTTCGCTCCCTCAGCAAGTCCGGATAAACGCGAATCTCCGATTGCACCGGAATCGCCTTGCGCGCCGACCAGAAGCCGAGATACGAAACGGCTTCGACGTATGCCGCATCGATGCGGTAGTTGCCGCGCTTGACCGGAACGCAAGTCCACACCAGCCGCGACCACGCCGAATCGGCGGGTAAGACGATGTCCATTTCTTCGGTGTCTGTGGAAATTTCCCCCGGCAAACCCAGAGCGACGCGAAGAGATCGCCGTCGCTGCGGCTCGTTGCGGATGCGAACTTCCAGTTTGCCTTCCCGGTCTTTGGACATGCGAGCGACCGGCGGAAGCTCGATTCCGATGCCCGCCAGGCTTCGCGGAGCGCGCACGGCGTCAACAAGCGCGACGACGCCCAGCGCGCCAACGAAGAGAACACAGATCGGCGCCGCCTCGGGCGCCAGTGCCCCCAGCAGCGCAAACGGCAGCACGACGACGGCCACCCAGAATAGCAACTTGGTGCGTGGAACAAGCATTGATTGACCTTATACAGCCGCGTAGCGGCGACAGAATGTAGCCCCACGCGCCAGCGTGGGGACCCGGTAGACCTCGATTTTCCGAGCTCCGTAGGAGCGAAAGACGGTTCTGAAGAATCTTCCGCCCCTCCGGGGCTTAAAATCCAAAATGACACCTGCCCCCGGGCTTGCGGGCGTGTTGCTCAATTCGAAAGAGAGACCGGCACGAGAAAATGGATTCCCCGCCTTGAAGGAGAATGTTGCAAAACCTGGAGTAAGAACGGGAACGAGCCACAAGAGGCACAAAAGGCACAAGAATTTTGTGCTTCTTGTGCTTTTTGTGGCTAGATCCCCTCACATTCGAGGGTTTTGC
>Ga0137394_10000417_pt1 | contig 29825 bp, 43 predicted proteins | sample czobulk116metaG_FD_108278 | JGI IMG/M metagenome (GOLD analysis project Ga0137394, IMG submission 108278) | Vadose zone soil microbial communities from Angelo Coast Range Reserve, California, USA - czobulk1.16 metaG | ecosystem: Environmental > Terrestrial > Soil > Vadose zone | place: USA...
CCGTAGCTATTTATATTTCTGTGTTTAGGATCACGGATCCGGAGGGAGGCAATAACCAAAGGCACGTGATGAAATGTCATGTCGCCGGGCAAGTTCAGCTTCGGAGCATGCTCCCAAGTAGCTATATCTGCCGACCCGATCAACAACTCGGACAAAGATGATCGGTGTTGATATGAGCCGACCCTGTCCACGTACTCTGCTTGACCGGAACAAAGAAGAGGTGGTCTGCAAGTGGCACTTCTACGTACCAAAAACTTGCTACATCCTTACTTCAGGGGTCGTGTTTGTTGGCAATCCTGCTTAGCTATCAAGGCACGCTCTAATGTTACGGGCAGGGTATGCTTAGCCGACGGAGTGCTGACGAGTGACAAGTCTATTTGTGGATGCTTCTGCTCTCATCATACCGCATTTCAAGAGCACGATCATTTCCCATCGCGCCTGGGAACATGCGTCCCACCTAGGGGGTGGCGAAACCGAGAACAGAACAGATCGACCATTCACTGTTTCCGAAAAGAAATGGAACACGTGGATTGGATAGGTATACATCCCGAAAACCGGAGCCACACATTTTGGCAGAAGGAATTCCGAGTCGGCGGGTGGCGCAGCGCTAATTAATTGAAAGGTCACGGTGGACCACGGACGGGATCATGGCTGCGAGAGTTACTGATCCAGTATTTACAAAGCGCATGGCCACAGCACAATGCAAATGAACACAGCCACGATTCTGACAACTTCACTGGCACCGTGACCACAGGATACCACAAACGTATTCGTGGCCTTCCCCGGCGTCTGAGGGGTTATGTAGAAGGGAGGAACAAAACAATAGCACGCCACTGGGATCCATTCTCTGCGCTACCACTAGGGGTAGCATCCAACGGTTTCAAGAATGGGTGCCCCGAAGTCACTTGGTAAGTTCCTTGCCGTGTCTGATTAGAACAGAACACCATTAGAACATCAGAAACGTGGCGGCGGAACTTGTCCGTACCGTGGGCGAATGGCCCAGCTGAGGGCGTTCCCTTTCAAATTGCCCACCCCGCATTGTCGGCGCGTGCGGTACTTCAATTGTAGCGGATGATCCAGGGCTATGCAGCTGGTGGCGTTTAGTTCATCCGACCATGATGATCGTTGGCGCCGTTCTGCCTTAGAGAAGTTGAAGGGTTGAGTTTGTTTGGCTTCTGCTTTCTGCTTTGATTGGCCAAAGGGTCCAGAGACGTCTTCTTTTCTCGTGGGCCGGGACCGACCTACGATAACTGGCGAAAACCAGGGATCGTTATACTCGTAACGCGTACTGTACTGTACGGGCGCGGTATTGTTGCCAGTAAGAGTACGTGCCCCCATCTTCATCCCGTATCTTCTCTCGAGTTGTTCCATCAATCATCCATGCTTGGGCCACTCACTGTGCAGCGCGTGACGGACGCAGCGCACTTTCTGTTCGCGGTACGTTTCTATTGTTAATCGGTGGCAATTCGAGGGATCCGTCCCTAGTCGGAGTCCCTGCAGTGCTGCATTGAAAAGTGTTGTATGATACTGTACTTGTACGGTTCAAGCTTCCATCGTTCGCTTCTGTCTGACGGGCGCCGGGGGTGGGTGGGTGGGTGGGTGGTGGTGGTGGTGATGGTGACCTCCGGATCATCATAGACGATCACATGAACCGTTGAACACACGAACATACTACGCCCCATACTCCCACACTCACCTTCGACAAGCGCTCTTCGTGGACCCTGAGTGCCTGAGCTGCGGATACGGTAAACACACTCGGTAAAAACTTGGCCGTGTACAGTGATTTAGACGCGCCCCTGTAGGCTGTACCTTCCCACTCGGGTATTTCTCACGCCTGCTTTCCACACATTCGTACGTGCGTGTTGGAAGGAATGATGGCCTCGCCACACGGACGCAATGGGTAATCATAGATAGCCTTTCCCGACCCTTGTACTCTTCTTTATTTTATAGGTCCGGAAACGGGTGGGAGGAAATTTCAGAAAGAGCCGGGCACAGAGACGTGAGGAGTGCGTAGGTAGTACTGTACTACGATACAGTGTGGGGGCTGTATATAGTACTACTGTAGCATACGTTCAAGTTCGCGCCGCGCCGCGGGGCCAGGTGCACCATGTACGGGCACGAGGACAGATACGCACGCAAAGAGCCGAATCACTTGGGGGGACAAGAGACAAATCGCAGCTGACTTGGGGCACGGAGCCCAATTCTAACAACAAGGGGCCCTTGCCCTTCGGAGAGACTTTTTCCTTCTCTCGTCTCTCGATATCGCCCTTTATGGAAATTTGAAAGCGCCGTCACGTGCACGTGCATCGTGCGCGAACTGCACACATCGCATGTTCCGAGTCCCGAGCCTGCCAGTGCATGTCACGGTCGCCGTAGTTGTCCGTGTCGCAGTGTCGTCGCTGCAACATGCATCGGCAACGTCGCGGCGGGCTTCCCGCCCGGGTCATCGTCATGTCCATACCGGTTTTTGGCGTCGGATGGGATCCGACGCGTTGATTATTACTACTTGTCGCGAGATATATGGTTTGCCCGGCTCAGGCTCTTCCTGCGCTGCGGCACTGCTTGACATTCGTAGTTTTATCCCCACTGCTTCTCTTCCATTTGTTCGTTTTCTCGATTTGGATTTTCACGCAGTATGTCGTCTGTCTGTACTCTGCCTTACATCATTGTTCTTGTTTGTTGTCCATGTGCTCGCGTCATATTTTGCTTGTTGTGTTGCACTATACGCCATCTCTCGGACCTATAGACAATACAGAAGCATAAATGCATTCATTTGTATCATCTGTGTTTGAAACCACGTATATAACCTACCACTGACTCGGAGACCCATTCTCTGCGCTAGGGCAGCATCAAGTCGATTCAGGAATGCGGGGGACTCCGATGTCAAATTCCTTACCAGACAGCATCTGATTAGAGCAACAGAAAGGGATCGGCGGAACTCGAAGGACGGCGGGTCTTCCCATTCAAATCGCCACTCGTGTATGGGGTTCGCCGCCGGAGGTACAAGGTCACGGTGTGGGTATGTATGTGGGAGAAAGTATAGCCGTGCAGCAAGCAGGGTCACGGATCCGACAGATCTTGCGTCAGAAATGGCTAGAGTGTTTAGCGCTCAGCGTTCGGCCTCGGCCTCGTTTTTTTGACTTTGAATAGTCTTTGATAATGAGGAACATCATGCAAGAAGGCCCAACGCGCTTTTCTCGAGGGGGTTACAGTAACTTGTTAACTGGCGAAACTCGGGGATCATGATACACGAACTTTATCATGAACAGTTACAGTTTAGTATTTCGTACATTTTCCCCGGGTCTTCGCCAAACCCCGGCGTCATTGAGCCGCGTGTGCCAGTGAGGGTGTGTGTGTATGTGCGGTCAACATCCGAATTCCCGTAAAACGTATCGTTGGTAAACCACAAAGGTGGTGACAAGAGAGACGTACCCGAGCCTGAGACTACTGTATGTGGACGTAGACTATCCTTGTTCCTGCCTGGGATGATGTGCGAGATGAGACGCGACATGCCTTCAAGTTTGGCCCCACTGCTGTTGTTGTTGTCGGTGTCCGATGGGGATTGAAACTCTGGGTCCTGTGCTGCATCCATATGTCCGAGCTTCCATCGTTCGCATCTGTTTGATGGGCGCTACAGGGGGGGTGTTGGGTAAAAAGAAACTCCGGATTTCGGGCATTTCGGACACGAACACATCAACACAACACACGTGGTACTACGACCACCACACTACGTCACCTTCGATGGGCGCCGTTGGTGAAGTTGGCTGCGGATGCAGTGACCTTGGCCTCTTATTTGTTTTGGATGCCCCGCGTCTTCTCACTCGGCGTTCTCACGCCTCGTGTGCGTCTATGCGTACGGCGTACGTGTATGTGTGGGAAGCCACGCGCCAGATACGATGTCACGGGCATTAGCACTGCCTTTCTTCTCGAGTTCTCGACATGTGCCCTTTAGTACGTGCACAACTGAGAGGCATTGCTTGATGCCGTTCAATCCACCAAGGCATACATCTGTGCTGACTCTTAGTGCTTGCACACATACCAGAGACCAGTAACGAGCACCGTATTGAGGGGCGATGGGAGATTCAAAGCCAGTGGACAAAGGTAATGGTGATTCCAAAGAGATGCGAGCGGGGGGAAACAACCCAGTCGCGAGAGGAAGTACTGTACTGTACTGTACGGGGGAGAGGCGTGTAGTATGTGTGTGCATATGTGCGTATGTGTGTATGTGTGTGTACGCGCCGGGCTGTCGGGCCAGGTTCACCATGTAAGGCCACGAGGGCAGATACCGACGCAAGAAGCGAATCACATGAGACGCGGGCGAGCCACGCTTTGGCTATGCGGCGATAGTCGCGTACAGTAGTTTTGCCAATTTTTCCTGTTTTGCCATTTGCCTAGATCCGCGTCCTGAAAACGGCACATCACGGGAGAGACTTGAGAGACTTAATTAAGTCAGAGAAGGGAGGTGCGCTGCGCGAGCGCGCCGCAACGCGGCTCTTCTCGCGCGCTGACGGACGATTGTGGCGCGGAGCCAACTCGAAACTTGAAGCGAGCAGCGAGGGTCCTGCAGAATCCAGACAGAGGGCTTCCAGAGAGACCTTTCTCTCCATACCACTGATGATTAGCGCGGGGAAGACAAGAGCACAAGTTCCACAAGGCTTGATGCAATTGCTGGTCACGAGCCTCAAAAGGTGCCGCACTATACTATACGTTGCTGTATTATCACACTGGCGGCGCAAACGATACTCCTTTCCAAAAAAATAAAAGGAAATGTCTAGAAAACACCGTACAGTCAGGGACGCAAAACGAAATGGAAGAGGATGAGACCAGAAGGAGAAAAATGCGGGGTCTTGTGAAAGTCGTGGGTGATCTTCGGGTCAGAGAAAGGTCAGAGGCACGTTTCATTTGGGACGTGGCGGGCACCGGGGTCAATACCGCATATCCCCGTTATCCCATCCCGCTAAGATCAACCCTTCCCCTTGACTTAACTTTTTCAGGTGAAATTCATGGACGCGGATTGATTCCGGACGTCAGGTCTGGTAGGTCAGCATGAGCAGCTGTAGACACGGGCAACACGGGGTTTGCATATGCAGTTCTGCATACGTTACGCGGCGCAGGGGCATGATCCGGTAACATATTGCGCATGACGTTGTGCGCGTATTGACCGGGGCTGTGATTGACCCTGCTCACCCACCTTTTCAGGTTAGGTTGGAGAAGGCACACGAATCAGATAAGACAAACATTCATGATGTCAGTCCGTCGAGCCATCAGTTTACGACGTGGGCCACTTGGCCCCCGAGATCCGGAAATAATGACGAAAAAACGAAAAAAACAATAATTAACGCAACCGCATCGCGTAAAGATTCAGTAACGTACAGTACGTTCAGCAGCGGCGTCGTTCCGACAGTCGACCTTGCTTGAAAACGCATTGGATGCCGACGGGTGAGTGACGCGACCGCGGAGTCCGAAGCCAGACGGGATTCCGAAGCCGAAAACGACGGATTGATTGCATTTGCTGCGGGGTATCACAGTACGAATCCATCACGAGACTGAGTCTCGCCACAAGACCTTCTTGTACTGTAAGCAACGACGTCATTTTTTAGCGGGCGTCTCGCTGGTGACTTGAACATGTGAGCAAATCAAAAGCCATTATGGAAGTTTTCGGGCGGGCCAAGGAAAATGGGCGTCCGTTCACCCACGGTTGTCGTGTCTGTACTGTTACTTTAGCCGCGTGTGCATGCATTGGCGCACACAGCTACGTACAGTACACGCCACATGAACCACCCGATCGTCATCAATATCGGACGCAAAAACAAGGGAAAGGACGTAGACGAACAACGACCTCGTTGCGCGGCTCGGCGTGTGACAGGGACTACAGGCAACTGAGATTGGGACGACTTGGCAGGGATCAACGCCACTACGATATAGATTTTTTGACAGAATCCACGGAAGAGCCCGAGGGCGTCAGAAGTGGGGACATGCGTGAGCGACGGGGCGCGCGCTTTTCATACAGTAGAGAGTGCTCGTGCGGCTGGCAGTCGAGAAATACAAAGGAGTATGGGGAAAAGGTTCGGGGATTGGCGCTGCGGCGAGATGAGAAGCGAGATGAAAGGGCAGTGTATTAGATCAAATGAGAACACGAGCAAGTGGGTGGGAGAGAGAGAGAGGGGATAAAGTCATTTGCGCATTAGCTCCGTTCGTTGTTCGTTATCAAACTTCCGAGGCCGAATCAGCGACCCAATTTAGCAACAGCGCCTGCTCGTCCTGGCAACCGCGGCACTTGTCCGTCACAAGACGCTGCTCTCACCGGATCTCGTCTGCAGTTCGTGGGTCCCTCTACTCTGGCCATGAAATCGACGGTTATTTTGCGCCGCCCTGATCCTCACACTCGGCCCACTGTTTCCCCGTTTCAGGCCGTGGACGAGACGACGGTCGCCCGTGTCCGTGTCCGTGTCCAGTCATCCTCCGCATCCTCCTCGACCCGCGATAAAGCACCAAATCATCAGCTCGCTCTGTAACCCCTGGACGACCGCCAATCATCCTCCCCGACACCTCGATCTGTCCATAAATTTCCGCGTCGCTTGGCGCCTGTCCGCCTGGGAAATCTAACGTGGTGGTGACATCTCCCAACCTGCCCAAAACAGAATAAGAACACAACAACGCCTTCCCCTCGTGCGCTCTCCCCCACAACTCGACCCGCTCAACCTCCTCCCCTTTTTTAACTGCGTCTCCCTTACTCCCCCCCTCCTCCTCTTTTGTCATCCTCCATCTCGACCTTGCAACATCACTCTGAAAAAAAAATTAACAATCATGTCCGAGTTCACGCTCGACGCCTATCTTGATATGCCTGACGACGGTATGTATGATGCATCCTCCTCCCGGAACATGTCGATCTGCCTCTCACACGCTCGCCATTGCTCACCGCCGGGACTCTTCGCTCACACCTTCCAGACGACATGCCGCCGCTCGTCGACCGTCCCATCTTGATGGATCATCTGCCGCTGCCGCCGCCACCGACGATGACCATAATGTCTTATTCTTTTGACGCCGATTTCACACCCATCCCGTACAGCCCGGACTCGTTCACCACCGACATGGCTTCCGAGCACCAACAGTTGCTGGTGCCCGCCCAGCGCTTCGAGCTCATATCCGAAGAGGACGCGCCGCGCATCTCCGCCGCCCCCAAGTCCTCGCACGCGAAGAAGCGCGATGCGGGCCACATCCCGCGCCCGCCCAACGCGTTCATCCTCTTCCGTTCCTCCTTCATCAAGTCCGAGAGCGTGCCGGGCAACATCGAGGGCAACCACAGCACCCTCTCCAAAATCATCGGTACGTCCCCACCTCGCCCTCACGGCGTCGTCGTCCTGACACGCCGCCCCGCTTCCTCACAACAGGAAAAGTATGGAAGACGCTCCCGCAGGCCGAACGCGAGCTGTGGGAGAATCGCGCCGTGCAGGCGCAGGCAGAGCATCGCGCGCGATATCCAGATTGGCGCTTCAGGCCTGGCACGAACGTCGATGCCATCGCCAAGCGCAAGACCAAGGACAAGAATAAAGACCGACCGCCCGAACGTCGCAGACGCAACGCCAGTACCCGCGACAAAGCCCTGGCCGCTGCTGCCCGTGGTGCTAGCGGCGGCGGCGGTGGCGGTGGGGTCGCGCGGTGTAAAAAAGCGCGCGGAGTCATGCAAGAACGTCGATGTGCACAGATCGCGGAGCTCCTCGCGCGCGGCGTCAAGGGCGTTGCGCTGACGAGTGCCGTACAAGCGTGGGACAAGGAGAGCGGCGTCAGTAACGTCACCGATGGCGTGTTCGTCACGGAGCAGGGCGTCGGTGAAAGTGACTGTGGCATGGATGTCGACTCGGACCGGGTGGCGGCCAGTAACAGTAACAAGAGCAGCAGAGGCCGAAAGACGACGACGACGACGACGAGCAAGGCAACGATAAAAGCCCGCTCCGCATCTTCGGCCCAAAAGGCGCGCTTCACGTCGTCCGACGTCCCACTCACCGCTATGTACCGTCGCGCGACCTCAGCACCCCTTGTACCAGAACATGGGACGGCCGCCACCGCCGTCAGTCCAGTGCCCGATTTCTGTCCACCGCCGCTTTCGCCCGCGTCTTCCGTATCTTACGGCAGCGAAGTGTCCTTCCCTGACAGCGACAATATGAGCGTAAGTGCCTTTGCTTTACGCCCTCCTCCCTTTCTCATCGATTTATCTTTTTTATTTTATTTTAATTTTTAAATTATCTCACAGGTTCTTCCCATGTTCGATTTCGTGCCTTTCTCGCCACCCGGCAGCCCTTGCAGTTCCAACATGGACAACAACGATATCGCCGCCCTCGGCTCGGGCTCGGTGAGAAGCCCGACACTCGGCATCGCTCCGGCAAATGCCGCGGGGCCCGAGGCAGACGCGGCCTCGCTACAACATTTCTTCTCGAATTACTCGACGCTCTGCGACTGGGCCGGAGGAGGCGTGGGCACGATTCCTGCTGGCCTAGGAATGCCCGACGGCGGTAGCACTACCAACACCAAGGTCGTTCTGCCCCCGCTCCCTTTGCAGTATGGAGCCTTTGGAGAGATCGACCACCTTCACCATCACCACCCGTTCTCGTTCATGCACACTGCGGATACTGCGACCGCCGTCGCCGTGAATTCATGGAATAATGAGCAGGACCTCGTCGCGCGTCCGTTGTTCGGCGGGCTCGACGACACTTGGGTGGTAGGCGCGAGGGCCGCCGCTGTTCCGTATGCCTGCTGATCATCATGGTGGGGGACCTCAACCCCCTCCCTTCATCCCTGCTTCTTCTGTGTGCGATGCGTATGGTTTTGTTTGGATTGTATGAAGATTACTTGTGTAGGAGTGGGTGTGGAGATGGGCGAAAGTCTCTTTTTCTCTCTCGTCAATGCTCTCTGCCCCTGCGCCCCCACTCCGCACCATTCAGACCACACGACACAACGAACTCGTCATGGATCCCCCACTTTTATTTTTGTGTTATGTTCCCACTGTGCTCGACTCTTCTGTGTGTTCTTATGAACTAAAACCCTTCTTGGCCTATGCTTACCCTTTCTTAGACGTGTATCCCCGCCGCTTGTATCTCCTTCCCATCCCCATCCTACCTCATTTCCCCCCCCCTCTTCCCTCTTCCCACTTCTCTCTGCACTCATATACGCCGCTCCGCCTTATCGCCGCCCTTCGCTATTGTTCTGCTCGAAGTAAAAGCAAAGAAAAAAAATTCATACTTCTGTCGTCTCGTGCCGTTCTGTTTGTAATATATAAAATTGTATTGTTTGTCGAACTTACCGGCCAATCGTGTCATCGGATTCTTCTGGAATACCTCTCCTCTCCTCCCCTTTTTTTTTTCCTTTCTTTTTATTTTAACCTTTTGACTGCTCTTAATACACCACCTCGTGTGTGTGCGCACGGAGGTCCCGCACAGATTCGTCGTGACTGACTGACTCGGTTTAAGCCGCATTACGGCCGATCGATCTATGTCCGCTTATTCTCCTTCATCGTGACGTGGGCTTGGGCTTTCTCTTCTCTTCTCTTCTCGAAACTGTAGTATAGAGCAAAAGGATGAAAGTTTCCCCTGCGCTGTTTTTGCTTACGTGGGTGCCTGCGGGGAGGGAAAGTCAGATATTGGCGGATATGACAATTGAACTGTGGTCGTGGTTGCGCCTACTACTTTAGTAGTAGTAGTAGTTGGCCATACAACGAACGACTTGTTAACGGGTCGTCGTTCTTAGTCCGAGCGCGCGTTGCGTATCTCTCCCCTCCCCTCCCTCCCCTCCCTATATGGATTGTGCCTGGAGCAGATCGAGAAGCACCTTGCGAGATTCCGTTCGTCGCCTGCACTCATCGAAACGAAGCCCGGTATTAGTATACCGTATTCCGTATACTGCAAGTATCTGTATCTTATAGTATGTATATCCGTTGCTGAGCGGGGCATGTGCCCTGCGGTTGCACCCGCACACTGGTACATGGCGCGCAGTGCCGACTCCGGCCCCGCCCCCTGCCAAGGCATCGACGCTCCGCGCGGAGCGAGCACCGTTTGAGATCGTGATCTGGTGGTCGAGTCGCTGCTATACAGCGATGAGATCGTCGCGGCACCTTATAACGCAAACGGCTCCCCCATATAATGCTCGTGCGGCGTATGCGCTGATGGCGTCATGATCACATTGGCAATTGCCGTACGAAAGCCAAAGGTGCCACAAGTAAAATTTTAATGTACGCGTCCTTATTGGCTACGGGCCTACGGCTCCCGGAAGGATGCTCGCTCGGTGGAACCTCGTAGGTTGGCATCTGCGAGTAACCGATTTTTGCCAGCCTTCTCTCGGAACATTGATTTGGCGGGTGGGCGGACGAATATGATGGCCGTTGTGATATATGATACGGTCGTACCAGCCAATCACCGTCACACCGTATTTTCTCCATTGAGATGCCCCTAACAGCGTCCCGTGGCGTCCATGGAGTCCACGGATTAGATAGTTAGCGAGCAAGCTCGTCCGTGCGAGCACTGAGAGCGATTGCAGGACTCCTTTGAATGCCACTGGTTGGCATTTTGACGTGGATGCATACAGTTAACGTCTTATGACGACAGCGCAAACGACACATCGCCACCGCGGGGTGAATGCAAAGTGGGGGAGCGTCCCTGAGCAGGAAGCAGCGGCAGCGGCAGCAGAAAGGGAGTTCTCGAGCAAAAGACGAAAAGAGGGGGGAAGAGGGGGGGGGAACTCTGGGAGTTCTCGACTGATTCAAGTTGCGCGTCTGGGCATGATGACGATGGTGACAATGATGGCGGTGGCCAGGGTACTAGTGATAACGGATGCACAGGACCAAGCAACCCTACTGATCTCGCAAACGTGAGAACGGAGAGTTTTCAAAAGGGTTGGAGAGGCGCAATTTCGCGCTGGATGATTCCAGACGAACCAGACTACCAGTCGGTCGGCCCCCTCCTACGCCGATTCTTGGCCGAGTCGGGAGCTAGCGCAAGTCCAGACTTGAGGATGAACTGTACTGGCTGGCCCGACGCTGCGTCTGCCAACCCTGCCAAGGGACCGATTGGAACTACTGCAAGCCAGGGCCCGCCTCAGTCAGTCGGCCATGGAGGAGAGGGGAAGGAAAAAATAAGGAGCGAAGGCGCGCGTGAAGGCGCTTTTATATGAGAACGAGAACCCCTAGGGGCCCCGAGTCACATTTTTCCGGAACCCAAGTAGAGCCTTTTTGAAATAGCATCGTACCCCACAACAAGAATCACAGGCCTTTTGGTTTTGTCATCGGTAGAATTTCAATACGGTACGGAGCGCGCGAGGAAAACTTCCGTCGCAGCGTTTTGTTGCGCTTTCCCAGAAACGTAGCAGATTGCCGGAGGATGGATAACGAAAGAAGGCGCGCCTCGCCCATTTACTCACGCGAGCACCGCCTCCGCCTTCTCCGCGCGGACCTCCGAGTCGCATTGTGTATGCAATTTCCAGGCATCCGTGATACGGATGATACGGCGAAAGTAAACTCGATGTATTGCGCCATGTCGTGCGTAACTTGCCATTTATTCAGGGCCGAACGCGATCGTAGGGGAGGGGGGATTTGCAAGCGCCTGTAGATAAAGAATCCCTGAAGTAATGGAAGAAAGAGGCTCTTCTCCGCAGCGGGAGATAAGCAAATTTAAATCCAGATTTCACTACACCGGGGCTGCGGTTTGCGCTTGAAGTGGGGCTTGTAAATTAGAGGCACATAAAGTCACTAACCTTGGAATCATTCGCGCCAGAAACGTTGCGGGAGCTGAAGATCAGGCCCGTTGTTGTAGGTCGGGAAGTTTGCCACAAGAGAAATCCCGGGAACTTGTACGTTGCGCCTCTAAACGAGATAGATCGGTCGAACATGGTTCTTGGTAAGAATTGCGTCTTTACCTTGACATCGAGAGAGGCTGGTAGCATTTGAGACATTACTTCGATTTTTCATTGGCTCTACAATTCAGACTCATAACACCGAAGTAGGAATTGGCGACAAGTTTCCTCAAAACGATAGTTGATTTTCCTTCCACGGTACAGATAGCATCATCCATCGCGTTCAGTCTACTTTTTCGCGAGAGAACTTGATGCCAGTCAGCATTATCACTGCACTACAATGGTATCAGCCGAGAAAACTCACTAGAACAACTACAGTCCCATCTTGGAGCAATTCCTTCCTTGGTACCAGGCGGAACTTGAACACGTATGGTAGCACCAGTTTCCAGACGGCCCAACAAAGTACTCCAAATATCATGACAGCAATTCCAATAAGACAGTAAAGGTAGTAGGGCAGCGGGGGTGTGTCGCCGACCCCGCTTTCCGGGGGCACAAAGGGAAAAATGAGCACTGGGAAGAGTATGTTAGCTTCGGAGGTGGATGTGTGAAGCGCGCCATGACGTACGGAAGCATTCAACTAATAAAAAGAAAAACGCTAGAGAAAGCCACACTGCATCATTGGTGATTAGTTATGAAGCAACGTCAGGGTGTAGTCGAATAGAAATGCCTTTGAATGGTCGGGGAAAATGGGGCTTTTTCCAGCGGAGATAGAACAGACCCTTTGCGGAGGCGATGAGAAATGGCAGGGGAAAGAACTAGCTGGATTTCACGCACGAGGATGACGAACAGGTCGATGATCTGTATTGGGTAGCTCGAGACATCCAAGATAAAAGGATATGCAACATTCAGAGGGGGCGCAACTACGACAATAACCTGGACGAAAGTAAGACCAGATTGAGGGACAAGGGCAAGCTCACTTACGGTAGTTATGAGGTGGATCATCAGCCCAGGAAACGGGGCATTTTGGGTGGGCCAGTTTGCGGCCCAGATGCGGTTGCCGAATGGCAACGGGATGCCCTCCTTTGCGAGCTCTTGGTTCACACGGGCGGCACTGTAGGCCTGGGCGACGTATCGATTTCTGTCGAATGAAGTAGAACACGCGGGGCTCACCGTGTTGAGGACGCTCTACAGTCGTCGTTAGTAGGTTACCATGAATATGGTGGGCCACACACTCACCCTGCGGGGATCGGAAGAACGTTAACGGTAAAATGGGCAGAATGGCGGAAAACTCAGAGTTCACTCACCCCAATGCACTGTTACGCACCTCAGAAATAAGGTTTGGGACACTCAAGGGATACACACCTCAAGGCAACAAATACCGCAAGTGCCGTCTCCGCTTGGGTGCCGAACACGTTCTCAAAGAACAGCGTGGCAACGGCGGTTTCAGACTCCAAGATGTCTGTCTTCGACGATGCGCTGTGTAGGTAATGTCATGAGACCGAATTTGTCTGAGACATTTTGGGGAACGAACGCAAAATAAGCAATATTTGCAAAGATGTATAGCGTCGCCGTAATCCCAAGTGCAAGTGGACCCGCGATCTTGAGGGTACGCACTGGGCTCTTGACGTCATTTAAGATGTAGTTCGCGTTTTGCCATCCAGAATAAGAGTAAAGCACTTTGAACATTGCCGTTGCGTACTACAGGAACATCAGCAGAACATATCGCAAAATGATTGGGGATACCGACGTCACTGCCACTAGTCGAGCTGCCTGCGAACGCATGGCGAAAATTCTCGTGTGGGTCTTCAACACGCGTCTTGCCGCTCAGAACAACCCAGCCTGAGTTTGTTGTAACGTCAACCGCATGGCCCTTAGGAATGCGGTGGCTTACTGGTTAGCACAATGAATACCAGGATGGCCACTTTAAATACTGTCAGCACCTGCCACAACTGTGAACTTCTCATCGAACTGGGAGTGAAGAGCCTACTTGCATTCATTGCATATACACCCAATCGCAGGGTAAATCCATGGAGAAACACCGTGAGTACAATGGCTAGTCACATCATCAGTGTCGGAGCCCCAAAAAGAAGCTGACCACGCGCCTCCGACCGCAATGCCACGAATCATCCAGATATCGGGGTCGTGTCCCAGGGCTATGACAATGCTTATGGGACTTACGGCGCGTAAAAGGTGGATGTGGCATCGAAGACGTACTTCTCTGCGAATACCTGATAAAAAAGTTAGTGAGAAATATCACATGGGGACTCACATGACTCACAATACAATTGCCTGACGAAAAAGTGAGCAAGATTGCATTGGCGGCAAAGATAACGGTAGATAGATGCTTCGGTCGGCGATAGACGGCTTCAAGGTATACCTTCTCGCCGCCAGAGCGGGGATACATGGTTCCAAACTCAAGCCAGACAAAGAGCCCGCAGATTGAAAATGCGAAGCCAAGGACCCACAGCATCAGTGATGCACCGATGGATCCAACTGACCCGAGGATGGACGATGGGGTTGCGAATATACCAGTACCGATGATGGTTCCAACGCTGAACGTAACGTGAGAAAATAGAGAATAAGAAATAGAGAACAGTGATAGGGGGTTGGAGTGGGGTGAGCGCGCACTTGAGCATCGTGCAGCTGAAGACGCCCATGTGGCGGCCCATACCACCAGCAGTATCTAGATCACATGTCAAGCGAGTTTCCTGGCAGGACTGTGGCAACGGCTGACCCTCCTCAAACGTGAGCTCGCCGGGGTTGATATCAGAGACTATGTCCGGATCTAACCCCGCAGCGACCGCTTCTGTCGCGACGACGATATCCTTCTCTTTGTGAATATGACCGACACGTTCCGAATCGTTGGAATGGCCAGAGTTGCGGGAGGGGGAGAACATGAGCTCGAGGAGTCGAGGAAGGCAGTGAGATGAGGACTCGACAGATCTGGTCATAAAAACAATTCCATGTGCGTGCGCGGAGACGGACCTTCTAAGACGCAAACAATTGGGGCATCTGGTGATAGATTCTGGTCAATTGGGGTCTTCGCTTTATCGGGTACTGTCTCTTATCAGAAGTCTGCGAGGGATAAGGGTGAATTACTGAGTCTTCTGTCCTCGACGTCGTAAGGTACTACTACCGCCAAAACCCCACTTGAGGCTCACATACAGTCTTTTCCGGTTAGCAGAACTTGACGCATGACCTGAACAGCGCTTTCGGTGGGTAAGCGGCCTGAAGACCAAACATAGCACAGAAGTCGAATCACTTGTTTCGCCGCGTGGCACCCTCTTTCCCGTCTCTTCTTCGCGAGCCCGAAAGTGACAGAAGGCACAACATTTGCGCTCGTGGTCGGTGTGCTCCGTCGTGGGAAGTCTATATCTCCGAGTCCAGTACGTGGATTCGTTGTCTCCGAGTAAGGAAGGCACGTCGACGAGCTGGCGCAATGTTGCCGCTAAATATCTGAGCTTGAAACACTTGAAACCAAGTGGTCATGTATTGCACGATTAGATTAATTTTCATCAATAGGTCAAGTCGCTTGAAGTTCTGGACGCGGGATGTAAAATAACAAGACTGCTCACCTCGGAGGTCCCCAAATTGTGCGGCGTCGTGAGAGCGGGGTGACCATAACAAGCAGGAGTTTGTGACACCTGGTTAGGAAAGTGGAGTATCGTTCTATGGTTCTCCAGACGTACAGTGGGGTGAAAACGAAGCATGTGTGGACTGAAGGAGTACAAGCAGCCCTCCGGACTCTATGACCAGTCTTGTTTAGTCCCTAAAATTCTGCCCCAGGTTTAGTCAGGACTGAACCGGATCATAGCACATTTCTGTCCTTCCGCCAGGGCTAGATTGAGCCCAGGGGTGCCGTTTTAATGGTTCTGTTGTTTAATGAAGGCGATCAGGAACTAGCCACGGGCTACCGAATTATGTCCAGCATTCCATACGAGGAACGCAACGCGTCATTAATCTTGAAGATTACCCCATCGAGCGACAAAGCAAGAAATGAAACTATCGCGGAGCTGTGGATATGATCGCGCGAAGGAATATGCTTCCGGTTCATGCCAAGCCGTAACTGTCATCGCTCGGATGCTCGAGACTCGTTCAACGTAGTAAGGTTAGCCCAGCCCAAGCGGCGAGTTACCCGTGTACTGAGCAAAAGAGAAATACGAAGCGGTAGAGAAGTAGCCCGCTGGTGAAGCCCGAGGCAGTAAGGTCTGCGGTGCAGAGTATTTGGAATATGACCATACGGGTTAGATGGGAAGGGGAGCTTGACGCCCTTGGGGAATTTACATTGTAAAGGTTGAAATGTTGAGTTAGTCACGAGCTATGGTTGCAGTAAACAGATTTCTCAACGTAGACAGGAACAGGAAAAGTGCATGGACCACAAAATTGGGAGTCACGTGCCATCACCAGAAAGCGCCCTCCTTTCTGTCTCATGGTTCATTCATCATCTTAATCTCGGTTTCTGAAGTATGGAACATTTTATTCAAGAAAATAGAACGGCGTTAGCGCATGCTCCCCACTGCCCATTAAAAGTTTGTCCGTGGAAGAGAAATTCTCATCCCTGACATCGGCCACCACGCTGCGACACTTCGTAACGCCTCGTTGGCTTCCTCGTCGTCTCCTTCACAACACCTTTTCCCTGGAGAACTGGATCATAGTCAGCCCATATCATTCAACAGAAAGTGTCAAAGTGACTCACGACCATGACTACTGTCCCATCCTTGAGGATCTCCTTCATTGGCACGAGGCGGAACTTGAATATAGAAGGCAACACCAGTTGCCAGACCCCCCAACAGAGAAACCCGAAAAGCATGACGGCAATTCCGATGAGGCAATAGAGGTAGTAAGGCAGCGGCGGAGTATCGCCGACCTTGTTGGCTGGGCGCATGAACGGCGCAACGAGCACTAACATGGGTCAGGGTTGAAATTACGAGATCAACTTTAGATACGTGAGACGAAACGTGTGGAATGACAGACGGAAAGCGTTGGCAACTAAGAAGAAAAATGCCAGAGGGAGCCAGACTGTGCAGGATGAATCAGTTATGCATAATATCGCGATGCTATCAGAAAGAAGTGCCTTTGAACGGCCGGGGCAAGTGGGGTTTCTTCAACCGGAGGTAGAACAAACCCTATTCGGAGTCAATGAGACGAGAGTAAGTGGTCTAACAGAGGGCCATGCACCAGAATGACGAATAGATTAGTAATCTGCTCTGGGTACCCCGCGACATCCAAGATGAAGGGATATGCGACTTTTGCTGGAGGTGCGATGATGACAATAACCTTGCCAGTGTGAGTCGGCCGACCCTTTTCATCAGGTGACGCTAGACGACTTACAGAAGGTATTAAATGAAGAATCAATCCTGGCATAGGCGCACTTTGCGTTGGCCAGTTTGATGCCCAGAAACGATTGCCAAAAGGCAGTGGTATGCCTTCCTTTGCTAGTTCTTGGTTCACGCGCGCGGCAGAGTAGCTCTGTCCTGCTAGTTCACCCACCTGAAATTGAGTCGGATGTATGAAAACGCACCACAGTGAGGACGTTCTGCAGGATTCCTTAGCTGGCTCCTTCATTGAATATCCAAAACTGGGTACTTACCCTGCGGGCATTGGCATACGAAGGGGACACGGTAAATGGAAAGATTCGACAGGTTCTGGGAATCGCTCACCCCAACGCACTGTTACACAGTTGCCTCAGAATCCAAGGCTCGGCAAGTGGTGCCGGGGACGTACCTCAGTGCCACGAACACCGTCAGCACTTGTTGGGCCTGGGTCCCAAAAACATTCTTGAAGAACAAGGAGGCGACAGTCGTGCCAGACTCGAGAATATCTTTCTTTGAGGATGCGCTACATAGGGTGGCGTTTCAAAGTTGTCGTTGGCAAAAATGTGAGGTCCACGCACGCAAAATATGAGACGTTGGCGAAGATATACAACATGGACGTGATTCCGAGCCCAAGAGGTCCGGCAATCTTGAGCGTTCGCACCGGGTTCTTGACATCATTGAGAACATAGTTCACGCTTTGCCATCCCCCATAGGAGAATAGGACTTTGAACATCGCGGTTGCATACTAGATGACGTCCGCCAGTCATAAGGAATGAAAGCCAGGAGATACGTACATCATTGCTGCTGTTCGAACTTTCTGCAAATGCATGGCGAAAATTTACATGTGGATCATTGATATGGGTTTTTCCAGAGAGGACAACCCAGCCTAGATTATCCATTGTCGTTCAGACGTTTATTGTCATCAAGGACGACGTCGTACCGGTGACCACTATGACTAAGAGGATGATTGTTTTGAAGAGAGTCAAGGCCTGACAGAAATGTAAGTAACTCATAAGACATGAAAGAAGAAAAGTACATTCATAGCATACACGCCTAACCTAGGGGTGATTCCATGCACAACGGTGGTAAAGCCAATTACTAAGGTGCATCAGAGGGAGTCTCAGGATGAAAGGAAGCTGCGAACCTCCAAGAGCTATACCGCGTACCACCCAAGTATCTGGGAAATGTCCTACGGAAATAAGAATGCTTATCTGGTCTGTCAGACGTCGTCATTTATAGAAATTACTATATACCCACTTCCGAGCGAAGACCTACAGTCCAAGTCACGTGACGCATCGCACATATGCGAAGGGACCCACAATACAGTTGGCCGCCGAAAAACCAAGGATGATGGCATTTGCGGCAAAGACAACAGTTGCGAGGTATTTCGGACGTTGATACACGGCTTCGAGGTACACCTTTTCTCCTCCAGAGCGGGGAAACATGGTGCCAAATTCGAGCCAGACAAAGAGCCCGCAGAAGGAGAGCAAAAAGCCAGCCACCCAGAGCAACACGGAAGCACCGACAGATCCGACGGATCCAAGGATGCTCGATGGGGTAGAGAATATACCTGTGCCGATAATACGACCGATGCTGTGTGCAGATTTAGTGAGATTCAAGAACAAAGGAAAAACTAAAGGAGGTGAATACATAAGCATGGTGCAGCTAAATACACCCAAATGGCGGCCCATTCCACCTGCGGTGTCTGGTATCGACGTTGATCAACAGAAGATCGACTTGGAGAGAGAATAGTCCCAGCCGCGACGTACCCTCCTCGAACGTGAGCTCGCCGGGGTTGACATCCGAAGCCAAGTCTGCAACATGCCCGACTTTTCCTGCTGGAGAGCCGAAGTCGTAGCCGTTTTCATTGTTCGCGACGTCTGCTGAGTCTTTCGAGAAGGCGAGCTCGGGGGAGCTACGGAAGGAGAACATCCCGGGACAGGAGTTCTGCGGAGGTGCCTGTGAGTCCCGACGGAGGAAGAGGGAGGATAGCTCTGGCGGGCGAAGACATTAAAAAGGATAACGAAAAGAGGGGCATCACGCTCGTCTACGAGAAGCGCGGAATCGCGTAACGCTGTCTCTGGAGCAAGCAACCATAGCACTTCGTTGGTAAAAAAAGTCACGGTTGTGGTCTTCCCTTGCCGACTTTCCGCCGATTAATCAGAGTTACAACCCGGCACTCGAAACTCTTCTTATAGAGTTGATGCTACCTGCATGATAGCCGTTACGGTGACTTGAATCAGAAGCTTGTTAAAATTGGGTATCGGGCTGGACATCCAAAAAAAAATTTCCATGCGCTGTTCATTAGCCTCGGACTTTCAGTTGGGATAAATACTGTATACATACCTTGACGCCGCTTGCGTTTGTACACCAGCTTCGCTCGTTTTGTCCGCGCTCGCTTTCCTTGGCCCCGCGAAAATTCTACCAAGCTTGCACAGAAGCTAGTGCGGGTCTACCTGGCGTTCAAGGTTAATGGTACTGAAGAACATACAGTGTGTGTACGGTGCTGTTGCAGCGAACCCAAAGGGCCGACACGACGCCACCATATCACGCGCGGCCGCGACGCTCAATTGGACTACTCTAATAATTCGAACTCCGCTTGAGTACAGCAATGGCTGCATGGGGCCATTTGCCTTGGAAGAGTTGTACTGTGCTGTGATTGCAGCATACGAAAGGTGATATCAGCCATGCTAACCTCACATAAAAAAATGAGGGGACGAAACCTACGGCGCCTGTTGCTATTACTGTACAGTAAAGTGATCGAGCTCCGACCAAATACGCGATCACGTAATAACCACGTATTTTCTTGTCATTGAAGACACCTATCAAACTGCCTTCCGTCTCAAGGCTCAGCTAAAGACTGCGTTGTATCATATTTATTCAGACTGCCAGTGTACTTGTGTTTTGACGGGACTGCGGGATGCATCTGATCATCGTAAACGTCGTGCAGGTCTGTCAGGCTAGAAGCATGTGTTGTTGGTTGATCATGTCACTCAGTGCCACAATTCAATTACAGCCCTAGTTCTGGCAGGTGCCGTGAGTCCGTGACCGACAACATGTGGACAGGCGTGGAGGGTGGGACTCTCTTCGCCAGCGAACACATTAATAAAACGTCTAAATGAACGGAGGAGCGGTTCTGTGACCATAGGGCCGCACAGACGCCTATTGCGAGTGGAAAAGGACAAATAGACACAGAAGGATACTGTACATCTACGCCTCAGTGGCAGCGTATATCCTGTATGGTGATGCCGGCCACCGGTGAAATCAAGATCATTTTCGCAATCTATACTCCGCACTTCCATCAACGTCAGCGTGTCGTAGTGCTGTATTGCTTGGGTTGGGAATCTATCGATATATTTTCATGCCCCGCACGACGCCTGACTCGGAGGGTGTTAGTACCGCACTGCACAGTGTGAACATTCTTAGGAATGACATGCTCCATCAGGAGACGGCCAGCGCCAACTTGAAGGGAAATCTCAGGACCACCATTCTTTAATTTGGATAAATAGTCGAGGGAATTGGGACATATATAGCTCTCTCCCTTTCTCATCTTGCCGTGCTTCCTTCAGTTCCTCCGTTCATTCGCGCGTCGTCCTCGCTGAGTTCTCTCCCTGTGCTTCCTGCTCTCAGCGACGAGACAAGAAGCATGGACGAGAAAACAGACAGGATCAGGTTGGCGGCGCAGGCGCAGAATGAAAATCATATCCGCCCGGCCCACTCGACCTCGCCCGCTTTCTTGCGCTTTCGGCCCTGTCCATGTCCGAACCCCCTGGCGACCCGCGACGCTGCGATGACATTCCCCCTGCGTATCGAGAACCGGGGGTGCCACGCGACGACGTGGAGAATCGTATCATATCAACATGACATCCTCGATGAACACGTACGTCCCCCTGCTTACCTGCATTCGCACCTCCGTCCTCTCTCGGATTGGACGACCGCCGGCGCCTGCGATTAGGCCGATCGATACCCCCTGGATGAGTAGCAACGAGGTGCCCTGCAAGACGGCTCAGTAAAGCGGGGCCTGCGTCTGGCGACGGATAACGGGCAGTAGGTGCGACGGGCTGTGGGAGGTCTGAGGTCTCTGGCGGCAGGAGATGAAGCTTGCGCAAATTCTGGTACGCAGCCTCCACCCGGGATTGGAAGAGCGTGTTGAGCCACTTCGAGAGGACTTCCAGACCCTGATCCCTGTACACGCCGCCCACATAGGCCTATGTCACAGCTTTAGAGGAGACTCTCCCTTGTAATCGAGGAGTATTTGTACCTTGAATACATCCACTGCGGATCGCATTGTGGTCAAAGAACGAAGCGACGAGTGCAGAGGCAGTTCTTACCTTGCACCTCCTGCGCACCCCTTAGCTTGCGAGCTTGATGTTCCGGTAGATTGACCCTCAGCCTTTCGTGCAAGCCGTACGACACACAACTCAAAGTATATCGTCAGGTACGCCTCGTGCCATGATGAGGGAGACATTACATCTCTGCAAGCACGCCTTTGCGCTTCACTTCATCCCTCAATTTCTGATTAGTCGCGATGAGAGACCAGACTCGAAGCGAATGACAGCACGTAGGCGAACCGAAGCAGGGCCAACTCGTAAATACGGATAGCGGCCCTGAATGAGATCCGTCATCACCAAGGCAAACGCCTGGTCCCCGATATGCCCCAATCTTATGGAGACGTCAGCCAAGCGAGCCGAGCAGAATATCTACTGGGCTTACTCTTCGTTATCAACGCTCGCATCGGACGCTCGGAATGGATTCTTGTGGCCCACGCTGCGCATAAAAACTCGCTGCGAGAGTCGCTCAGATTGAATTTCCGGAAGGGGTGGCAATTCTGAATCCTTGACTGCAACGCTGGGGAGTGTGGGAGATGAGCGGCCAGAGGGGGGCCCTAAAGGAGACATGGCGAGGAGAATGGTTGGTGGTGTGGGCGGGAGAGGACTACAGAGGGGCTCGACACGGCGCCGTGCATCCGCCTCGTGTTCCTGCGCCTAGAACATGCCATACAGTCTTAGATCAGCTTATGGATGCCACGGGTCATCCACCAGATATCCGCCATAACCCGACAGTGCGAATATGTATAAATGTCCATCAAAGCCCTGTCCTGTACCTTTAAATCGTGACACCGTGGAAGGGAAGAGGGGGACCACCGGCCGGGGCATCAACAGGATCAGTTCGAGTCATGCAACCTGTGATGGTCTGCTCCACATTCAATCACAAGTAGATTGGCCAATCGCTGCTCCCCGACGATTATGTGTGATTACCGAACCTAGAAGAACGGACCGGGTTGTAGCGATGGGCGTGGGGATCATTTATTCCTAAAAGTCGTGTTCTCAGCCAGTTCAGCCATTCATTTTGACATCTTGAGCCTTTTGATGCGGTCATGGGGTTCATATTTTCGCCATTTCTGCACATATTACCTCTCCGCCATCTCCGAAAGAGGGGGTTTGATAACCATTCCATTGGCTTATGCACTTTCAGGTCGCGCCGTTTAAACCGAATCACTTTGACACGTTGACACCTCGCACAGGGCTTAGGCTCTTCCGTTTACAGGAGTATTCTTATTGATCCAGATTCCGAAACGAGCTTAGGTCGGACCGTCCACTGGCAGCGCGCAGAATTTCCGCGTCATCCGTGTTAAATTGAGGCTCATTATACTGAGATCAGATTGTAACGCCCTTAGAGGTTCTCGTATGATGATCAATACTACATAGAATGATATGGGTGGGCCCATGCGTACTTTGACACTGACATCTTCCATAATCGCGGCCTTCCATGCCCGTTCGCTTGGACCACCGCATGCTGATTTGAACAGATGAAGCCGCGTGAATATCTTTGAGATAAGACTTAGTGCAACGTCTCTCTGAGACAGATACTGTACAACCAGACGACAGAGTTTAGCCGAGTGAGTATAATGAGCACGTCCCAGGGGACCCGGTCCGAGAACTCCGGTCAACCAAACAATTCAACAAACACGAGTCGAGGGACTCCGGACGTACCAGCTGTTGGTCGCCTTTTGGTGTTGTTGATCCCCTGCGTTCCGTTCATCGCATTGCATCCTATACAACGGGTCCACGTCAATCACGTTGAGCCAGAGAATCGTCTGATAGGGGGAGGAGGAGGTCTGGACCGAAGCTACTAGTGTTCATTTGTTGCATTATTGACAGATCGAACCGCCACCCGACCCCTGCGGCAATCGCGAATTCTAAATACAGCGAGGGGCCTGTGGGAACCCGTGGGTGTCGGTGGACGCTGAACTTGTGCTGGGGGATAGGTCCAGGTAGGTGCACGGTGTCGGCCACGTCGAGCGTCGAACATTCGAACCGAATAAGCCGCTTGACGAGGGAGAACCGTTTCAGACGCGCCCTTACGTCACGATCATCAAGGGCCCCAGAAACTCGAACCAAGCCAAACCGTCAAAAGCGACCCGGCAAAACGTCCTACTTTCCCAGTGGCTTCCACCACTGTCATTCTTATCAGGGCTAGGTCTTATTGCTGGCTCTTGGTACAGTAATGCTGTACAATCATGCCCCCCTGAACTTGACCCTTGTTGGCGCGGCTCAGGGCCTCAGCTTGACTCTGAGGCGACTCGGATACATTACCAATTCGACCAACTCACGGACCACCCCCGTCGGCGTAACCTCGGGGCCCGGGTCATTTGTTTGTCGCTGCCTTGTGTGTCTTGCCCCTGGCAGGTGTCACTGTCGGTTATTTCCACATCACCGATTGCAGCCGTAGGGCGGCTACGGCTATGGTACCTGTCGCGAGCACGCCTGAAGGTTCCAGGAGCTGCAGTACTCTACCCCACAGCGCGACTCGACTGAGACATTCTAATCTGTTGCTATCATCAATCGCTTGGTTCTGCATTCGCAATGGAAGGGATGCCTCTTCCATCATCTGTCGCGTTTTTCACCGTGGAAGCCTCTAAGTCTTCCCTTCAAGTCCAAGCGAACTTCGGCCTCGTGAAGGGCGTATACAATACTATGTCGCCAATCGATGGCTTCCTATCTTCACAGTTAGTACCGTTCTTTGCTGGACTGGTTGGTCAACCAGAGTTTGTTTCGCCAGCTTCCTGCATTGACATTTCTGAATGTCAAAGCCTACTTTTTCCCTTACCGCAAGGGTATGAGACGACTAAGATCGCGCGTTCGTCGCATCCAACCATGGGCCACGTGTATATCGGACAAACATTGAAACCCGATGAGGGCGGGCGGCGCGTTGATCATATCTGGTGGACAGGGTCCTCGTCAGCACCATATGGCACCGCGATCAAGGTACCGTGAGTTACTTGTGCTGTCCCTCCGTGCCTGCCAGTGGCTTTGCATGTTTACTCGACGTTATCATTTGAGCGGGTCCGCATATATTGCGTAGGACTACGATTCGACCACGGACACGGACTATACTACAAGTTCTACGAATGACCACAGGGCTTGACGCGTTAACTAGAGCAGGGGTGCTTCTAATCTGGCGTGTTCCCCGCTCAGGTACAGACCGCCAAGCCCCTAAATTACACAAGAAACCGAACGGGGAAAAGGAGAACGGAGGGCTAGGTACGAGGGCGCATATTCACGAAACTGACGTATTTCCAATACTGCATGCTTTGAGCTTGGGTACCGTTATCAAGCAGCTGTAGGGGGGTTCGGTGACACAGGTGGCAGAAGATGCTCCCTGCGCACGCTGTCATACGCTTCCTTGATCTCCAACTGGAAGACAGAGCGAAGCCACCTGGTGACGACTTCCAGTCCTTGCTCTCTGTACAGTCCACCCACATATGCCTGTGGCGAAGGTTTCGGGTAAGTTTTCTTCGGGGTTGCGTCGGAATGGGGAGTAACTATACCTTGAAAACCTCAGCTTTGGACGAAGCGCTTGTCAGGAACTAGGATGTGGTGACCAACGGTTGCATTGTGCATACCTTGTGCATATGCTGACCTTCTGACCTCGTCGGCTTGAGCAGTTTGAACCAGCAGACGTTCGTGCAGCCCATATAGGACAGCACTAGAGGCGAGGCATCAGTAACGAAATCGCGTCTCGAAACCAGTAAGCGTGATACGTTTTCGCGAGAGTGCCATGGAATTTGAGGCGATCTCTCACTTTCTACAGGACCGCAGTCAGGGACCAGGGGAAAACCAAAGAAATACCGATTCGACGGACAGAGGAGGGACCGACGCAAAGATGTGGAAACGAATCCCGAATAAGGTCGGTCACCACAAGGCCAAATACTTGGTCTCCCAGATTGATCAACCTTCGAAAAGTCATCAGTTACCTCCTCGAGGTTGAGCAGAGTCGTGCGCTCACTGTTCGTTATCGCGACTTGTACCGTTGGGTGGGTCCTCGAAGGCACGCTTGGGGCGCCTGATAAAGCTACGGTGCGTGAAGACTTGCTCTAGAATTCGTTGGGATTTTATCGTAGGGAGCCGTGGTAATCCTGAAGGTCCATTCGCTTGAGAGGACATGGTGGGGATGTTCTGGGGGATGGAGGCAGTGGGATGGAGTTAATAAAGCCTAGGGAGTGCCAGACTTGGAAACGGTTCCTTGTGCACTGTAATATTCCGAAGCGCGCCATACCAAGGATGGTCTGTGTGCGGCAGCCACGGGTCGAACTGGATACCATCCAATAGAATACCGGAGAACAGCCAACCTCATCCGTTCGGAGAGAAGACGCCATGAAGGGTTAGAACGTAGAACTGATAACAAAAGAGGAAGGCCCATGCGGGCCCCAATTGAAGTGGCCATCAGTCAATCAGATTATTTAGTAAAACTGAAAAACTTCTGCCAATCTGTGCACACGCTTAGAAAAAGGGGCAGTAGTGAATGACACCGAGATTGAAAACAGACGTCTCTTGGGCCATCCAATTTTGAAATTGCACACCCTCTTAATCGGTGCCTTCGAACGCTATAATGTGTATCTTGATGTCCTCGCAAGTTCCCGCCGAAAACAACGGGCTGGTCCTAGGGTGGCACTGACACCACTCCAGTTGGCCTATCTGGCGTGGGTATTGACGATCTGAGTAGATCAAAATTTCATGTATGCAATCAAAGCAGTGTTCTTGGAATAAATGAGCACGCTAGTGTTGCTCCAGCTGTGTACGATTCCAAATATGGTATACGGGGCAGAAAGAAGCCCGGGTCCAGCTTCGGCTTCAATTGATGCGCTGCGGGCTGTACGGTACTGTATAGGAACGACGTGCCATGGCCCGCGCATCAGACCGCATAAAGGATAGCGGGTGTTGGAGTTGTGGTGAGTTGGCGCCAGTTAGCTTCATGCAAAGGGACCTTCAGTTAGACCATCGCCTGGCCTCCGCCTCCGCCGCCGGCTGTGTTCAAGCGCTCAAGCTCAAGGGTCAAGTGATTCGGTAAATTAAATGAATTAAATAGTACACCAAGGGTCACTCTTCCACGGTTCGGATCACGTGATCACCATAAAGACGGCCCCCGTGGCTGGGGAACGCGCTTGCCTTTTCTTCATCTAATTTCGCCGCAGGGACCAGGGCAGATCTCCACTCGCAACAACGAACAATACCACCCGAACCGTCTTGGTGTCGTCTTGTCTGATTGCCTTTCAAGTTTCTTGGCCCCGTCGTCCCTAGTCAAGACAAGTATTACACCAAGTATGGAAGTCAAACCCCGCTAGAACCCGCAGCTGGGCCATCAGAATAACGTGAAGGTGTAAAATGGCAAGCTGGAGATTTCTAGCGATCTAGCCCTGGGGTACCGTGCTCCCAAATCAGGCTGTAGTACAATGTCTCGACGACATCAAGCGCGCGAAGCGTCTAGATCCGATGGACAACACATGTAACGTGTAGTTGTTACCCTTTGCTCGGATGCTAACCTCCTTTCGTGTACTAGCATTCGTATATCACTACTCTCGCCTCGTTGCAACTTCATTTATCACTCAAAGCATAGCCCGTTAACACGCAACTACTCCTGTTCATGGCGACTCGGACCTCTCCTCCAAGCCCCAACGATCTGGCTGTGGCTGTGGTGGTGTTGTCTCCACCCATTCATACTGGAGGCTCATAAGGAAGGTCTCTATTTATTTCGGTTTCGCGGTGCTCAAGCACTCGGGTCACTTTTCAACTGCTTCCGAAAGCGAGCTTGTTCCACCCCTGTCCCTGGTGTGGGAGTGACCGGTCAAATGGACGTCACCAAAAGGAGCAAATCCCAATGAGCATTCATGAGATAACTTAAAACAGACTGAGAATGGGGCTTTCTAACGCCGTCGCGGGGTCAACGCATAAGGGACTTCATGCTTCTTCATCGTACACAGCGTCTAGTGGCTTACCTCGTGTATGTTTCAAGGTTCATCCCAACCCTAATCCAGTATCAATTTCTCGTCACCGTGTTTTGTGTCCAGGCTCACCAAACAAATTTACCTTCCCTTTCCTACTGTTGGGCGGCCATCCTGGCATAAACAGGTTTGTCGCGGCGGGCTATGCGATTAGATTATTGGCCGCGCTTGATCGCGATTCCCCGTTTCACTCAGCTATCTTGGAACACGTGTCTGACCCATGGCTGGAACTGATGCCTCAATAATGTTATCGTCTCATGCTATGTGTGCGGCCCATGCAGCATACAGCCTCCACAACCCCCGATACGTACTCGAGTAGATGTACAGGCGTCATGGAGTTCCCCCTCCAGTTCTGCGCACATATTTATTCGGTCCTCGCAATCCCTTCTCTTGACTGACAATGCCCATCCTATCATTTCTACAGAAGCTCTGCGCCGAGTTTCCCGCTTTCTGCGTCCACGGAACATTTGCGCGTGGAGACAACCGATAAGAGGTATCTCTGGGTGATCAAGCCCTCAACGGCCTCCGAGTCAACTTCTGACCGGAGTATGTACTCAGTTTGCACGACAGGCCATATACCGTCATCTTTCGCATGAAGCATGGCATAGCCGTAAGTCATATGGTACCTTGAGTGAGCTCCCATGACTGTCTGAGCCTGCGATCGAATGACTCCCTGACACGGTAAGCTAGCTGCTTCGGGAGACCGTGCTTCATCCCCGGTCCTTGGGCTACTGACACCAACACCTACGCAAACCCAATTGCGCATCATCACGCAAAAATATTCCCCCAACTCAGGGCAAATGCTGCTGTGATATGGTAACGTTGCAGGGTGAGCGAAATGAAAGTTATGTCTTCTGAAGTGCCTTCTAGAATCGAAGAAAGGGTGTACGCACCGTGTCCGTTCTGAGCAAATTGAAGGGAGAAAATGATTGTTTCCGTTCTCGAGTGAACTTGATTTTCAGATCTACTGATCATGTCGTCTCGGGCTTTACCGTTATTTCCTCTGACTTTGGACTCGTGAGCGGATCGAGAAACAAGACGTCCTGGCATGGTGTTTTCATAATGCCTTTTCCCGCGACCTCCGCTCTTTCCACGATATATTTCCTCTCCCTCGCGTAGTCATGTGGGATAGATATGCACGATAATTTGACTCCCGTCGCCGCGAAGAATCTTTCGAGTTTGGAACTTGTTAGACATTGCTATCCATAGCGGTCGGAGGCATCTTCCCGGGCCGATGCTGGGCGTCATCCGGCGGCCGACTACCGTTCGTTACGGATGAACACAATGGGCTCAAACGGCGCCAATTCGCCTCACATAACGACGGCAGCGACCGACGGCATCAATATCGTTTCTGAACGTACTATTTTGGTGCTGTGGGGCGGATCTTGGGGCCCGGGATGAAATCACTTTTTTTCTTTCTGATTGATCTGTGCGAGTCACGCAGCACTGCCAATGGCACGCGTGCGCGAGCGGCCGTGCCCGACTCGGAGGGCCATGCCGCTGCCGGCGACGTTTCCGATCCCGAGCCCGAGGAACGCAATCGATCCGGTCCGGACGCTTATTTCGCGGATGAATGTCCGAGTCCGTGGTATGATTAGAGCTAGCCTCGCTAGCCAGGCGTTCGGAGACCTTCTTAGCTAAGCAGAGACTCGGACGGAGTTTGGAACCGGAGTTGGAAAGAGAAGGTCTTGGGAACGCCTGGGCGAATTCGGGCCACTTTTGGCGGGCCCGCACAAAAGTTCGCGCGACTTAGTCAAATTTTCTCGATTTTGCATGGCTCTACAACATGTTGACTCAGTATTTTTGTGTCAACAATCACACCCTCTCCCTCTTCTCTATCCTCTGACTGGAAGCATCTGCAAGGCGATTCAGCTTGCTGCATCATCACTGACCTGTCTGTGGCGGCAGGCCTAACCTTACATGTTCATATCCTCAAACTCAAGGTGTTTTCATCGCCACTCGTTGCCGTGCGAACCCCTAACCAGGACCTCGCTCTCTCTACAACTGAGCCCACTGTGAGGGAGGTGGTCTTTTTCAAGACTGCGTCCGGCGCACCTGACGTATTCGCTTTCCTTTGGGACAGCGAACTCGTCCTTGTTCACTGGCACCAGGGCCTTTCACCCCCACCTTGGGGAACCGTCATCCTCCCCTTTCCCCTTTCCCTCTTTTCCTCCTTTTCCCTTCGCCGTCAGAGGACCCGTCCACATCGCCACATCAAGCTCGTGCGAACACCCAGTCCGCGTTGTCGTCCTTTCGCCACATCGTCATCACTGCCGTCGTCCCAGTTTCGTCACCATCGTTCCTCCCCATGCAACAGTACTCGACGTCGGCGCCGTTCATCGCGCAATCACCGCCACAGTTCCCCTTCGTCAGCCCTCGTTCTTTCGCCTTCATCCATCACAGCCTCGTCCGTCGCGCTTTCCCCTTCGAGCAGCAACGACGACGGCAAC
>Ga0137394_10000418_pt1 | contig 29816 bp, 26 predicted proteins | sample czobulk116metaG_FD_108278 | JGI IMG/M metagenome (GOLD analysis project Ga0137394, IMG submission 108278) | Vadose zone soil microbial communities from Angelo Coast Range Reserve, California, USA - czobulk1.16 metaG | ecosystem: Environmental > Terrestrial > Soil > Vadose zone | place: USA...
CGAGACGCCATTTACGATATTTTGATCAGGGATGCAGACGGCCAGCACCTCGAATTGGAGAGTTTCAAGGATTTGGATGCTGCACGGCGGCGGCTCCCTTCGCTCGCTGCCCTATATCCCGGCACGAAAGTCACCCTTTGGAATCGCGACACGCGCGCCATCTTGGAGGAGACCGATGGTTATTAGATCTACCGTGCCCCAAGCCCGGATTTCTCACCACCAAAACGCATATTCTCAAGGTTAGTCCCGCTGCCATTGTCATCCTGAGCGAAGAGTGCATTTTGCGCTCCGAATGGGTTTGCGGAGCAAGAAATCTCATCCGATTTACAGCTTGGCGGAAACATTAGGTTGGGCCCCTTCGAGCTCGGCTTCGTCGAACCCCCAGAATCACAGGACTACTACCCGTGGTTGTAGGTGCCGACCAGAGAGATAAGATGGTGAGGAATACGCGCTAATTCCTTGGACTAAACGGCCGCGTGCCGCACCTGCCGCACTTTCTCACTCCGGAGGAGCCCGTCTCGTCGATTTGTTGTATTGAATCTTTCGATTAGGTTTACAATGAATTCTGAAACGATGGCTCTCCCCCAAATGTAAAATGGAAGCAGCAGTCGAAGGGAGAAGAGAATGCGCAAGACAAGCAAGAGTTCCTCGCCCGCAGTGAGAAAGCCGCGAGCGGTCCGGAGCAATCCGACAACCGAGGAGATCGCGCTGCGCGCCTACCAGATTTATTTGGAGCGCGGCGGCACTCCCGGAAATGCGCTCGAGGACTGGACGCGCGCCGAGCGCGAGCTCCAAGAAGAATCCGGCAAGCCTCGCCGCAGGCCCGCGCCGAAATCGATCGCCGCTTAAACTCGCGGGACTTCAAGTCCCCGCCGGGCTTCCTTAGGCTAGCTGGCCGGTGGCGCGTCTTTCCTCGCTCCCTCGATTGAACGAAGTTTTAAAGGCACTAGCATTTACAGCGGCGCGCTGCGGTGTAGACTACCTCCTCGCCGGAGGGAGGCTTCATCGATGCCGACCACTCAAAAAAAACAAGAGCACATTCGCATTGGCGTGGATCTTGGCGGCACCAAGATTGAATTCGTGGCGCTCGAGCGAGACGGCAGGGAACTGCACCGCCACCGCATCGCCACGCCGCGGTTCGACTATGAAGGAACGGTGCGGGCGATCACCGAAGCAGTGACGGGAGTGGAGAAAAAGACTGGCCGAAGCGCTAGCGTGGGGATGGGAATCCCGGGAACCATTTCCACGAAGACCGGCTTGGTGAAAAACGCCAATTCAACGTGGTTGAACGGGAAACCCTTTGACAAGGACCTGAGGCGCGCACTGGGGCGCGAAGTGCGATGCGCGAATGACGCCAACTGCCTGGCGGTTTCGGAAGCAACTGACGGCGCGGGTGCGGGAAAGCACGTGGTTTTCGCGGTCATATTGGGCACGGGTTGCGGCGGGGGAATTGCGGTCGATGGCCGCGTGCACAGCGGTTCGAACGGAGTCGCGGGCGAATGGGGGCACAACACATTGCCCTGGATGCGGCCCGAGGAGTTCCCCGGTCCCGCGTGTTACTGCGGGGCGAACGGCTGCATCGAAACGTGGATTTCCGGGACGGGCCTGGAAGCGGATTACAAGCGCGCAACGGGCGTCTTTCTTAAGGGCCCCGAGATCATCGCGCGAAGCGGCGCGGGCGAAACGGCCGCGCTTTCCGCGCTCGATCGATTCGAAAACCGGCTCACGCGCGGATTGGCGCAGGTCATCAATCTTCTCGATCCAGATGTAATTGTATTGGGCGGAGGCGTTTCACAAATTCCGCGGCTCTACCAAAATGTTCCGGCCCGTCTGAAGGAGTACGTTTTCGGTAAGGAAGCGGAGACGCCGGTTCTTCCGGCGAAACATGGAGATGCCAGTGGAGTACGCGGCGCGGCCTGGTTGTGGCCGTTGTAGGCGGATCGAGCGGCGCTTCTGAACATTCAGATTTCCCAATACACAACGGCCTAATTTTTGCCAGACTAGGGGTAATCTTGCGGGCGGGGACCCACGAGCGGTTCCTGCCAAAAGGACCGGAGCAATGGCTGACGCTCAAGCAACGGGGACGCAAGCCGTCGTTCGAAACATTTCGGATACGGCGCGATGGGCGGCGGTCTTTCGCGCGCGCGAGACCGAGCGAACTGACGCGCTCTTCCGCGACCCCTATGCAGAACGCCTTGCTGGGAAGATGGGCGTGGATATTGCCAACACGCTGCCGGAGGGAAACAGTCACGCGTGGGCGTGGGTGGCGAGGACTTATCTTTTCGATCAGTTCATCACGCAGGAGATCGAGCGAGGCACGGACATGGTCGTGAATCTTGCCGCTGGTCTCGACGCGCGGCCGTATCGCATGTCGCTGCCCGCTTCGTTGCAGTGGATCGAAGTCGATCTGCCGGAAATTCTCGCGTACAAAGAAAAAATTCTCGAGAAGGAAAAACCGAGTTGTGCATTGGAACGAATTCGACAGGACCTTTCTGACGGCAATGGACGCAGAGCGCTTTTCGCGGACCTCAATCGCCGCGCCAATAAAGTCCTTATCCTCACCGAAGGCTTGCTCATCTATCTCAGCGCCGATGAAGTCGCCGCTCTCGCGAAAGACCTTGCCGTGGGTTCGCATTTTCAGCGCTTGATACTCGATCTTCACTCGCCAGGACTTTTGCGGATGATGCAGCGCACAACGGGAAAACAACTCAGCGAAGTTGGCGCGCCTTTCAAGTTCGCTCCGGCTGAGGGGCCGGCATTCTTCACCGCCCACGGCTGGGAGCCGATTGATGTGAAGGGATTGCTGAAAACCGCTACGCGATTCAAGCGGCCGCCGTTCTTCCTGCGATTGCTGGGCCGAATGCCGGAGAAAAAAGGGCCCGCAGGAAACCGGCCGTGGTCGGGCGTTTGCCTGTTCAAGAAACGTTGACGGCGCGGACGCAGAAGAGCAGTAGGGCAACGGCTAGTGTTTTTTGAAGAGAAACGAAAGGCCCCGCCGATCGGTTCATAAACGGCGGGGCCTTTCAACGGAATCAAGGTGGAAGGTTTCAGTTTTGGCCGGCGGCCTTGGCCATATTTGCGGCCGTGGCATCCTGCCGGCGCTTCATCTCCTGGGGAGCGACGTCTTCGACGTGCTGGGCGATGCCCCATTGGTGGCCGAAGGGATCCGTGACCTTGCCGTAGCGGTCGCCCCAGAACATATTTTCGAGCGGCATTACGACCATGGAGCCCATCGATACGGCGCGGTTGTAAACGGAGTCCACGTCTTCGGTGTACAGGAACATAAACAGGGAAGGCGTGACGCCAGGGGCTGGTGCTTCCGCCATCCCCGGGAACTCATCGTTGACGAAAATGATGGAGTCGCCGATTTTCAGCTCGGCGTGCATGATCTTGCCTTCGGGACCGGGCATGCGCATGACTTCCGTCGCGCCAAAGACCGATTTGTAGAATTCGATGGCGCGAGCGGCATTTTTGCAGGTGAGCGATGGTGAAATCGAATGATAACCCTCAGGAATTGCACGGACAGGATTCGGCATCTTGACCTCCTAGACGTTCCGATGTGCGCGCGCTGGAAAAGGGAGGGAGCAGCCGAACAGCGCGCGTAACGGTGTAAATACTCCCATGCAAAGCTCAAGTCAACAGGCAGTTGTTAACATTCCCTGAACCCCGCGTGTTGTGTTTTTTCTTTACGAATCCGGCGACTCGTCGCGCATTCGCTGCTTCAAGCGGATTTCATCGAAGGCGCATTCGAAGCCGGTGCCTCCAGGAGAGCAGCACATGATGCCGGCGTCCACGGCGGTTTGCAAAGGCAGATAGCCGAGGCGCGTCGAGGTGAAATTTTTGCCATCGAGAGAATAGAGGACTTCAAGCGAAGAGCCTTTTCGAACGATGCGCCACCAGAGGGGGTCTTTCGTGGTGATCCCGCGGACGGTGGACCAATCCGAATAATCGCGCGTGACGACAACGCTGGCGTGACCGACGCCGTCGACCAGCTCGAGTCCGCACTTCAGCCAATTGCCGGAGTCGACGCGGACCATTAATCCGGCCTGGTCGTAAAGCGCGGCGTACTTTCCGGCGACGCGACTTTCGAACGTGAAATCGCCGGTAACCGGCAGGAAGAAAAAGTGGCAGTTATCGGTGACGTAGTCGTAGAAGGTTTTTCGCCAGAAATCTGTCTTGGGCTTCGTGATGACCGTGAATTTTTCGCCGGACTGTTTCGCGGAGGCGGGCTCGTTAAGCCATTTCATTTTGGCAAGAAGAGCTGTTGCGGAAGTCTGTATCGCCGGGGCAGACGAACCCTCTGCGGCAGCAAGCGTATTGACAAATGTGTATGCCGTCCCCAAGGCGGCGCAACTCAGCCCGGCTACTTGCGCGAGGAATTGCCGACGATTGGGGTTGTTCATATTGTGCTCCAAAAAAGGGGATTTCCGTTTAGACGGCGATGGTATCAATTGCGCTCACTCTCTCCAAGACTATCGATTCACCTGTTGTGGGGCCAGCAAGTTGACGCAACGATTTCCGAGAGAGAAGATGCCCGTTGGAGGGCGCAGAAGGAGAGTATTTATGAAATATGGCTTTCTTGTCGAAACCTATGAGACCGAGCGGGTAAAGGTTGTAAGCATGTGGAGTGAATTCCGGGATGAGGACCTTGCGGTGCGTCCGCGAGCGGGGGATCCGCGGGGGCGCAGCGTGCACGAACAGATGGTGCACCAGTGCGTGAGCGAAAATCTGTGGTTTATGAGCATGCTGGGGATCGACGTCAATGCGCCGCCATTGCCGGCGACGGAGACTCGGCTGGAGTTCATGAAGCGCTATGCGGAGGACAGCGGAAAGCGGCTCGCGGCGATGCGGGCGAAAGATGATGTTTGGTGGGAGTCTGAAACGAAATTCTTTGATGTGCAGCGATCCCGGGCTTGGGTGGCGGTTCGGAGAATCGCGCACACCGCGCACCATCGGGGCCAACAGATGGCGATGTTGAGGATGCTGGGGAGGGATTTGCACAGCAATTACGGCCCTACGGCGGACACCGGAGGGCTCATGCAGAACCATGCACCGACAATCTACGGGTATCCGAGCCTGAAGATGTTGTTCGATGGAGAGGCGGCCGGCGGCGCGAAGACACCGCTCCCCGTCGCCGCCGGCAAAGCCGTGACCGAGCGACCGGACAAAAAATAGATTTCAGAAATAGCGCAGGCCGGATCTATTCCGGCCTGGCGATCACTCCGCAGGCGATGCGCGGCGGAGCACCGGTGCCGGTGCCGCCGGCGACGGCGTAAATGACAATCGCGCTTCCGCCTTTACTGAAGACGGAGTGTTCGTCTGTAAGAGTTTTTAGGTACTAAGGCTGATAGATGTTTGGAAAATCCTTTTTCAGATTTTCCAGTTTGGGCAGGTCATTGTAGACGATGTACGGATTATCGGGATTGTTCTTGAGGAAATCCTGATGGTAGCTCTCGGCGGGATAGAAAGCCTGGAAGGGCTCGACTTTCGTGACGATGGGCCGGGAGTAGACCTTCGCGGCGTCGAGTTGCGCGATATAGGCCTGAGTTATGCGCTTCTGCTCTGCACTGGTGTAGAAAATCGCGGAGCGGTATTGGGAGCCGGTGTCCGGACCCTGGCGATTCCATTGCGTGGGATCGTGCGCGACGGAGAAAAAAACTCTCAAGAGCTGGCCGTAGGTGAGTTGTGAGGGATCATAGATGATGCTGACGGTTTCGGCATGGCCGGTCACGCCCATGCTTACGCTTTCGTAGGACGGTGATTTGACGTAACCGCCCGAATAGCCGGAGGTCACGGAAGAAACTCCCTTGAGATGTTCGAAAACTGCCTGGACGCCCCAAAAGCAGCCTCCGGCAAGAACGGCGGTTTGCGGGCTCTTGGCGGTGGCCAAGGGCGCATCGATGGCCGCCACGGGGAAAGGTATTTTGGGGGTTTCGGGAGGCCTCGAGCCAAGAGCACGGAAAGCGGTCCAGGCGACAAGGCCAACAATCACCACAAGGGCGATGCCCCGACCAATATAAGTACTCTGCATGGTTAGTCTCCCTAAACAGCTGTCTTAGTTTACTCTTCCTGAGCTCGATTGGATGCGGATCAACGGGTGTTGGATGAGGGAAGATTCGCCGTCATTCGGCAGCTCACGATTGGTTCGCCGACGTCTCCGTGGGAAAGCGGGGCAAATGGAATCGGTCGTCCAACTAAGGCATCATAGAAAGCGAAACCATATTCGTTTCTTCTGAAAGGACACTGCCTTGCACGCACGGAGCATCTTTGCTTTAGCATTCACGTTATCTCTGCCTTCTCTGGTACCAGCGCAAGTCACGCACGGCCAGAAGCCAAAGCTGCCGGCACCGTTCGCGACCAATTCAGCGGGCAATGGACCGGACAAGGCGAAGCCTCCGGCGGGATTTCTACCCACGGTGCCGCCGGGATTTCGCTTGAACGTATTTGCGGCAAATTTCAAACGGCCGCGCTGGCTGACGGTGGCGCCGAACGGAGATATTTTTCTGGCCGATACAGGCGCGGGCGAAATCGTCGTGCTGCGCGATCCGCAGCATACGGGCGGTGGGCAGGAGCGGGAAGTTTTTGCCGACGGGATGAAGAGGCCGTTCGGCATAGCGTTTCGAGAGGACTACGTGTATGTCGGAAACATGAACGAGGTAGTCCGCTTTCGTTACGATCCCAAAACATCGAAGCGGCTCGGTGAGAAAGAGCATCTGCTGGATTTGCCCTCGGGCGGGCATGACACGCGATCCCTGGCTTTCTCCGCGGATGGGAAGCATCTGTTCATTGGTGTTGGCTCCGCTTCAAATATTGACACGGGAGAGGATCCGCGCCGCGCGGCCGTGACCATCTGCGATCCTGACGGCAAGAACGCGCGGCTGTACGCGGCGGGACTCAGGAACCCGGTGGGGCTGGCGCTGGAGCCGGTGACCGGAGAGGTATGGACGACCGTCAATGAGCGCGACGAGCTAGGGGATGACCTTCCTCCCGATTACTTCACGTCGTTGAAAGATGGGGGATTCTACGGCTGGCCATACAGCTACATCGGGGGTAACGTTGATCCACGCGTAAAGCCGCAGCAACCGGACCTTGTTGCGCGCGCCATCATTCCGGACGTATTGCTTGGGGCGCATGTGGCGCCATTGCAGTTCGCGTTTTATACGGGGAAGCAATTTCCGGAGAGCTACCGCGGTGGTGCGTTCGTCGCCGAGCACGGCTCGTGGAACCGAGCGACGCGCTCGGGATACCAGATTGCATTTGTGGCGTTCAAGAATGGCAAACCTTCGGCCGATCCTGTGCCGTTTATGACCGGGCTCGTGCCAGATCCCACGGGAACCGATGTGTCCGGCCGGCCAGTGGGCGTGACGGTTGCGCCAGACGGTTCACTGCTGGTGTCGGACGACGGGGCAGGCGTGGTGTACCGGATTTCTGTCGCGAAATAATCTGGTCAAGCGGCGAGGACTTCGGCATTTGCCACGAGGAATTCCCTCAGGAAAATATCGCACGCCAGTATTTGCTTTGCGGCGCTACTTCACTATCAGCGTGAGCAGAGGGGTTGGCAGTGGAGAGGCTTCCCCGAGGAAGACATGGCGTTCATGGTGACGGTGATCGTTGAAGTGCCGGACGGCGTGATGACGGGCGGGGTAGCGAGGGGCGCAGGAGCGACGTAGGCACTTCCACCGCCGCAACCCGCCGCATGAATCACTGAACGAAGGAAAATTGCGGCGAAGGCACGGCTGCACGCTAAACACCTCGCGCGGAGTGCGCGATCAAACATCCACCCATTCATTATAGCTCTCAGCAAGACCAGAGAGAGCGCCAGAAGCAGGGGCACGCGAATTCCAGCCCGAGGAACGAAGCGTCTCGGAACCGAGTGCGGCAGCACGGCACTACCACTGGTTGTTACTGTTACCGTGAACGGTGCCGGGACCCCATTTGCAATCGACACACTTGCAGGGACTTGGCACGTCGCGCCGAGAGGCGCACCGCTGCACGTGAGCGATACGCTGCCGCGGTAGCCTGGCCCAGACATCAATTGCAATTGATATTGCGCGGATTGTCCGGCGGTTACGGACGCTGTGGTCGAACTGCCTTGAACGGCCCCCACAGTGAAGGCCGGATTAGTGGTGCCGCTCAGCGAAATAGTCTGCGGCGAACCCGGCGCATCGTCTGTGATCGTCAAATTTGCCGTGCGTTGCCCAGGACCAATTGGATTGACGAAGAGTGAAATCGTACAGTTGGCCGGCGGGCGCAACCGGCGACGTGCAATTATTGGTGAAACTGAAATCCGAGGGGTTTGGATCACCGAGAGCAACCGAAGAAACGTGGAGAGGTGTGGTCCCCGAGTTGATGACGGTTAGAGTTTGCAATGTCCCAGACCTTCCCAGCGTGATCGTTGGGAACGAGGGCGCGGCAGGAGAGAAGGTAGCACCCGGACCGGTTGCGACGCCCGTGCCGCTCAGGGCCGGAGTTTGCGGGCTTCCGGGAGCGTCGTCCGTAATCGTGACGGTTGCGGAGCGCACGCCGGAGGCGAGAGGCGTGAGCGTAACGATTATCGTGCAGGCCGAGTTGACCGCGATGGCGGAATTGCACGCAGGACTCGAGGAGCTGTAGTCGCCGGTGTTCGCGCCTCCAAGAACGACGCTGGCGATGCGCAGGGTGGCGGTGCCGGAATTCTTCACGGAAATATTCAGTGATGCGCTGGTTCCTTGAGTGACGGTGCCGAAATCGAGGCTGCCCGGACGAGCGTTACCGCGGGAGCGGGAGTCAAGCCCGTACCGCTTAACTGAGCAGATTCCGTGGTGGGAGAGGCATTGCTGGTGATTGTTACTGCTGCCGTCCGGCTGCCTGCTGCCGAAGGAGTGAAGGAGACGAGGACGGAACACGAATTGCCGGGTTGCAAAAGATTTGGAACGTGGCAGGTATCCGTTTCCGCAAAGTCTCCGGGGTTTGCTCCCGTAATCACGAGAGTATTCAAGCTCAGCGCTTGACCGCCATTGCTGGTGATCGTCAATGTTTGAGCGCTGCTTGTTTGGCCGAGGGACAAGCTGCCAAAAGAAAGAGATGTGGCGCTCAGGAGGGCAATGGGGCCCACGATGGGCTGAGGACCGGGCGGCCGGCTGAAGATTGCATGTGGATTGCTGGCGGACGGGGAACTGATGGGACTCACCGGAAGGATGGAACTTGGAATCCCTGTTTGCGGATTCACCTGGTAATCCTGATCGGCGTAGATGAGCGGCGCAGTCGGATCAACGATCCACGTGCCCGACGATGGGAAGTTCGAAGGCAGGGGAGAATGGGAAGTCTCTTGCAGCGTAACGGGCGAGAAGATGTGGACAATCGTCGAGGTCGTCGGCGGGTTCGGAAAGTCCACATAGAGAAATCGGCCGAAAGTGTCGAATGCCATGGAGAGCGCTTCTCCATTGACAGAGACAGCGACGGGATCGGGCGCGAGAGTCCCATCGGCTTGGAGGCTGTATAGAGTGAGTAGATTCGAAACCCCCAGCACCAGGCTTTTCCCTTGAGGGTCGAGGGCGAAGCAGCAACCAAAAGTGGCCGCACTTGAGCTCATGTTGGGATTGGGAATGGTGAATTTGCCAGTGGAGCTGTCGAAAAGCAGGAAGAATGCCTCATTGGGAATCGAGGCGTGTGGAGCGTTGAGGAAGGCGTAGAACGATTTGCCGCTGGGATGGGTTGCACCACTCAGGAAGAGCCCGGGGAGCTGGCTGGCCCCGCTGGATGAGGGAATCAGGCCGAGATTTACAGGGTCTATTTGGAAGGACTCAACCGAGCTGACGTTGGGCTGGGAGCCGTTGAAATTGATTACGCAGAGAAACTGGCCGCTGCTTTCCGTGGAAAGGAATACCGGGTCGTTGGTGGAAAGGGAGGCAAACGGCGAATTGAGAACTTCTTGAAGGGCGCCCGTATTGGGATCAACGACGAACATGGAGATCTTGCTGGGATTGTAGCTGGCGGTAAACAGGAACCGGCCCTTGAAATCGAGAGTCATCACGTTCTGGCTCCTTGCTCGGAAAAGGCGAACCCGCAACCGGTGTGAGGATTCCGGTTACATCGTTTCGCGTGTAAACAGAGACACTCTTGGGGTTAGCGGGATCAGCGGCGAATACAAATGCCGATTGGAGTTGGGCGTGTGCCGGGATGGCGCAGACAAATAGAGCCGTCATTAGGGTCAGAGAACGGAGTAGGGTCGAACCCCCTTTGCGGCCTACGTGGGACGCTGCAGGCGGGAGGGGATCGAATGCGATTTGCGTGGCCATGAGTCTTCCTTGGCCGTGAGCGATGCGGCGCTTTCTAGATTCTGAGAGGGAATAACAGCGGAAAGACATTAACGCTAAAGAGTATAACCGTTAATATTTATTATCTATATATATATAAAATAGCCAATAGTTTATCTGGAAGAGTAGAAAGGGCTGGACCAGGGTGCACGGCGCAGGAGTTCACGGTGCGACGATGCTGGCGACGATTATGCGCTTGCCTAGAAAATCCGATCGCGCCGCATGAGGATCAGCTAGGCGTCCAATGGGGATGACTGGTGAAGAGGCCGCCGACCAAACCTATCTGGTAACAGACAAAGAGCCCGAAACCCACACTGAGCAGACCTGACCCAATCACGAAGCCGCGATTCAGCCACGCAAATTTGTAACCGGCAAAGGAAAACGGCAAGGCGAGTGCGGCGGTGATCAGCATCATTCCCGCGATGGTGCCGACGCCGAAAATCAGCAGGTAGAGAACCGCCCATTTCGGGTCGCGAATCGTGCTCAACACCAGCAGCGCTACTGCTGCGGAACCAGCCAAACCGTGAACGATGCCGACGAACAGAGGGCGCAGTGCGTGAAAAAGCCCCAGCCGCTCAAAAGGTCCGCGCAGCCAACTCGGCGCCGTGAGGCTGCTGCCGTGCTGTTCCGCGGCAGAGTCGTGGGAATGCCAGTGAAAATGCACGTGGGAATCGTGCTCGTGGAGGTGGGCGTGTTCTCCAGGCACGCGCGGGTGGGCAGGGGAGAATTTTTCGCTGATCCATTTCATCGCGCCGGTGAGGTTCAGCACGCCGAGCAGAATCAGCATCAGGCCTACGGAAAATTCCATGGTCAGGCCGACACGCGCAGGAATTGCCAAGCCAAATAAAATAATGGCCGCCCCGACGGCGACGATGGTCAGCGTGTGGCCGCAGCCCCAGAGGATCCCGATGAGGCCCGCTTTGGCAATCGAGCGCTCGCGGCTGACGATCGTCGACACGGCGATCACATGGTCCGGATCGGTGGCATGCCGCATCCCCAAGAAGAATCCAATCATCAGAATGGCGAGTCCGTTCGTCAAACAGGGGCACCCATCTTCAGATTTTCAAAAAAGCGCACACCAAAGCATATCTGACATGGAGAAAACTTGCCTGGAAAACTACGTGCTGCGAGGTTTCACTCTTCGCGAAGAATGCGCATGAACTCACTGGCGGCATGTGGGAGGCGTGCTCCGCGCCGCGAAACGAAATAGACGTGCCGTGGCATGTTCAACTGGCGCACTTTTACTTCCTTCATCCAACCGTGTTCGATTTCCCATTCGACGCACATGCGCGGCACGATGGCCACGCCCATTCCCATTTGCACGAAGCGCTTGATGCTTTCGATAGTGGGCATTTCAATGGGCATATTGAGCGCGGTGCGGTTTCTCGCAAACAGCTCAATGACGCGGCGGCGAAAGGGCGATTCGACGCTGTGCGCGATGAAGTTTTCTTCTCCAAGCTCGGCGACGTCGACTTCGCGCTTCTTTGCAAGGAGATGCTTTGGGTGTACGACTAGAGTCAGTTCATCCTTCAGGATTTCCGTGGCCTGAAGCTGAGCATCGCGTGGCACGAAAGAGATCGCGCCGAGATCCAGGCGGTAGTTCAGGACCTCATGGGGAATGTCCCGGGAAAGCATGCGGTGCACGCGCACCTGGACGCCGGGATGCTTTTCTCGGAATTTGGCCAGGGCAGGGAGGAGAGCGTGGATGGAACTCTCGTTTACTCCCAGGGAGAGTTCGCCACGCTTCAAGCCCTCCAATTCAGAGAGCCCTTTCTTGACTTCATCGCGCAGGTTAATCAGGCGTTCTGCGTAGTCCTTGAGGAGCGTTCCCGCGTCCGTAAGGCGGACGGGCCGGGCGCCCCGGACGAAGAGAGGTTGACCGAGCGAGTCCTCAAGCCTGCGGATAGCCAGGCTGATGGCGGGCTGGGTACGGTAAAGGCGCTCCGCTGCGCGGGAAAAGCTGCCCTCTGTCGCCACCATCAGAAATACCTGCAATTCGCCGAGGTCCACGGGGCCCTCCCTTTTGTGAGTATAAGACGAAATTATCAAAAGTAGAATAAATATAAATTGGACCAGAGGGTGCATGCCGTGCGTTACTAGAGCATGGGGGACTCTATGGACCTCGTACGCATCTTTGACACCACGCTCCGTGACGGCGAACAGTCGCCGGGCTTCTCGATGAACACCGAGGAGAAGATTCGCCTGGCGCGGCAGCTAGCGGCGCTGAAGGTAGACGTGATTGAAGCGGGTTTCCCGATTGCGTCGCGTGGCGACCTGGAAGCGGTTAAGAAAGTAGCGCAAGAAGTCCGGACGGTGCCGATTGCGGCACTCGCGCGCGCCAAGAAGGAAGATGTAAGCGCCGCTATTGAGGCTCTGAAACCCGCGGCCGCACCACGCCTGCATATCTTTCTCGCGACCTCCGATCTGCACCTTCGTGTGAAGCTGAACATGACCCGCGAGCAGGCGCTCGAAGCCATCGGTTCGATGATTCGCTACGGCCGGCAGCATGTGGGCGAAGTGGAATTCTCCGCCGAGGATGCCGGGCGGACCGACATCGGTTTTCTGTGCCAGGCATGCCGTGTGGCAGTGGATGCGGGTGCGACAGTCCTGAATCTGCCAGACACGGTGGGATACGCGGTGCCGGAAGAATACGGTGCGATGTTCACCAAGGTACGCGAGTACCTCGGCGACCCGCCGGGAATCACGCTCAGCGCGCACTGCCACGACGACCTGGGCATGGCGGTGGCCAACTCGCTCGCGGCGATTCGCGCCGGCGTGCGGCAGATCGAATGCACGATCAACGGGATCGGCGAACGCGCCGGAAACGCTTCCCTGGAAGAAGTGGTCGTGGCGCTGGCAGTGCGCAAGGACAGCTTCGGGGTTACGACGGGCATTCGGCTGGAAGAACTGTTCCCCACGAGCCGCATGCTCACCGAGATCACGGGAGCGCAGGTGGCGCCGAACAAAGCGATTGTGGGCGCGAACGCGTTCGCGCACGAGGCGGGAATTCACCAGGACGGAATCATCAAGAACCCGCTGACGTACGAGATTATTTCGCCGCAAACGGTCGGGGTGCCGGCGCGCTCGCTGGTTCTCGGAAAGCACTCCGGGCGCAATGCGCTGCGCATGACGCTGCGGGACTTGGGGTACGAGCCGAGCGATACCGAGCTTGCGGAAGTTTATAGCCGGGTGACCGCGCTGGCCGATCAGGCCAAGCAAGTGCGCCCGCGAGATATCGTCGCCATTGCCCATGAAGTGATTCGACGGCATTCCGCGGCGATGGCCGCGGAATCGTCGCCGGCGGCCTGACCGGGGCTGCTGCCAAAGAGATTGCAGCGCCGGGAACGCGCCATTTTGCATCTTCCTGCAGTGAGCGCGTGGTGTGCCAGAATTCCGTTTGTGTCCGGGGATCATCATGAAGAAAACCATTGTGCTGTTACCAGGAGACGGCATCGGTCCGGAAGTCACGCGGGCGGCAGCGGCCATCTTGCGTGAATCGGCGCAAGAATTTAATCACCAGTTTGAGTTCGAGGAGTTTCCTATCGGCGGCGCGGCCATCGATGCCGCCGGCACGCCGCTTCCCAACGAAACGCTGGACGGCTGCCGCAAAGCCGACGCCGTATTTCTGGGAGCGGTCGGCGGGCCGAAGTGGGATGCTCTGCCCGTCGGGAAGCGCCCCGAGCGTGGACTGCTCGATCTGCGGAAAGGCCTGGGGCTGTATGTCAACGTTCGTCCGGTGAAGCTGCTCGAGCCGCTGAGAGGAATTTCGCCCCTGAAAGCGGATCGGCTCGGGGATCTGGATCTTGAGATTGTGCGTGAACTCGCCGGCGGAATGTATTTTGGCGAGCACGGGCACACCACGGAAAAGGGCGTGGAGCGCGCCTGGGACACGGAGTCGTATTCCACACCGGAGATCGAGCGCATCGCGTCGTTTGCTTATGCGCGCGCGGAGAACCGGTCGCGGCGGCTATGCTCCGTGGACAAAGCGAACGTATTGACCAGCTCGCAGTTATGGCGCCGCACCGTCACGGCCATGAGCGCGGTGTATCCTGCGGTGAAACTCGAGCACATATACGTGGACAACGCGGCGATGCAGTTGACGCTGCGGCCGGCGCAATTTGACGTGATACTGAGCAGCAACATGTTCGGCGATATTTTGAGCGACGCGGCGGCGGCGCTGGTCGGCTCAATTGGGCTGATTCCATCGGCAAGTTTTGGGTCGTCCGCGCCGCTTTTTGAACCGATTCATGGTTCGGCGCCTTCCCTGGCCGGGACAGACTCCGCAAATCCGATCGGCTCGATTCTCAGCGCCACAATGATGCTGCGAGACGCCTTCGGCCTTTCGTTGGAGGCGGACTGGGTCGAGCAGTCGCTGCAACGAGTGCTCAGCGGGGGTTACCGGACGCCCGATATCGCCGAGCCCGGTGCGCGCGGCGTGGGCGGCTCTGTCTTTACGGAAATCCTGCGGGAAGAGATGCAGCGCACGTTCGAACACGCCGAGCGTTACGGCTGGGGCGTTTAGAGCCACCTCTCTAATGCTGGACCCTGCGCTTTTTCATCACAATCGACCTCTGCTCCGAGCGGCGATGCCACCGTCAACCGGTTGCCTTGCGAGAAGCCGCTGAGAATGCTACTTTTACACTTTCTAAGGCAGCCTGCGGCCGACTAGGGCCGGAGGCCACACGGTAGTGTGGATGAGAGCGCAGACTGCGAATCCGCTACAGAGCAGCTTGACCTTAAGGTGAGAAATATCATTACTCATCGTCATTCTCTTGAGCTATCCTCGCGGCGGATCGTTCGTCGTTCGTCGTAAGCCCGCTATGGCGCAACCCGGATCCAATTCGAAAGTTGTCTTGCCTGTTGCTAGGACCGGCCGGCTTTCCTTTTGGCGGGTAGAAGGTTCCTTGCTCGAACTTGGCGCCTTGCGCCCGGTCGGCTTTTTCACCTGGAACTCGCAGAGCTTTGCGGAGCGCTGGGCGCGGCGCGCGGGCATGGCAGGCATGGCGCTTGCAAGGCCCTTTGCTTATTTCGCGAGCCGCACGTTTGCGACACGGTTCTTGCACATATTGCTTCGCGGGGTCAGCCGCGATCGCCTTGACCTCCTCGGCGAAGAGTACTTCCACTATGTTCTTAAGCCGCAAATGCGCCGGGAGGCTGCCGAGAAGTTGATCGAAGCGGTCCGCGACGGGGAGCGCGTCGTCTTGGTCGGGCAACTCCTGGAAAACGTACTTCGGCCTTTGGCGCACCACTTTGGAGTTGAGTCGATCATCTCGAACCGCCTGGAATTTCGCGACGGCAAGGCCACGGGGCGGCTGCTCGATCCGATCGTGCGCCCGCGCGGGCCCTTGGCGTGGATCGCGAGCGGCAGCACGGACGGCCGGATCCCGCGCGAAAAGCTTTTGAGCCGGCTTGGCTGGACGGGAAAGCCCGAGCTGCTTGAAAGCGCGATGCAGACGACGGCGCGTCCAACGATTCCGCCTGGCAAGTCGGTCGCATTATTCGGGGACAGTCCGCGAGTCGACCGTCTTTCGGTGCGTGAAAACCTTGCGAATCGCCACCTCCTGCTGATCGGCGTGACTGGATTTATCGGCAAGGTCTGGCTGGTCGATCTGCTCGAAAATATTCCCAACGTCGGCAAGATCACGCTGCTGATTCGCCGCAACCGCACAACATCCGCGCTGCGGCGCTTCGAAAAAATCGTCGAGGAATCTCCGACCTTCGACACGCTTCAGGAGCGCCACGGCCGGCAGCTCGGCGCATTTCTGGAAGAAAGAGTGGAAGTCGTTGAAGGGGATGTAAGCCTGCCGGGCCTGGGGCTCGATGAAACGACGCAAGCGCGGCTGGCAAAATCGCTCGACCTCATCGTGAACAGCGCCGGCTTGACGGATTTCAATCCTGATTTGCGCGATGCGGTTTCTTCCAACGTCGATTCGGCGATCAACTTGCTCGGTTTTCTCCGAAAGTGCAATCACGCCGGGCTGATGCATCTTTCGACCTGCTACGTTGTCGGCATGTGCGACGGCCGGGTCGCCGAAGAGCTGCAGGACAATTACAATCCGGCCAACGATGCCCAATTCGACGCCGAAAGAGAAATCGATTCTCTGCGCGAGACGATTCGCCGCGTCGAAGAACGCGCCGAGAGTCCGGAACTCGACAGGGCGCTTCGCCGCCAGGCGCTCGGACGCGGCGGCAATGAAGCTTCCGCCCCCGCGGGAGAGCTCGACGGTGTTCTGAAACGCAATCGAGCACGCTGGGCACGCAACAGGCTCGTGCGCGTCGGCCTGCGCCGGGCGCAGCATCTGGGCTGGCCGAATACCTACACTTTCACGAAGAGTCTTGGCGAGTCGATCCTAGCGCGGCACGGCCGCGATCTGCCGATCGCCATCGTGCGCCCATCGATAGTGGAGAGCTCGGAGCGCTCGCCCTTTACGGGCTGGAATGAAGGGATCAATACGTCCGGGCCGCTTTCCTACCTTCTCGGCACGAATTTCCGCCAGCTTCCTTCGAACGAACGAAAGTGTCTCGACGTGATTCCCGTAGACATGGTTTGCCGGGGAATGACGCTCATTGCTGCTGCAGTTGTCGCGCGGTGCCACGCCCGGATGTACCACCTTGCGACTTCGGCGATCAATCCGGTCAATATGGGGCGGAGCATCGAACTCACGGGACTCGCCCACCGCAAGCATTACCGGACGACGCAGAGCATCGACAGTTGGCTGAAGGTGAAGTTTGAGACAATCCCGGTCTCGAAGCAGCGCTATGAGCGTCTCTCGATTCCGATGCAGAAGGCCGTCATTTCCAGCATCAATCGCGTGGCCATTTTTCTTCATATGAAGAAGCCGCCGCTTGCTCGGGCGGAGCGGGATCTTATCCGCGCCGAAAAGCTGATCGAGCTCTACGAGCCTTTCATTCTTCACAATGAGCACGTCTTCGAGTGCGAGAACGCGCGCCTGCTCTCCGCCGCGCTGCCGCCCGAGGAGCGTCCGCTCTTCGACTTCGCGCCGGAATCGATCGACTGGTGGGACTACTGGATTAACGTGCACATCCCGGCGCTGCGCCGCTGGTGTTATCCGCTGATGGAAGGCCGCCCGCTCGAATCGCGCGAGCCGCGTGCGCTTGATTGGTCCGGCGAAGCCGCGCGTGGAGCGGCGCTCTCCAAAGCCGCGACGCCGACCGACTCTTTATGGCGATCTTCGTAACCGGCTCGACCGGCTACCTGGGCAGTTACCTTGCCGCTGGACTCCTCACCGAGCACCGCGACAAGCTGAATCTCCTGATTCGCGCGAAAACCGAACAGGAAGCGCGCGAACGGCTTTGGGCTTCTCTGCAGCTGCACTTCGAGTTCCCCGAATTCGCCGAATACCTTCACACGCGGGTGCGCATTTTTCGCGGTGATTTGACCGGCGAGCGTTTTGGCCTCTCCGATGACCAATACCATGCGCTGGTGGACACCACGGACTCCCTCATTCACTGCGCCGCATCGCTGAACCGCAAGTCGGAAAAGCAGTGCCTGAACGTCAACCTGCGAGGCACACTCGAAGTCATTCAACTCGCGCGCCGCGCGCAGAATCGCAACGGCCTGCGCCGCTATTCGCACGTTTCCACCGTTGCCGTTGCGGGCAAAAGAAAAAACGAAATCATAACCGAAGACGCCTCGATCGATTGGTCGCGCTCGGATTACGATCCCTACGCGCGCACCAAGAAATTCTGCGAGCACATGGGCAATCAGCTTCTGCCCGACGTGCCCAAGACCATTTTCCGCCCCGCCATCATTCTGGGCGACAGCCGCCGCCCGGAGACTTCGCAATTCGATATGGTTCAAGCGTTCCACGTTCTGGCGCAGATGCCTGTTCTTCCCCTGCGTCCTCACGATAAAATCGACATTGTACCGGCGAACTATGTCGGCAAAGCGATCGTGACGATTCATCAAAAAGAAGCGCCCGCGCACGGCATCTACCATTTGTCCTCCGGCACGGGATCGCAGACCTACCTGGAGCTGACCAAGGCCATTGCGCAAGCAGGTGGCATGATTCGGCCTATGTTTTGGCCGTCCCTGGGGAGACCTTTCTCCAGCATGGTCAATTGGGTCGCGAATCGCAGCGGCGCGGCGGCGCATGGCGCTTCGCTGCTCAAAGTGTTCTGGCCGTATCTTGGCTGGAACACCGTTTTCGATAATTCGCGCGTCGTCGCGGAACTCGGCGAAGTGCCCGCGAAATTTTCAGCCTATGCTTATCCGCTCTTGAAATTCAGCCGCGATAACAAGTTCCGGTATCCGGCCAAGCCCTGGCCGTTCGATGCAAGCGCGGAGAAAACTGCCGTGGCGGAAAGCGCGGGCGCATGACCGACTTCCTACTGATCGCATGGGTCAGCGCGTTGATTGAGATCACGCGCCTCGGCTGGATGCTGGGCCTCGGCGAGCGCTGGACGCCGGGTGAGAAGCTGCGGCTGCTCTTCGCCGGTTACAACGGTAACCGGAATACCGGATCCGACCTGCGCGTGCAGGAAACGCTCCGCCAGATTCGGCATGTTCTTGGCGCGGAAAACGTGGATTTCAGTGTCATGACCCAGAATTTCGATCTCACCCGCGGTTATTTTGCGGGCACGCGCCAAGTCCATCTGCCCGATGTGTTTCCACCTTTCCTCTTCCGCGAAGTCCGCGCAAATCACGGTGTGATCGCTTGCGAAGGCTCGATGTTCAAGAGCAAATTCGCCAACGCCCTCACTACCATGATGATTGGCTCTCTCGGTATCGCCTCGGCGCAGAACAAGCTCTCCGTTGGATATGGAGGGGAAGCCGGACACATGGACCCGCTGATCGAACGCATGTGTGCGCGCTACGTTAACGATTCGCTGATCATTCCCCGCAGCGCGGAGTCCCAGGCATTGCTGAAAAAGCTGAGTATTCCCACCGAACTCGGCGCCGATACGGCCTGGACCTTCGAGCCGCATCCCCCCGAATATGGCCGGAAAGTGTTGCGCAACGCCGGCTGGGACGAGACGACGCCAATTCTCGCGCTTTGTCCGATCCTTCCGTTCGTGTGGCCGGTCAAGGCTTCTCTCGCGAAATACCTCGCGCTGGCAACTACCGGCGCCTACAAGGACAGCCAGTATCGGACCGTTTATTTTCATAAATCCGGCTCGTCTGTCGATGCGGAAAACTCGCGCTACCTTTCCGCATTCGCCAAGGCCACGGCGGCATTCCTCCAGCGCCACAACGTTTTCCCGATTCTTGTAGCCATGGAAAGGCTGGACGCGCGCGCCTGCACTGAATTTGCGGCACACCTTGGCGCCTCCGTGCCCGTCTTCACTTCCGAGGACTACGATATATTCCAGCTCGTGAGTATCCTCCGCCATAGTTCCTTGATGGTTTCTTCCCGTTACCACGGAATTGTGAGCACCATGCCCGCGATGGTTGCTTCCGCGGGCGTGACGATGGACGAGCGCATCCGCAACCTCATGAACGAGCGCGGCCACCAGCATCTCTTTCTGACCGTCGATGATCCCGCCCTCGAGCCCAAGCTCTTGAACATGATGGAGACGCTTGTTGCCGAAGCGGATTCCGTGCGTGACGGCGTCGCCAGGACTGCTGTTCGCAATCTCAAGGTGATGGCGCGCATGGGAAAGTTCCTCGAAGAGGCTGTCCGGCGCGCCTATCCTGAATTTCCGCTGCGCTCCGGCGTATTTTCCTGGGAAGAGTATTTGCCGCCGCTGAGCAAGAACTTGATTCAGCTCGCCGAGCGTTACGACTCTTCGTCGGCCGCGCTCGCCGCAGTTCGCTGATTCTTCATGCCCAATTTTCTTGAGACGATTCTTGCCCAACTGAAGCGCGCGGATGGCCGCGTCGTTCTTCGCGAAATTCGCGGGGATCGGTTGCTGAGTGTGACGGGCAGGGAATTGCTGGACCAGATCCAGCTCGTCCGCATGTTCATTCGAAGCTCCGGCGTCCAGCCCGGGGAACGTTGCGCCCTTCTTTCGGCCAATTCCATTCGCTGGGCGGCTTTCCATTTGGCGCTCATGGCCGAGGGAGTCATCGTTGTGCCGCTCTATTCGCGGCAGGCGCCTGCTGAACTCGCCGGCATGATGAGGGATTGCCAGCCGCGCCTGATTTTTGTTGGTGATGCCGCGCTCGCCGAAGGAGTCGCCCGGACATGGCCCGAGGCTCCACGCCGTGTGCTCTTCGATGAAGTCCTGCGGCACTCAGCGCCGCAATATCCGCTTGCCGATGCGCCCAACCCTCGCCAAAACAGCGATATCGTCACCATCATCTATACCTCGGGAACGTCGGGTGAGCCGAAGGGAGTTTGCCTGAGCGTGGGGAACCTCACGCACATGCTTTCCTGCACGACGGAACGCCTCGATCAACTGATGGGTACGACGCACGAACCGGACCGTGTCTTCCATTACCTGCCGTTCAATTTTGCGGCATCCACGATATTGCTGCTGTCTTGTCTCGCGCGCGAAAGCGTTCTTACTCTTTCGAAGGATCTCAATCGCCTGGCGGACGAAATCCACCTGGTATCGCCGAACTATTTCCTGAATGTTCCCACGCTGCTGGAACGCGTCCGGCGCGGCGTCGAAGAGGCAATTTCAAAGCGGCCTGCGGTCATCCGTTCACTGTTTGCGAAAGCACGTACCGCCTGGCAGCGGCAGCACGTGGGGCGCGGCCGCGCACTCGACGCGCTGTGGCTCTCGCTCGGCCGCGGGCTCATCTTTCGCAAGATTCGAGAGCGCTTCGGTACACATCTGCGCGCGCTGATCTGCGGTTCCGCGCCACTCGCCCCGGAGACGCAGCAGTTTTTCTTGATGCTTGGCATTCCCGTGCTGCAGGCGTACGGGCTCACGGAGACCACCGGCATCTGCACGCTGGATGACCCGCGCGTGCCCGTAGAGCCGGGCTACGTCGGCACGGTGATTTCGGGAATCGAAATGAAGCTGGGAGAAAATGAAGAGATCATCGTCAGCGGGCCTCACATTTTCGTGGGCTACTGGAACCGCCCGGAAGAAACAGCCCGCGCCCTGCAAGATGGATGGTTCCACACCGGCGACCAGGGCGAAGTAAACGTCCGCGGGAATTGGCGCATCAGCGGCCGCATCAAGAACCTGATCATCTTGAATTCCGGACATAACATTGCGCCCGAACCGATCGAGGAAAAAATTGCGCGGCTTCTTTCCGCGGCGCAGCAAGTCGTTGTCGTCGGAAATGGGCGGGGGTATCTCTGCGCACTCGTGACCGGGGAGGCCGAGTCCGCAGCCGTTCAGGCGGCTCTCGATGCCGTGAATCCGGAACTCCCGCATTACCGGCAGATCAGAAATTTCATCGTTATCCGCGACGTCTTTACGTCGGAGAGCGGGTTGCTCACCGCCATGGGCAAAATCCGCCGCGACGCCATCAATGCGCGCTATGCTTCCGAAATTAATGCCATGTACGATGCCAAAGGAAGTCGCGAGGCGGCCAACAGGCAGCACGCATGAAAATCTTTACGGGCAAAACGTTGCGTTGGGAATGGCGCGAAGGCGTGATCGAGCTGACGCTCGATCATGAACCCGCCAATGAAATTGGCACGGCCATGCTCGCGGAGCTGGAAAAGTTTGTCGCTGAATTTGGCGTGCTTGCACCGGCAACTTCCGTCTGCATTATTGCTAGCGCGCGCAAGTCCGCCTTTTCCGCTGGCGGAGATTTGCGCGAGCTGTACGCGACCGCGGCGGCAGTTCCAGAAAAAGATCGCCCCGCAGGCGTGCGCGCTTTTCTTGAACGCATCCACGCCGTTCTGAACGCGATCGATGCCGCGCCATTTGTCACGATCGCTGCCGTTCATGGCGCCTGTCTTGGTGGAGGACTTGAGCTGGCCTTGGCCTGCGACATGATTATCGCCGACAAGATGGCGCGCTTTGCCTTTCCCGAACTACGCCTGGGTTTCATACCCGGCTTCGGCGGTATCCCGCGATTGAAACGCGATCTCGGCAACGCGTTCGTGAGGGATTTGCTTTTCACGGGGCGAACGGTGAACGCGACTCGCGCGCAAGCCGTTGGCCTAGTGGCGCAACTTGCCGGTGAAGGCGAAGCCCTTCGCATCGCCCGCTCTACGGCCGCGCAAATCACCAAGTACGACGCCGTGACGCGCGCGGCCGCCAAAAAATTCATTAAGCCCATTCCGCACGATGAGCTTCGCCGCGAGATCGACCTCTTCTGCGAACTCTTCACCCGCCCCGCCGTCATGGCCGCCCTGAAAAAATTTGTCGAAGGCTCCGGCCCCATGCCTTATTTGCCCTAGATTCGAACTAAACCACTCCTCAACTAGCCGAAATACTAGGCCGCAACCTAGCCAACTGGCGGATGTATACGCCCCCGCTTCTGCTGCATCTTGTTCAAGGAGGTAGGGAAATGTCCATGGAACTCATTGAACTCTCGAATGCTCTGGTTAAGGCGACCGATCATACTGCTGCGTCCGTGGTGGCAGTTCACACGGAAGCACGTGGGTCGTCCAGCGGCGTCATCTGGCGCCCTGGCGTCATTGTTACGGCGGAGCACGCCCTTCGTCGCGATGAAGAAATCCAAGTAACGCTGCCGAACGGGCGTATCGTGCCCTCAACATTAGCAGGACGTGATCCTGCTACTGATCTTGCTGTTCTGAAGTGTCCTGACGCCGGCTCTGCATCCGCCGAGCGAGGCGACGCCGCGGCGATCAAACCGGGTAGCATCACTCTGGTGGTTGGGCGTACACGAGCTAGTGGCCCCGTGGCTGCGTTGGGAGTTGTGAGCCTGGTTGTTTCAGAACGCCAAACTTGGAGCGGCTCCTCCCTCGTTCCCTACCTTCGGCTGGATGTCAGCCTGCAGCCGACGGCCGTTGGTGGTGCGGTGGTTGACGCGCACGGCAAGGTCGTCGGCGTCGCCTCGCCGCGGTTTGCGCGTTTCGGTGCGCTCGCGATTCCGTCGGCAACGGTCGATCGTGTCGCCGAAACGCTGTTGCAAAAAGGCCGAATTCCGCGTGGGTATCTCGGAGTAGCGCTTCAGCCGGTTCGCCTCCCGGATCAGGTGCGCCAGTCTTTACAGCACAACGAGAAAACCGCGGTCATCATTCTTGAAGTCGAGGAAGATGGTCCCGCGCACAGGGCTGGAATCGTCATCGGTGACATACTGATTTCCTTGGCGGGACGGTCGGTCTCGCGTCCCGAAAGTGTCCACACCCTGTTAAAGGGCGAAAATATCGGTAAACCTCTCATCGCGAAGATCGTTCGAGGCGGCGCCGTCCAGAACGTGACGATCACCGTTGGAGATCGCGCGCAAGGAGCGGAATGACATGGCCATCGAAGGGCTTGGCGAGATCGCGGAACAACTTCGCCGGTCGACGGTTCTGATTCATGCCGGAAGCCGTGGCAGCGGTTCCGGCGTGATTTGGTCTGCCGATGGCGCGATCGTGACGAACGCACACGTGGCTCGCGGTTCGAACACTCGCGTACAGCTCTGGGACGGGCGAGAGTTCGATGCGACGGTGACCGCGCGCGATCCGCGGCGCGATCTCGCAACGCTGCGAATTCATGCGAATTCGTTGCCGGCGGCGAGTCCCGCTGATTCCTCGCAGCTTCGTCCCGGCGAGCTTGCCATCGCCATCGGCAACCCAATGGGTTTTGTTGGGGCGCTCACTACCGGTGTGATTCACGCGATAGGCCCAGTGCATGGGATTGGCTTGCAATCCTGGGTTCAGGCCAGTGTAAGGCTCGCTCCCGGTAATTCTGGCGGACCGCTTGCCAGCGCCGGCGGACGCGTGATCGGCATCAATACCATGGTCGCCGGACGCCTGGCGCTTGCCATTCCGAGCAATACTGTCTGCGATTTTTTTGCTGGCGGGCCAGGCTACGCGTGGCTTGGCGTGGCCGTACATCCGGTACGTCTGCCACGTCTCAACGGCCATACTTTCGGTCTTGTCTTGCTGGAAGTCGAGCCGGGCGGTCCGGCGGCTCAGGCATCGCTTATGGCCGGAGACATTTTGCTCGGCACCGAAGAAGAAGCGTTCAGATCGATCGAAGATCTCACCCGCGCGATCGATGGCGCAGGCTTTCGCTTGCTCCGTCTGCAATTTCTGCGCGGCAGCTATTCCAACGTGCGTCGCGTGACCGTGAGGCTGGGAATCCCGATCGGCGGAAAGGATTCTGTCGCGGCGTGATTCGCGTTCTCATTGTCGCTGCGTCGCCTTTGATTCTCGCCGGTCTGCAGAGCCTGCTCGCGGACAGCGGCGTGGACATTGTCGGTAGCGCCGCGGATCTCGAGTCTCTTGCCAAGCAGCTCGACGACATGGAACCGGACGTCTTGCTGGTGGAGACCTCTGCTGAAGCCCGGCAAGCGTTTGTAGACGAAATGGTGGGAGAAGAAATCTTTCGAGGATATCCGGTCGTCGTGCTGGCGCCGAACATGCCGCCGGGTTGGCCTTCCGAAGCGCTTCGTGCCGGCGTGCGCGCGGTTTTGCCCAGTGAAGTCTCCGCGGAGCAGCTCCGGGCCGCTCTTGAAGCCGCTGCGGCGGGTCTGGTCGTCGTTCACCCCTCCGAAGTGAGCGCCGTTCTTCCTGCACCAGCTGCGTTGTCCTCGCCTGTCCGCGAGCTGCCGGAGCCGCTCACGCCGCGTGAGCGCGAAGTGCTCCAGATGATCTCCGCGGGACTCGGCAATAAAGAAATCGCCGGGCGCTTATCGATCTCCGACCACACCGTGAAATTCCACGTGGCCTCAATTCTTGGGAAACTTGGCGCCTCCAGCCGTACGGAAGCTGTTTCCATTGGAATTCGTCACGGTCTCGTGCTTCTCTAGGCCACCCATAAAGACAACTCACTGCGCAATCTGACCGCCTGTTAATGAATTTTCTTTCCCAGCAAAGGGATGATAAATTGGCCTTTCCATGCGAACGCTAGAGCAGACCACACAGGAAGTCCTCGACCTTGCAGCGAAGCATTTCCAACTGCCAACAGGTTCACTTGCGCCCGGCGACGATTTTTTCAAGAAACTTGGCATCGACAGCCTGCAGACTCTCGAGATGCTTTCGCGCCTCGAAAATCATTTCGGCATCGAGTTGCCCGATTACGAGGTTCAAGGCGTCAGCGACTTCAAAACCCTGGCTGAACGGATTCAGTCCCGCCTGTAATGCTGGACCTTTCGAAATATCAATCCATCGGCGAAGCGCTGCGGGACGCGCTGGATCAGTATGCGAACGAAGTATCCCTGATCGAAGCCGATCGCGAGCGCGAGAAAGAGCGCCTGACTTACCGCGATTTCAAGGAACGCGCGCATCCGCTTTCGAAAGCTTTGCAGAACGGCGGCTTCTCCGCCGGCGCTCGCGCCAGCATCATCATGACGAATCAGTCGAAGTGGCTGATCTCGGCCTACGCCATTTTTTTCGCGGGTGGCGTGCTGGTGCCGCTCGACTACAAACTGACGCCGGACGAGCATTGGCAATTGCTCAAGCATTCGAACGCTACTGTGCTCATCACTGAATATCCGATCTGGCGGCAACTCAGCACGTCGGCTGGCCGCGCGTCCGCGCCGAGTGTGCAAACTGTGCTGGTCACGGAAGCACCCGCAAACGCCGATCTAGCCGGCGCGCAACGCTGGGAAGAGTTTCGCGGAGCGGGCGAGCCTGTCTTCATCGCGCGCAAACGCCAGGACACGGCGTGCATTGTCTACTCCTCCGGGACAGGCGGCCGCCCCAAGGGCTGCATGATGACGCACGAAAACTATCTGGAGCAGTGCGTCGCGCTCACATCGATTTATCCGTTCTGGCCGGGCGTGCGCTACCTCAGTATCCTTCCAACAAACCATGCCATCGATTTCATGGTTGGTTTTTTCGGACCGTTTACGTGCGGCGCAGCGGTCGTGCATTTGCGCACGTTGCGTCCTGAATACGTGCGCGAAGCTTTTCCGAAATACAAAATAACTTATGTGAGTCTCGTTCCACTCGTTTTGAAAAACTTGCAGAAAGGTCTGCAAGCGCGCTTCGACGCGCTGCCACCGGGCAAGCGTAAAGTTTTTAACGCGCTCGTTCGAATCAACAAGGCGCTCACCAAAAGCCGGCCGCGTCTCGAAATCAGCCGCCGCATGCTCAAGCAAGTCCATGAAGCGTTTGGCGGAGAACTCCGCGCCATCATTGTCGGCGGCGCTTTCACCGAACCGCAGACGCTGCAATTTTTCTACGATCTCGGTATTCCTGTCGCTAACGGATACGGACTCACGGAAGCTGGCACCGCCATTACGGTCAACGATTTGAAACCATTTCGCGCGGACACCGTAGGCAAGCCGCTGCCGGGGATGGAAGTTCGCATCGTAAATCCCGCTTCCGACGGCGTTGGCGAAGTCTCCGTTCGAAGCAAGACCGTCATGGCGGGCTATTTGAATGAACCTGAACTCACGGCGGAAACCGTCGTCGACGGCTGGCTCCTGACCGGCGACCTTGGCCGCTTCGACGATGTGGGCCACTTACAGCTTTCCGGCCGCAAGAAAAACATGATCGTCACCGAAGAAGGAAAAAATATCTATCCCGAGGACATCGAAGCCGCGTTCGAAAGTCTTGCCGTCAAGGAATTTTGCGTTTTCGCCGCCAACTACATTTGGCCAAAACGATCGATGGCCGACGAAAAACTTGTGCTCGTACTCCATCTCGAGCCGGGACAACACTACAGCGAAGAACTCCGGCGAGACATCAACGCGCGGAACAATCGCCTGCTAAACTACAAGCGTATCCATGGGGTTGTTCTGCTGGACGAGGACTTTCCCCGGACAGCTTCATTAAAGATCAAACGCAATGTGCTGGCAGAGCGCCTCGCGAAGCTAGACGGCGCCGCTGCGATTCTGCCGTTGTGAAGCCGGTTTGGAAATGATTGTGTGAATCGGGAGTTAGCATTTCGGGTTCGTTCACGCTCCAAATGAACCGTTTCTTCGCCATCGTCAACCCCGCCGCCGGTGGCGGCCGCTCCGCGAAACTCGCCGGGCCTGCTCTCGCGCGTTTGCGCGAGAAAGGGTTGAAGGTCGACGTCATCGCTTCGACAGGTCCCGGCCACGCTGTGCAACTGGCGCGCGAGGCTTACGATCAAGGGTACCGGCGCTTTCTTGCCGTCGGTGGTGATGGCACCGCTCACGAAATCCTCAACGGTGTGTTTGCGGGACGCGCCGCCGTCCAACGCATCGCACTGGGTTTCTTGCCGCTGGGCACCGGCAATTCCTTCTTGCGCGATTTTACAAAGGACGGAGCCTCGGCTTCGATGCAGGCGCTTCTCGAAGGCCGCACGCGGACTGTCGATCTTTTGCGCCTTACACATGCCGCCGGCGAAATCTATTCCTTCAATCTTCTGAGCGTTGGATTTACGGCTGACGTCGCTGCTCTGACCAATCGCATGTTCAAGCCGTTTGGCGATCTCGGTTATTTGCTCGGTGTTTTCGTGCGCGTGGTGCAGTTGCGCCGGCGATCCTTGGCCCTGCGTTGCGATGACGATCAGGAGTGGGACGAGCGGCGCGCTCTTTTCCTGACGTTCAACAACAGCAAGTACACGGGCGGCACAATGCTCATCGCGCCGCACGCGGATGCTACCGACGGGCTCATTGAATTTGTACGCTGGGGCCCAATCGGCCGGCTGGGCTTGCTCCGTACATTGCCGCGTCTTTATGACGGCTCTCACATCAAACATCCGCTCGCTTCGCGCCGTGCGGTGCGCCACGTCGAATTCAGAGCAGGCGCGCCGGTGGACATCATGATCGACGGAGAAGTTGTGACGCTGGAGTGCCGGGCACTCGATATTCTTCCCTCCGCCGTGGACATCTATATATGAAACGGGCCTGGTTGGTGTTCCGCAGCGCGATTCTTTGGATCGTCAGCAGCTTGCATTTCTTCCTTGTTGTGCCACTGCTCATCTTGCTCGGCATCTTCCTGGATACTCGCAAACATGACTGGTTGCAGCGCGCCTTCTGCCGCCGGATCGTATTTCTTTCCGGCGCGCAGATCGAGGTCCGCCGAGCTTCCGGCTTCGATGCCAACCGCACTTCTTTCTTCATGTCCAATCACGTCAATCTCTTCGATCCTTTCATGCTGTACTGCGCGATCCCGCAGTTTGTCCGCGGATGGGAGCTGGAATCCCACTTCAAGATTCCGGCGTACGGCTGGCTGATGAAGCGCTTCGGCAACGTCCCTGTGCCGGATGTCCGGCGCCCGTCCGATTTGAAGCGCATGTGGCGACTCACGAGGGACGCCGTGGATGGCGGCACCAGCCTGATTATTTTTCCCGAGGCCAAGCGGACGCGCGATGGCCACGTGGATCAATTCCAAGACGGCGGCTTCCGCGTCGCGCAGCAGCTAGCCATTCCCATCGTACCCGTCAGTCTCGTGGGATCCTTTCAGCATCACCGGACGGGCCACTGGATGATCTGGCCGGCGAAAGTTACGGTTCTTCTGCACGACACCATCGAGACCAAGGGACTCACAAAAGAAGACGTGGCAGCGCTGCGCGAACGCGTCCGCGAAATCATCGCCGCGCCAGCGGAAGAAGCCTTGAAGCAGGATTGCCGCAGAGAGACCGGGGCTTTGAGTGGAGCAGAGAAGTAGAGACAAGTCTCTCGGCTCCGAGGGTTCCCCGGGACGGCGATACTGCCCGCAAATCTGGTTAACCATAACGCCCCCCTCCCCCCTGTTTTTTGTAAGTGCATCTAAAGGGTTTAGTGCTACGGGGGCGGGCTGTTGGCGAAAGGGATGGGTAGTTATTGGAGGAGTTACAAGGACTACCTGGCGGGCGAGCATGGTTCGCAGGGCACGCTCCTCTGCCAGGGCTACGGCGGGCAGGCGAAGGAATCGTGCCGACTTAGCACACATTATAGCATATTGGTACCGTATGTCAATGATTACCTGTAAGTGGTTGGATGCCGCGGGATAGCAGGCCGCCTGTCGCGCTGGCACCGGGAAAATGGCCGAGCGCACCTCTGTTTGGGGAAGGGGTGCTCCGCCTCGGCGGCCGATGGAAGCGCCAAAGAGAAGAGAAACTACACGGCCAGCTAGCTGCCGACGTCAGAAGAGGAGTTGCCCAGCGCTGGAATAGTTTCCGAGTAGCTCGTTGTGCTTGCCGCCGCTGTTGGGGCAGGTTCTAATAACTTCCGGTTTGCCGTTCAACACACCAACCACTGTGTCTGGATTCCAGATCGTTTCCAGACAGCCACCGTTCTGTGAATGATGGAGAACTCGAGCTAGTTCACGTAGCGCGAGACCTACGTTCTGCTCGCCCGGAATAAAACTCGACCACGCGGGTTCTTCCTACTGGGACACAGTTTCGTCACCGTGCGCCACGCCGAGCATTGCAGTGGGGCGGTTCGTCGTCTGTTGCGGAAACAGTCGCCTCCGTTTAGAGACAAGCATCAAACGAAGCGAGGAGTGAGGTAGCGATGAGGGTTGAACTCAGCGTACCTGAGTTTGTCAGAGAGCCGCGCATGTGGGTGAAACATCAGGCGGTTCTCGCGATGGCGTTGCGGCCTGGTTCCTTTGAATTGGGCTTGCGCCGTTCTGA
>Ga0137394_10000420_pt1 | contig 29796 bp, 19 predicted proteins | sample czobulk116metaG_FD_108278 | JGI IMG/M metagenome (GOLD analysis project Ga0137394, IMG submission 108278) | Vadose zone soil microbial communities from Angelo Coast Range Reserve, California, USA - czobulk1.16 metaG | ecosystem: Environmental > Terrestrial > Soil > Vadose zone | place: USA...
ACCCGCAGTTCATCCGCACGGCACACGGCGACGGCTACTGCCTGACCGGCGTGTCGGATGAGAGCACCGCCAGGCGAAAGCCACGCTGACACGTGTATCGGCGGGCACGACCTCTCAGCCCGCGCTGCCAGTCAGAACTGGAATCCACTGCGCTCTTGCATACGCGAGCGCCATTCGCTGCTCCATCGGGATCGGGATTTCGATCCGTTCGAGAAGCTGCTCCAGCTCTCGGTAGTCCACGCCTGACGAGCCCCGCGCAGTCCAGGGTCTCGGGTTGTGGAGCGGCCGGGACAGCCTCAGGTTACTTACGCCCTACTGATATTTCCTGATGTCTCCCTTCTCTTTCTCATTTCCAATTCCCACTTCTGGATTGCAGCTCCGTCCGGTCTCCAATCGTGTGGATTCCGCGCTCCGCGTATTCCAGTTGGATCGACGGATCCGCTTGACACGCAGGTTCCTTGGCGCTACACAAGCAGCGACAAACCACTCTGAGGTGCCGCGCATGCCATCCATGAAGGACCGAGTTCTGATTGCAACGCTCCTGTCGGCGCTGGCCGCACCGGCCATGGCGCAGAAGACAACGGGGGACATCACGGGCACGGTGTTGGACGCCACCGGCGGTGTACTGCCTGGCGTCGCCGTGACGGCCCGATGCGGCGATACCGGCGCCGCCCGCACGGTCACGACCGACCAGGCCGGTGGCTTCAGCCTGCCGGAATTGACGGTCTGCGTCTACAGGGTCACCGCGGAGATCGCCGGCTTCAAGACGATCGCGCGCGACGTGCAGGTCGCCGTCAACACGGTCACCAAGGCCGATTTCCGGCTCGAGGTCGGCACGCAATCGGAGACGATCACCGTGGTGGGCGCGTCGCCGCTGGTCGAGTTCTCGGACAAGCTGAACAACAACGTCGACACCGAGCGCATCCAGCAGATTCCGCTGAGCGGCCGCGACTTCAACTCGCTGCTCGGCGTGACGCCCGGGGTGCAGCGCGATCCCGGAGGCGGCTTCCTCTCGGTCAGCATCAGCGGCGCGCGCCGCACGTCGAACAACTACATGATCGACGGCATTTCGAACAACGACCGGTACTATGGCGACTCGGTCCTCAACCAGACCGGCGTCGTCGGCGTACCGGCGACGCTCGTGCCGATGGACGCGATCGCCGAATTCACCGTCCAGCAGACGCCGTCGGCCGAGAACGGCGTGAAGGGCGGCGGCGCGATCAACGTCGTGATGAAGAGCGGCACGAACCTGCCGCACGGGACCGCATACTACTTCCGCCACGACGACTGGACCGACTCGCCGAACTACTTCGTCAAGAAGGAAGGTGGCTCGACGACGCCGGTGAGGAACCAGCAGTACGGCGGCACCTTCGGCGGCCCGATCCAGAAGGACAAGACGTTCTTCTTCGGCTATTACGAGGGACAGCGGCTCGCGGTGACGTCTCCGTTCCAGGTGCAGCTCCCCAAGCCGTCGCAGATCGCGGCCGCCCGGGCACGCATCGCCGCCGCCGGCCTGACGACGAATTCGATCGGGGAGAGCCTGCTCAAGTACTTCCCGACCTCCGACAGCGGGACGGCGACGGTGAACGCGGAGAACGTCGCCAACATGAACACGTTCTCGATCAAGGTCGATCACCAGGTGAACGCCAACAACCTGGTCAACGGCCGCTTTTTCTTCGGCAACAGCTTCCAGTCGGCGCCCGCCACGGTCGGAGAGCTGACGCCCGCGAACGGACCGGCCGACATGTTCAACTCGGTCACCGATCCAACGCGTGTGGCGCTGGTCGGCTTCGTCTGGAACTCGACGCTCTCGAACACATCGCTGCTGCAGATGCGCTTCGGCTACAACCGGATCTCGCAGACGATTGACGTCAACAACAAGGTCGATCCTGCGAGCCTCGGCCTGAACACCGGGCCGCTCGACGCGGCGGACTTCGGGGTGCCGGCGCTGACGCTCGGGACGTTCGGCTACATCGGCGGCGTCGGCGGCTATCCGATCACGACGTCGCCGACGGAGACCTTCGACGTCTCGGGCTCGCTCACGCAGACGCGCGGCGCGCACACGATCAAGGTCGGCGGCAACTGGCAGGAAGGGAAGAACCACAGCGTGCGCAATCGCGCGCGCACCAGCATCACGGTCACCGGCGGCGGATCGTTCGACGAGGTCGATTCGTTGACCGGGCTGCTGCTCGGACGCTTCGATACGATCGGGCGATCGTTCGGCTCGACCGCGCGCGACATGTCGCAGCACTCGATCGGCGCCTACGTCAACGACGACTGGAAGGCGTCGTCGCGTGTCACGGTCAGCCTCGGTCTGCGATACGACGTCAACTTGCCGATTCGCGAGGTGAACGATCTGGCGTCGCTCTTCATTCCCGGGCAGGGGCTCGTGCGGCTCGGCCAGGGCCTCGATCGGCTGTATCCGATCGACAAGAACAACTTCGGGCCGCGCGCCGGCATCGCGTGGGACGTGAACGGCGACGGCCGGACGAGCCTGCGCGCGGGGTATGCGCTGACCTACGACCTGCCGGACTTCAAGACGATCCACTCCCCGAACACGACATGGAGCGGCCTGGCGGCGAGCGCGGGTGCGATGACGAACCCGGATCTCGGCGTCTTCTCCGTGTCGCTGAACGGGACGCAGACCAGGGCGCCCGATGCGGCCGGCGTGACGTGCATCAATCCGAACACGCCGAACGCCGGCGGCAATTTCGTCTGCGTCCAGCCGGGCGTCGCGGTGTTCGGCAGCAGCCCGTCGGGGCAGCCGCCCTTCAACGCCTTCACGATCCCGAGCGACTACCGCACGCCGATGTACCACTACTTCCACACGACGCTGCAGCGCGAGCTGTTCCGCGGCAACGCGGTCACGATTACGTACCTCGGATCGCGGGGCGTCGATCAATCGTGGTTCCGCGACATCAACGCGCCGCCGCTCGGTACGCCAACGAGCGCGATTCAGGTGAACCGCCCGTTCAACGCGCAGTCCCCGAACCTGAAGCACATCATCCAGCTCACCAACGACGGACGGTCGTGGTACAACGCGCTGCAGCTCTCGTATCGCCAGCAGAACTGGCACGGGATCAACACGCAGTACAACTACACGCTCTCGAAGTGCGAGGACTACAACTCGGACAACAGCCGCGGCCGCAACGATTTCCCGCAGGCCGACAACCCGTACGACCCCACGGCCAATCGCGGACCGTGTACCTTCGATCGCCGCCACAACTTCAACGTCGGCGGCGTCTACGCCATCCCCGGCAGCAACCCGGTGACCCGCGGCCTCGAAGTCGGCACGGTGTTCACGGCGCTGAGCGGCCGTCCGTTCACGCCGAACATCAGCAGCCGCGATCAGTCGGGGCAGGACACCGGGTCGGTTCGCGCGAACTGCGTCGCCGATCCGATTTACGACTTCACCAATCCGGAGGGGTTCATCACCAACGCCGCGCAGGCCTTCGCCACGCCTGCCGCGGGCACACTCGGCACCTGCGGCCGCACCAGCGCCCGGCAGCCGGGCCTCGCGCAGTGGGACGTGAACATCATCAAGGAGTTCAAGGTCCAGGGGAACACGCGGATCCAGGCGCGGTGGGAAATCTTCAATCTCCTCAACCGCGTGAACCTCGGCGCGCCCCAGAGCACGAACGTGCGCAGCGGCCTCTTCGGGACGATCGGCTCGACGCCGGACGTCGACGCGGGCAATCCGGTCATCGCGCAAGGCGGTCCGCGCGCGATGCAGTGGGCGCTCAAGGTGCTCTTCTAGAGAGGCTCAGCGCGGAGGTGACGCGGTCACGGCGAAGGGCACGGACATTCAGGCTATCGTGTCCTCCCGTGCTGCCCCGTATCCTCCGCGGTTGTGCGTGTCTGGCGGCGATCGCCGTCGCGGCGCTCCCGTCCTGGTCGACGCGGCCGCAGGCACAAGGCAAGGCCAGCGTTCTGCTCGTCACGCTGGATACGACCCGCGCCGACCGCATGGGCTTCCTCGGCTCGCAGCGAGGGTTGACGCCGGCACTCGACGCGTTCGCGCGCGAATCGGTCGTCTTCACCAACGCGTTCGCGCAAGCCCCGATCACCACCGTCTCGCACGCGACGATTCTCACCGGCACGTATCCGCCGTTTCACAGGGTGACCGACTTTGGCGCGCCGCTCGCGAGCGGTGTCCCGTACTTGCCGGACGTGTTACGACAGGCGGGATACCGCACCGCAGCCTTTGTCGGGTCGCTGGTCCTCGATCCGCGCAGCGGCACGGCGCCGGGATTCGATCGCGGCTTCGATCGGTACGACGCAGGCTTCCGCATTCGGCGGCCGGGAGAGGATCGCTACCGGACCGTCGAGCGGCGCGGCGACGAGGTGATTGCCCGCGCGCTGGCGTGGATCGCCGACCCGGCGCCAGGACCGTGGTTCGCGTGGGTGCACCTCTACGACGCGCACGATCCCTACGAGCCTCCGGCAGATCTCACGAGTCGGTTCGCGGCCGCGCCCTATGACGGCGAGATTGCCGGCGTCGATCGTCTCGTCGGCCGGCTCCTCCGCGGCGTCCACCCCTCGACGATCGTCGCGGTAGCAGCGGACCACGGCGAAGCGCTCGGCGATCACGGCGAGGAGACCCACGGCGTGTTCCTGTACGACTCGGTCCTGCACGTGCCGCTGGTGCTGCGATTGCCGGGCGCGCGCAGCGCGCGCGTCACGGCGCGCGTCCGGCTCGCCGATCTCGCGCCCACGCTGCTCGCCGCGATCGGCGTCCCGACGCCCTCGTCGATGCAGGGAGAGTCGATGCTTCCGCTCGCGCAAGCCCGCGACGCGCGCGACCGCCCGGCGTACGCCGAAACCGATTATCCGCGCCAGGCGTTCGGGTGGTCGCCGCTCGTCGCGTGGCGCGCGGATCGTTTTCTGCTGGTTCGCGCGCCTCGCCCCGAGCTCTACGATTCGATCGCGGATCGCGGCGCCACGCGGAACCTCGCGGATGCACGAGGCCGCGTCGTGCAGGGCATGAGCGCCGAGCTCGAGGAGTTCAGACGAAAGGTGAGCGGCACGGCGGCGCCCGTTGCGAAACCGGCCGTCGATCCCGATCTCGCCCGACGCCTGGCGGCGCTCGGCTACGTCAGCGGGTCAGGCGACGGAGCGTTCGCCCCCGGCAGCGTCGACCCGAAAGATCGCATCGCCATAGCCAACACGCTCCACAACGCCGTCGTCGCGGTCGAAGACGGCGGATTCCGGAAAGCGATTCCGATGCTCGAGCGCGTGACGGCGTCGGAGCCGAACATCCCGATCGCGCAGCTCCAGCTCGGCGTCGCGTACGCGCGGGAGCGACAGTACGCGCGCGCGGTGCCGACGCTGAAGAGGGCGGTCGCGCTGCAGCCCGAGAACATGTTCGCGCATTACGAGCTGGCGGTCGGGCTGTACGAAACCGGCGACCTCGGGCGCGCGGCGCAGGAGTTCGAGCTCGTCGCGGCGCGCATGCCGCGGTGGGCAGATGCGCGCTACTCGCTCGGCTCCGTGTATGCGCGCATCGACCGCGTGCTCGATGCGGTCCGCGAGCTGCGAGCCGCGATCGACCTGGAGCCGCGCCACTTTCGCGGAAACCTGTTGCTGGGACGGATTCTCACGCTACAGGGTCAGGCCGCGGCGGCGCTTCCGCACCTTCGCATGGCGACCGACGCCGATCCGGCATCGAGCGAGGCGCATTCATTTCTCGCGGACGCGTACGAGAAGACGGGCAATACGGCCGAGGCCGCCAAAGAGCGCCAGCGCGCGAAGAGCGTGAAGCCATGACGTCCGGTGACGTTTGACGCTGCGTCGATCGCCTCTGCTGACAGTCCAAACAACGCCGCTCGATCGAGGCGAGGGCGACGAACGGGATCGGCGGGATCGGGAGAGCAGCCAACGCAGGCAGGTTGGACTGGCTGGAGCCTCAGCTATGAAACAGCGGAAGGGAAAGAGGAACCGACTGGCTCGTCGGCTCCTCTGACCGATGCTACGGGGTCTTCACGCCATGACGCCGACGCTAACGGGCCCCAGCGCTCGTCGAGCTCGCCGTCAGCACCTTCTTGAAGACCTGCACCGCCTGCCGCATTTCGTCCATGGTTCCGAGCGTGATGCGGCTGTGCGTCTTCTCGAACGGCGGGAAATCCCGCCCGACCGACACCTTGAGCGCGGCGCACGCCTCACGGAACTGGCTCGCGGGCCGCTTCAAGTTCACGAAGATGCAGTTGGTGTGGCAGTCCGGCGCCTCGTACCCCAGGCTCTTGAACGCCTCGAGCGTGAAGTCGCGCACGCGCGCGTTTTCGGCGCGCTCTTCTTCAATGTGCTTCGGATCCCTGAGCGACGCGATGCCGGCGGCTGCAGTCAACGTGTTGACGCTGCCGAGGCTCCAGGCACTGGAAATCGCCTTGACGGTCTCGGGTTGGCCAATGGCGTAGCCGAGACGCAGGCCAGCCATCCCATGCGCTTTCGAGAACGATCTGGTGACGAAGACGCCGGATAGTTCCTTCGCCAGCGGCACCGCAGTCTTGACGGCGGCATCGTGCGTGTAGTCGATGTACGCCTCGTCGATCAGGATCCGCGTCTCCGGCGAGCTCTGCTTGACGCGGCGAATGAATTTCTCCATGGCGGCCGCGTTGTGAACGGTGCCGGTCGGGTTGTTCGGGTTGCAGAAGAAGATCATCCCGGCGCCCTGGGCCGCCTCGGCCATCGCGTCGGTATCGAGTCCCAGCGATTTGTCGACGGTAATCATCTTGACCGGAGCGCCGATGCGGCGTGCCGCCTGGTCGCAGGTTCCATACGTCGGCGCCGCGGTGACCAGCGGCTTCTGGGCCGAGCAGAACGCCCGCGTCGCCGCCTCGAGAATGGGACCGGACCCGGTGCCGACGATGACGTGGTCGCGGCCGACGCCGTACAGGTCGGCAATCGTTGCGACGAGATCGCCCGTATAGTCGGGGGGATATCCTCGTCCGACCCGCGGCGAGATCGTGTTCCGAAGCGCGTCAATTGTCTTCTTGCCAGGGCCCCGGGCGTTCTCGTTCGAGCTGATTCTGATGAAGCCGCCATCATCGGGAGGCTGCAGGGCACCTGCCTCGAAGGCCATGGCCTCGTGACCGCGGCCGATGATGAACGGCGTGGACAGCAGGCCAGCGCTGCCCAATCCCAGATCCCGGAAGAAAAGGCGACGGGAAAGTGACATGGAGTCCTCCTCCTTCTATACGCTTGAACGATGCGACGCGTCCTGCGACTCGAGCCCGCCAGCGCACCAGGGCATCCGTAGTATACGGCCACCCGCCGCAAGGGCATCGGTTACTTCATCACCAGAAAAGGGGCCTCGGTCTCGACCCGGGTCATCCGTTTTCCGGTCGGCCGCGGCCGACCTGCGCGCTGGCGTCCGGTCAGAAATTGCGGCGCTCCGCTGCCTGGCCGCCCGCGCACGCGGAAATGTCCCTCGCGTCTCCTGGAGGTGCACACGTCACAGCCGCTTCTGCAGATCAACGTGGCCACGTGAGGACGCGTGCATGCTTCAGCGCCCGTAGATCAGAAGCCGAAACGTCCCCGGAATCGGCGTGGGCTGAGGGTTCGGCTGTTTGTCGGTGGGGGCCGCCGGCGGTTTGAAGTCCGCTGTGGTCAGGTAGAGATTATGGGTCTTTGAATCGAGGCCCATCGTCTTCGCCCCAAACTCCGTCTTCACGGTTTCTACAACGCTCAGCTTGGCGGGCGAGTCCAGGTGAAATATGTGAAGCGTGCCCTCGCGCGTGGCGCTGGCCAGCAGACCCGTCTCGGGATCATAGATGTTGGCGTCCACGCGGTCCCCGATCGGGAATGGCTCCCCGATGATTTTTCCAGTATCTGCATCCATGACCACTAACATCCTGGGGTTGCGGCCTCCAATGAAAAGCCGCCGGTTTTTCCGATCCATCGTAATCGCCACGGGTGCTCCGGCCGGCGCGACCGGCCACCGCGCTTTGATCTTGAGGGTGCGCGAATCGAGCGCTATCACCTCATTGGTGTCCTCGAGATTGTCGTAAATCATTCCCTTGCCGTCTGCGACGGCTTGTTCCGGGGCCCCGCCCAAAGGTACGGTCGCGATTACGGTGCCCTTCGCGGGGTCGATGACCGTCGAATTCTTGCTTGCGCCGTTGAACGTAAAGACGCGCTTCGATGCGGGATCGTAAAAAATAGAGTCTGTGTCAGGCTCGGACTTGACGTCTCCGGTGACCTTCAGGCTGGCAATATCGAAAATGAATACCTTGCCAGCGTCACCGTCCGTGATAAATCCCTTGCCGACGTCCTTGACCAGGAGAACTCCATGGCAGCGTTTGAAACCACCCATGGTTCCCACCAGGGCACCACTATCGGCGTCGACAACTTTGACTTCTGTGCCATGTGAGAGGTACACGCGGCGGGCTTCGGCATCGACCGTGATGTAGTCGAAATACTCGCCCCCTCCCGGCGCCGCACCCAGAGGAATCTTCTTGAGCAGGTGGTAATTGCCCGGCGGCGGGGCCGCGAGAGCGTCACGTCCAAGCGCCAGAAAGCACAGGCCAAGCGCAAGACGTCCGACACCAGAAGATCTCATGTAAGTCTCCTTCTAATCTGCTCGTCAGACCTGCATCAGAATTCGACCCGGAGCATGAGCTGCATACGCCGCGGCGTGCCGGTCCCAACGGCTCCGGGGTTCAACACCCTGGTGATGCGCCCGAAGCTGGACGCCGCCGAGATATTGGACGCGGGATTGGCAAAGATCGGGTTGTTGAACAAGTTGAACGCCTCGACGCGGAACTTCAGATTCGTTTTTTGCCCGATCGGCGTGAGCTTCTCGAGCGCGCCGTCTATTTCCCAGAACGTGGGGCCGCGGGCAGCATTGCGTCCCAGATTTCCCCAGGTTCCTTTTGCCGGTACGGCGAAGGCTGCGGGGTTGAACCAGTTGTTGATGGTCTGTTCCGCCGGATAGATCGGTACGCCAGGAACCAGGTCCGGCCGCTGATTCCTGCTGTTGCCATCCAGCATGTCGGATGCTCTCCGGGTCACCGTGATGTTTATCGGAAGACCGCTCCTCGCCGACAGAATTCCGCTGAGCTGCCATCCGCCGATCAGGTCCCCCGCAAGGCCTTTGGCGTTCCAATGACTCCGGCCCGGTCCGAACGGAAGCTGGTACACCGAATTCATCGTGAGGCTGTGTCGAACGTCGAAGGGTGCGTCGCTGCGGTCGCAGACAGGGCACGACGCATTTTGGACCTGCGCGGTTTCGCCCGTTCCGCCAGACCCGTCGGCAACCGCGTGCGACAAGATGTACTGTGTCTGCAACAGCCAGCCGCTCGTGAACGAACGTTGCAGCGATGCCAGGAGCGCGCGGAAGTTGCTGTTGCTGTCGTTGTATTTGATCTGGAACTGGCCAAACTCGGGCAGCGGCCGTCTGCCGGTGATCGGATCTCTCAGATTGACCTGACGGCCGCCAAACAGATTGTGTCCTACGCTGCCGACGTACCCGACCTGGCCGGTGAAGCTGTGCGGCAGCTGCCGCTGGATCAGGAGATCCCAGTTTTCGTAGTAGCCATCCTTGCGATTCCGATCGATTCCCTTGGGACTGGCGCCTTGATCTTGCAGCAATCCCAGAAACGGCGCGAGCGGGTACGAAAGGTTGGGGACATCCGCCGACGACAGGGCAAATCGCGCCGCGGTGCTCTCGTGGGGATCGCTGAAGTCGTCGTTCTGGTTCGGGCTGTAGTACATCCCAAACCCGGTGCGGATGGTCGTCTTGCCGTCGGACCCGCCAGGTACCCACGCCAGGCTCAGACGCGGCGCAAAGTTGTTGCGATCCGGCGAATACATCGGCGTACCCGCAGGGCAGAAGCCGCCGCACGCGAAGTCGACGACTGCCTGGTGCCCGTTCGCCTCGCTCATGACGGAGTAGTACTCGTAACGCACGCCCAGGTTGAGCGTGAGGTTGGGACGAACCTTGAACTGATCCTGCCCGTACCCCATCCAGAACGTACGCCGCAGGTAGCCCACGCCCAGGACGTCGTCCACGTTGACCGAATCGATTCGATCCTTCACGAAATCGTCCGGGCTGTTGAACGCGATGGTCGTGACGGGAACGCCGACGCTGGTGTTGTCCAGGAGAACGCGCCTGATATCCGCGCCCACTTTGAAGGTATGCCGTCCCTTGATGATGCTCAGGTTGTCGCTCCAGGAAAGCGTGGTGCCGATCTCCAGGTCAATCTGGTTCGGGCTCAGGTCGGTGAACCCGGGCACACTCTGCACCGCGACGGGCGCAGTGCCGATCACCGGATGGTGGAAGGCCGAGCGGTTCACTCCAAATTTCGCCTCGTTGAGCACCCGATCCGAGAAGATGTGCATGACCTGGAAGACGAAATTCGACGGACGAATCGCCTCGGTGTCCCGCGAGCCGATCTGGTCGAACGGCCTGTCGATGAACGCGTCGTCGATGTTGTAACGGGCAAACATGGACGTGCGATCGGTAAGGCTGTGGTCGACGCGGCCCGTGACGCTGTTTTCGCGAACCGAATCGACACTCGATGTCTGATACAGGTCGGTGATGGCGTCGATGGACGTCTGGCCAATCGGCCAGCCGTCCAGGATTGGCTTGAGAGCGGGAGAGGTCGCCAGGGCCCTGCTCCGAAACGAAGCGTTCGGCACAAATCCGATGACCGTTTGTGTGAGGCTCTGCCGGATCCCTTCGTAATTCACGAAAAAGAACGCGCGATTCCTGGCAATCGGCCCACCGAGATTGACGCCGAACTGGTTCATCCGGAACGGAGGGATCTCCGAGGGATCGAATGGGGAACGCGCATCCAACGCGTTATCGTGAAAGAACTCAAAGGCCGCGCCATGAAAGGCGTTCGTCCCGGTCTTCGACACGGCGTTCACCTGAGCGCCCCCAGACGAGCCGCTCTCGGCGGTGTAGACGACGGATTCCACCCGAAATTCCGCAATCGATTCCAGGGAAATGTTCAGGCGCGCATCCGCCTTCTGACTTTGCTCCTGAACGCCGGTCGCATCGATTCCATCGAACGTGAAGTTGTTATCGTCGCGGCCCCCTCCGACGAACCGGATGTCTCGCTGGCCGCCGCTGCCGGCGTTGATGGCGCCTGGGGCGAGAGCCTCGAGCGTCGCCCAGTTGCGGCCGTTGATCGGAATATTCTCGAGCTGCTGATGTTCGAGAACGGCTCCTATCCGGGAATTGGTGGTTTCGAGTGGCGCGGTCGTGGCCTGCACTTGAAGCTCTTCTGAGACCGTACCCAATTGAAGTTCCGCGTCCACAGTACGAGTCTGGCCGACAAGAAGCTGGATCCCCTTGACGTCGAAGTTGCGAAACCCGTCGCGCGAGATTGTGAGGTCATAGGTGCCGATGGGTAATCCGGCGATGCTGTAAACCCCGCCAGGCCCGGTCCCGACCACTCTCTTGAGGCCGGTCTCCCGTGAGACGACCTCGACGCGCGCGTCGGGAACGACGGCTCGAGTCGAGTCGGTGACTGTTCCATTGAGGTTCGCCCGGTCGATCTGCCCGTGGACAACGACGCCGCTACACAGGGCGAGAACAGCAGCCAGTCCGAAATGGGTACGCGTCACCATGCGACGACCCTCCCTTCCGAGTCAGTTATTCAGCGTCTGCCTCGACGTTCATGCTGAACGTGTCAACGAGATATCGAACTGACTGTTCGTGGCAGTAGAAGCGATTCTTTTTTATTGTCGGCAGCGAGGATACCAGAACAGGAGGGTGATCCTGCGGTGGATTTAGTGGAGATCGTTCTTCACGACCTCGCCGCCATACGCGAACTCGAAGGCCTGCGAGTCGTGTGTGGAAAAGGTCCGGCGCCGGTCCCAAACGAAATCTTTATGCCGCGCGCGATCGCAATCGGTGCGCCCTTCTCGCGCATTGCCGCCAAGCCGTTCTTTCGGCTTCACGCTCAGCCTCGCTCTCACTCCGGCTTGAAATCCGGTTCGAACCGCAAGCCGGGCAGCACCGGCGTCTTTTCGATTTGGACCGACTTCAACGCGTTCGGATCCAGGCCGAGCGCTTTGAGAATGGTCGGCGCCACCTGCGTCGTCTGGACGGGGAACTTGATCGCGCGTGCGGCGAAGCCGGGCATCGACAGCAGCATGACGACGTGCATGTCGGGATCGGTCATGCCGCCGTGTTCGGCGATGAACGGGCTCGTGGGGCTCACATACAGCGTCCCCAGCATCGGCTGCACGATGATGTCTGGCACGCGGGGATCGACGGCGGGGTCGTTGAACCGCAGCTTCAGCGCTTCGCCGGCGATGATCTCCTGAATTCTCGCCTTCTCCTGCTGTTTTCTCAGCGCGGCGACGACAGCGCCCGTGCGGCTCTGGTCGGTGAGCCAGATCAGCGCCACGCTGCCGTCCTGGCGATCCATCGCGAGCAGCCCTTCTCTCACGCCATTCACTGCTGCAGGAATGATGCTGAGATCGGCGGCCTCGCGCTTGGACGGATCGATGGGCGTATCGCCGTGCTTGGCCGTCACGATCACCAGAGTCGAGTTCGACAGGCCCTTCGCCTCCAGCTCTGCCAGCATCCGTCCAATCGAGCGATCAGTGTGATCGAACGCTTCGAGAAGATTGGCACTGGGCGTCGCACTGGCATCGGTATAGCCGAAAGGTCCTGGGAGCTTCTGGCCCATGCTGACCGCCTGAAAATTCATCCCGAAGATCGTCGGAACCCCGACGCGGGTCGCTCCGGTGTGATCCATCCCGTCAATCTCGTTGACGATCGCCTGGACGCGGATGTCGTCGAACTCCTCCATTGCCGGGAGGCTGCGCGCGGCGCTGGCGTTTCGCACTTCAGGCGTGTACAGGTCCATCACGCCACGGCCCGACGGTCCGTGAGTGAATTCGTAGGCCAGATGCTTGTCGGACCAGGCCGTGCGCCCCCCGGCTTCGCGAATGACCTCGAAAATCGTGTTGGTGCGCAGGAACTCGTGCGGGTAAACGGGCTTGCAGCCTCTGGCGGGATCGCGAGGGAGCTTGGACGGGTCGATGCCGCCGCCGCCGTCGAGCACCTTGTTGTTGATGTCGATCGAACCGTCGTACACCACCTCTGTCCCGCGCGTCGAGCAGTCCGAGCCTGGCGGCGACAGGCTACGATCGTAGTTGTTCTCGAAGAGCACGCCGGTCGATACCGAAGTGCCGCCGGTGATGAGTGCGGTCAGTCCGGGCCATGAATTCGACGGAAAGGAGCCGTAGGCGCCGGTGTAGGTGACACCGCGGCTGCTCAGCCGCGCGAGCGCGGAGGTGGGTCGAAGCTTGATGTAGCTCGCCAAGTCCACGGCGTGAAACCCGTCGATGCTGATCAGTAGGACCCGCTGCACGCGCCGGTTGGCAGGAAGCGACGTGCCGCGCGGGACCTGCGCCCCCGAGAACACGGATGCGAAGATGACGAGCGCCAGCGCGAGTGTTTTCATGGTCCCGTCGCCTCCGGCTGAAAGTCCGACGCTGTTACTTGCTGACTTCGTAGATCTGAACCTCTGCCGGCTTGCCGTCCTTTCCGGCCGGCACGGCAACGTACAAGCGATTCTGCTCCGGCACGAATCTCGAGTTCCTCGCGCCCGGCCCCGTCGGAATCTGCGCGATCGCCTCGTAGGCGTCAGGCGTTTTCTGCTGGTAGACGTTCACGAAGCCGTCGCCGGCGCTCAGGTAGATGCGTTTGTGAGCGGCGTCGTAGGCGAGATCGTCAACGCCGCCGGCCGCCGGCAGGCTCGCGACCGCCTTTCCGGTGTCGCTGTTGAGGACGATCAGCCGCCCAGGCGACCGCGTGGCGACGAACAGCCTGCGCCCGGTCTCGTCGAACGCCATGGACACATTCTCCTTGGCGTCGGGCAGATCCCACGTCGTGATCACTTGACGCGTCTTTCGATCGAGGACGGCGACTTTGTTGAGAGCGGTGACGTTGATGAAAAGCCGCGGTCCGCCCTTCTCTAGCGCCATCGCTTCCACACGGTCACCGTCGATCTTGATGTCTCCGAGACTTTTCTGGTTCTTCGTGTCCACGATGCTGAGGCGCGAGAACGCCTCTTTGACGTCTCTGCCGCCGTTGATCACGTATAGGAGGTTCGCGTCCCGGTCGAAACCGAGAGAATCCGCGTCATCCGCGAGTTTGACCGTGCCCACGATCTTGTAGGTCGCGGCGTCGAGGACGTTGCACGAGCCCGCGCCGTCGGAGAACAGCACGCGATTGGTCTCCGGCACGTACACGATGCCGGCCGGCTTGCCCAGTCCCGTGATGCTGCGCATCCACTTGCCACTCTTCAAGTCGAAGATCTGGATCGAGTGATGATCGGCGGCGGTCAGAAACAGACGGCCGCCCTGGATGTCCACCGCCATGTGGTCGAACCTGCCGGTCACCCCTTTGTCCATCGTCAGCGTCTGGACGAGATGGAGCGGCGCGGGCGACTGGAGCTGAATCGCCGCGCCCAGCCCGGCGACCCAGATCAGCCCGGCAATCGTGAGTTTCATGGCGGAATCCTTCTGTGTTGTCAGAGTGAGGCCGAGAGTATTCGACGGAGATGAAAACGGCCTAAAGACAAGATAAATTAATATTTATGTTCTTTTGAGCTGTTGTTCACCTTCCGATACTATCCTCCGCTCGCATCTCCATCGCGGCGGCTTTCCAGAAAGGCCCGACTATGAGGATTCTCCTGGTAGAGGACGAATCCAAGGTCGCGCGTTTCATCGCGCGCGGCCTGAGCGCCGACTGCTTCGCCGTCGACACGGTCGCTGATGGGAACAGCGGCCTTGATCTGGCGACTGCTTACCAGTACGACCTGATCATTCTCGATCTGATGCTGCCCGGGATGAGCGGGACGGAGATCCTGCGGCATCTTCGCCAGAAGGACCCGAACGTCCCGGTTCTCGTGCTGAGCGCCCGCGATGCCGTCGCCGACAAGGTCGGCCATCTGGAGCTGGGCGCCGACGATTATCTGACCAAGCCGTTTGCGCTGGCCGAGCTGCTCGTCCGAGTGAAGGCGCTGCTCCGGCGGGGTCCGGTCAATCGTGCCAGCGTCATTCGGGTCGGCGATCTCGAGCTCGATCGGCTCTCACGGCGCGTGACTCGCGGCAGCCGTCCCATCGAGCTGACCGTCAAGGAGTACGCCCTCCTCGAGTTCCTGATGTCAAACGCCGGCCGCGTGCTGTCACGCAGCATGATCATCGAGCACGTGTGGGACCAGAGCTTTGACGGGGTGTTCAGCATCGTCGACGTGTACCTGGGACGGCTCCGGTCGAAGATCGACCAGTCGGCGGATCACAAGCTGATTCGAACCGTGCGCGGCGTCGGCTATTCCATTTCGAACGGTGCGCACTCGTGAACGTCAAGTCCATTCACTTCCGCATGACGGCGTGGTACGCGGGGTTGCTGGTCTCCCTGCTCATCCTGTTTGGCGCGTCGGTGTATTTCGGGCTACGGAGCTATCTGGAACGGACCGTGCGCGCCGCGTTGTCCGAGCAAGCCCGCGCTGTCGGTGAAGAGATCGACGAGCGCGTCACCGACAAGCGCCTGCCGACGATTGTGAACTACCTGAACGAGAAATTCGCGCCCCAGCTGAATGCCCGGTTCATTCGTGTCACGAATGTAACGGGTGGCGTCCTGTATCTGTCGAAGCGCACCTCGGACCGACTGCTGGAACCGGCTGTCGTGCCAACGCCTCCACGGCAGTCGGAGCACGAGTACGCGAGCGAAGCCTTCCTGCCGAACGGCAAGCGTGTCTTGGTCCAAGTATTTCCGGTGGTCACCCCTGACGGGACGGTCATCGTCGAAGTCGGCTCACTCTACGGCCCAATCGAGGCGGTCCTCAGCGGTCTGATGATGACCTTCGCGCTCGGCATGCCCGTGATCGTCGCCGTCGCGATCGGCGGCGGCTATCTCCTCACGCGCCGCGCGATGCGGAAAGTGGACGAAATCACCGTCCAAGCCGAACACATCAGCTCGAACAATCTATCCGAACGGCTCCCAGTGTTTGAGACAGGCGACGAGCTCGAACGGCTGACCATGGCGCTCAACAGGATGATGGAGCGGCTCGACGACGCCTTCCAGCACATCAATCGGTTTTCGGCCGACGTCTCTCACGAGCTGCGCACGCCGCTCACCATCCTCCGGGGTGAGCTCGAAGCGGCGGTCCAGCAGGAGCGTCTCACGCCGGAGCTGCTGGATCTGGTCGGCAGCGCGCTCGAAGAAACCGAAAGACTGCGGACCATCGTAGACCAGCTTCTCATCGTGTCGCGGCTGGACGCCGGGGGCGTCCAGATGGAGAGGGTTCCACTCGACCTCGGGCAGCTCGCCACGTCCACGGTGGAGCAGATGCTGCTGCTCGCCGAAGAAAAGTCGATCACCGTGCGCTGCGACGCCCCGCCGGGCGTGGAGGTCGAAGGCGACCCGTCGCGTCTCAAGCAGGTCGTGGTCAATCTTCTGGACAACGCAATCCGGTACACCGCCGAGGGCGGATCGATCTCGGTCAGCGCGGCCACCCAGAACGGTTGGGCGACGCTGATGGTCGCCGACAACGGTGCCGGCATTCCGCCAGAAGCGCTGCCGCACGTCTTCGAGCGGTTTTACCGCGCCGACAAGGCCCGCTCGCGCTACTCGGGTGGATCGGGCCTCGGGCTCTCGATCGTGAACGCGATCTGCACCGCACATCGCGGCGAAGTCGAGATTGCGAGCACAGAAGGCGTGGGCACCACAGTCACGATTCGGCTTCGGCCGGCGGACGGCCACAAGGCGGCGAGTCGTCGGGCCGAATCCGCCACGCCTCTGCTTCAAGAATGGAGAGTTCAATGACGCGACGGATCGCATTCCCGGTGCGGATGTTCATCGTCGGTGCTCTGGCCATCGCCCTGCTGATGACCGGTGGTTTCGCCGGGGAATCGTCCGCCCAGGTGGCCGGCGGCACTGTGTCCGGAAGAGTGACCGACCCGTCGGGCGCCATCCTTCCGGGCGCGTCAGTATCAATCACGAATGTCGCCACGTCGATCGTCACGAGTAGTTCCACGAACACCGACGGATTCTATTCAGTTGCCAACCTCCTGCCTGGCACGTACAGAATCGTCGTGGCCCTGGCTGGATTCTCCGAAGAAATCGCCAGCGGGATCACGGTCTCCGTGGGTTCGCAGGTGACGGTGAACCTGCAGATGAAGCTCGGGTCCGTGAATGAAAGTTTGGAGGTGACGGGGGCTGCGACGCTCGTCGACACCAAATCGTCGACGCTGAGCGGAGTGGTCGGGGAGCGGGCCATTCGGGACCTGCCTCTGAACGGACGCGACTGGACGCAACTGGCGACGTTGGAGCCAGGCGTGGCCACTGTCCGCAGTCAGATGGGGCTCAGCAGCGAGCGCGGGCAGCGCGGCCTCGGCACCCAGATGACGATCTCCGGCGGCCGTCCACAGCAAAACAACTACCGGCTCGACGGCGTCAACATCAATGATTATTCCAACGGCGGACCGGGAAGCGTCCTGGGACTGAATCTCGGCGTCGATGCGGTTGCCGAGTTCTCGGTTCTCACGAGCAACTATTCCGCTGAGTATGGCCGGACCTCTGGCGGCGTCATCAACGGGATTACGCGTTCCGGTTCCAATCAGGTACACGGCGATGCCTACTATTTCCGCCGCGATAGCGCGCTGGACGCTCCCAATTATTTCGACAATGGCACGAAACCGCCGTTCTACCGTCATCAATATGGCGCGGCGGCCGGAGCGCCGATCATAAAAGATAAGACGTTCCTCTTCTTCGATTACGAAGGCATCCGTCAATCCCTTGGGGTGACGACCGTGGATACCATGCCGACCGCTCTTGCGCGCCAGGGGCACATCCACGATGCGAGTGGCAACCCGCTCGACATCACTGTGAGCCCACTGATCACCCCGTACCTGCAGTTCTTCCCTCTGCCGAACGGCGCCCCCGTCGGCCCCGATACGGCGATCTGGACCTTTACCTCGCAGAACGTCACCAGTGAGGAATTCGCGACCAGTCGCATCGATCACAACATCTCTGGAAGCGACCGGCTGTTCGGCACGTACATGTTCGATCAGGGTCGCACCCAGTCGCCCGACCAGACGAACGCGAAGATCCAGCAGTTCCGGTCGCGGCGGCAGCTCTTCACCCTGGAAGAGAACCACACTTTCGGTACGAGCTTCCTGAACGCCGCACGGTTCGGCGTCAGCCGCATTCGCGCCAACATCCAGGAAACGCTCGAAGCTTTGAACCCGACGGCCGCGGATCTCTCTCTCGGAACCGTGCCCGGGCGCGCCGCGGCACAGATCGCGTTCCCCGGCACGACGGCGTTCCTCGGGGGGGCCGGCGGGATCACGACCTTCAATTTCAGGTGGACCTCCCTTCAGGCCTACGACGACGCGCTCTACACGCGCGGGAAGCACTCCATCAAGTTCGGCGGGTCGATGGAGAACATCCGGTCCCAGATGGACGGCATCTCGAACCCGAACGGCGTCTGGAATTTCCTCAGCCTGCAGAACTTCCTGCTGGACATTCCCCGGAACCTGAGTGCGGCGCTGCCCGGCACCATCACGCCGCGTGATGTGCGTCAATGGGTCATCGGCGCATATGTGAACGATGACTATCGACCGAAAGCGAATTTGACGCTGAATCTCGGGCTGCGCTACGAAATGGCGACGGTTCCCACCGAGACGGACGGCAAGCTGGCGACGCTCCTGAACATGAGCGACGCCCTGCCGCACACCGGAGATCCCTACTTCAACAACCCGACGCTGAAGAATTTCGAACCGAGGGTTGGATTCGCCTGGGACCCGACCGGCAGCGGAAAGACCGCAATCCGGGGCGGCGTGGGGATCTTCGACGTGCTGCCGCTTCCGTACCAGTACGAGCTGCCCGTGCTGTTTGCGGCGCCGTTCTTCCAACTCGGTCAGACCGCGAACAACTTGCCGCAAGGGAACTTCCCAACCGTCGGGTTCAGCCAGTTGAGTGCACGCACCTTCCGCAACGCGTACATCGAGCCGAATCCGAAGCGCAACTACGTTTATCAGTACAACGTGAACCTGCAGCGCGAACTGGCGGCGAGTCTGACGGCGATGGTGGCTTACGCGGGATCGCGCGGTCTCAACCAGGCATTTCGCGCGGATACCGTCAACTACGTGTTGCCCACGGGGAAGGATGCGGCCGGCAACTACACGTGGCCGACGCCGCGGGGCAGCGGGACGGTGATCAACCCGAACTACAGCCGCGTCGACGGCCTGATGTGGATCAACGACTCGTGGTACAACTCGTTGCAATTCCAGCTGAAGAAGCGTCTGTCCCACGGGCTGCAGGTTCAAGGGTCGTACACCTGGTCGCGCAGCATCGATACCGGTTCAGCAGGCCTGGCGGGCGATACGTTCGTGAATTCCGTCAAGGTGCTTCCGTTCTTCGATTCCGAGCTCAGGAAAGGTCCGTCGGACTTCGATCTCACGCACAACGCGATGATTAACGTTATGTGGGCCGTTCCCGGCTCACCGTCTTCGGCCGGATTCAAGGGATGGATCAGCAGTGGCTGGCAAGTGGGGAGCATCTTATCGTTGAGCAGCGGCAGCCCGTTCACGCCGATCATCGACGGCGATCCGCTCGGCACGAATGGCAGCGCGGCGTTCGCCTTCCCGAACGTCCTCAGCGGCCCGGGGTGCGACACGCCGGTCAATCCCGGCAATGTCGCCCACTACATCAAGACGGAATGCTTCGCCATGCCGAATCCGACCACCACGCTCGGCAACGTCCGCCGCAACTCGCTGGTGGGACCGGGACTGGCGAACGTGGATCTGTCGTTCTTCAAGAACAACTATCTCAAGCAGGGCTCGGAGAGGCTGAACATGCAATTGCGCGCAGAGATTTTCAACGTTCTCAACCGCGACAACTTCGCCGCGCCTTGCGGAACCTGTGGCAACACCTCGCTCTTCGATCAAAACGGCGCGCCGCTTGCCACCGCCGGCCAGATCACGGGCACGCAGACCACGGCACGACAGGTCCAGCTCGCCTTGAAGATCATCTTTTGAGAAAGCGGGGCATCATGGAGTCCGGCGATCGACTGACCCGTCGTCACATGCTGGAGCGCGCAGGCTGGGTCCTCGCGGCTGCGGCGGGGACGCCGGCCCGCGGGATGCGGGCAGAGCCCCTCGCGCAAGCAGGGCCGGGCAAGGGCGCATCCGGCGTCATGGCGACGCTTAGCACGTACATGAGCGAAGCCGGGGGCCGCGACTTGCCGGCCGACGCGGCGGAGAAGACAAAGCATCACGTTCTCGACACAGTGGCTGCGATGGTCTCGGGCGTCGAACTGCCGCCCGCGCAGGTCGCCATCAAATTCGCACGCGCGCATGATGCGGAGAAAACGGCCACGGTGGTCGGCACAAACATCGTGTGCAGCGCGATCGATGCCGCGCTCGTCAACGGCATGCTGGCGCATTCCGATGAAACAGACGACTCGCACGCGCCGTCGCACTCGCATCCGGGCTGCGCGGTCGTGCCCGCGGCGCTCGCGGCCGGCGAGCACTTCGGCATCAGCGGTTCGCGCTTCCTTCGCGCGGTGGCCCTCGGCTACGACATCGGGACGAGGGTGACGATGACGCTGGGCGGATTTCCCTTTCAGATGGAGACGCACCGCAGCTCACACAACTTCGCCAACAATTTCGGCGCAGCGGCGGCGGCCGGCTGCGCCGCAGGCCTCACGAGCCAGCAGATGCGCTGGCTGCTCGACTACAGCGCCCAGCAGGCCTCGGGGGTCGCTGCGTGGCAGCGCGATACCGAGCACGTCGAAAAATCGCTCGTCTTCGGCGGCATGCCGGCCCGCAACGGCGTGACCAACGCCCTGCTAATCGCTCTGGGAGGCACGGGCGTCGACGACATCATGTCTGGAGATGACAACTTCCTTCTCACGAATGCGCCGAAAGCCGATCCGGCGCGTCTCATCGACAAGCTCGGCGAGCGCTACGAGGTGACGCGGACCAACATCAAGAAATGGACCGTCGGCTCACCCATTCAGGCGCCGCTCGACGCGCTGCAGATCCTCGGGAAGCAGCATCCGTGGGAGCCGGATCAGGTGCAGAAGGTCGTCGTGCGCGTTGCGACGAGCGAAGCCAAGACCGTGAACAACCGGGACATGCCCGACATCTCCATGCAGCACATGATCGCCATCATGCTGCTCGATAAGACCGCGTCCTTCGCCGCCGCCCACGACAAGGCGCGGATGCAGGATCCGGCGGTGCTTCGCCAGCGCGCCAAGGTGCAACTCGTGCCCGACGAGGACCTCGAGCGTCTCTATCCGCGACGGATCGGCGTGGTGGAGGTGACGCTCACGGACGGAACGCGCCTCACCGAACGCGTGGAAGCGGTGCGCGGAACGACGGACAATCCGATGCCGCGGGAAGAGATCATCGCAAAGGGCCAGGACTTGATGGCACCGTTCCTGGGGGCTGCGAAATGCAAGCGCCTGATTGACGATGTCTTCGACCTCGAGCACGTCAAGGACATTCGCGCGCTGCGACCGCTGCTGCAACGGGTCTGACGGTTGGCGATTGGCGACGGAAGACCTGAGACTTGCGACTGATGTCGCGCCTGGCAGAACTCCCACCGTTACTCGAGGGCCGCATCCCTGCTGGCGGCCCCACGCTCGAATGAGTGCTGTCTGGCACAGAGTCCAAGCAGAAGGAGCCTCTATGCGCAACGTCGCTCTCGTCCTGACACTGGCCGTGACGGCACTCCTCGCGCAGCCGTCCTCGCCTTACCGCATCGCACACACGTACACGCTAGGCGGAGACGGCAGCTGGGACTACATCGTCCCCGACCCGCCGAATCACCGTCTGTTTATTGGCCGACAAACTCGCGTGATGGTGGTCGACGAGAACAACGGGAAGCTGCTCGGCGAAGTCACCGGCATCAAGGGCGCGCACGGGACCGCGCTTGCGGCCGCGACCGGCCGTGGGTTCGCGACTTCGGGTGCCGACGAGTCCGTGGTGATATTCGATCTGAAGACCTTCGAGGTGCTGGACCGGATCCACACGGCCGAAGATACCGACGCGATCATCTACGACAGCGCATCGAACCGCGTCTTCACGTCCAATGGCGACGCGCACTCGTTGACGGCGATCGATCCGCGGGCGGGAAAGGTGATCACGCAGATTCCGCTCGGCGGCAAAGCGGAATACCTCGTGTCAGCCGGCGACGGCAAGGTGTATGTGAATCTCACCGACACGGCCGAAGTGGTCGAGGTCGACGCAAAGACAGCGTCGGTGCCCCGGCGCTGGTCCACTGCGCCCTGCAAGCTGCCGGTCTCCATGGCCATCGACACAGCCCACCATCGGCTGTTCAGCGGTTGCCGCAGCAATATGATGGCTGTGTCCGACTACCAGGCTGGGAAGGTGGTCGCAACCGTCCCGATCGGCGCGGGCAACGACGGCGTCGTGTTCGATCCGGCCTCCGGCGACGCGTTTGCCGCGAATGCGGACGGCACCCTCACCGTGATTCATCAGGACACTGCGGACAAATATCACGTCATTCAGACCCTGCAGACCGCCCAGGCGTCGCGCAACGTGGGACTCGACACCACCAATCACCGCGTGTTCGTCGCCGCCGCGAAGTTTGGACCGCCGCCCGCCGGCGCCACGGGAAGAGGAGCGATGCTCCCCGGATCGTTCACGTTGATGGTGATCGAACGCGATCCAGCAACGCCCTGACAGCTGATGGCAACGCGACGACCATACTGCGCGATTCTGGCCGGCCGGGTGAGGATTGAGCGATGCTGCACGCCTTTCGGGATGACGAACGACGACGGATTACCGTGACCGCGACCGGCACTGTGTCCTTTCTCGATCTGGCCACCTTCATCGAGCGCCAACTGGTCGGCGAGGCCCGGGGGTACGCCGTGCTTCATGACGCACGAATGGCGACGACCGACGTGACGGCCCAAGACTTGAGCGACGTCGTCGGGCATATCGACGACATCGCCACGGGTCACGGGCGTGGGCCCGTGGCGGTGGTCTCGACGAATGAGCGATACCTCACAACGCCGCATGTGTACGCGCACATGTTGAATCGTGCGGGTGGTCGTATCGCCGTCTTCAGCACCATGGCCGAGGCGTCGGGGTGGCTGGACAGGCAGATTGCCGGAGCCGAGCGCCGATGAACCGCACGAAAGGTGCGATACTCAGACCGAATCAGCGGTCCACGATGAGCGTCAGCGCTTTGAGCGACGCGGACCTCCGGCGACATCTGTTCGACCGATTGGCCGAACGACTCGAGACGGCGGCCGGCCGGGATTCGGCCCTGACATTCATGCAACGGTCACCGATGGCATTCTTGCTCGGTCGAAACGGAAATCTCCTCGTGGTGGATCAGGGCGAGGGCATGCGCCTGATGCGGGGTGAGATCCAGTGGAAGTGGACGCCGGACCAAGACGAACCATTCACGTTTTCGGTGGCGCGTTCGGTCCATGGGCAATCCCTCCAAATGATACCAGTCGGTCCAGAGGGCGACGTGGACGCCATCGTCGACAACATCGTTCAGACGTTTCTGACTCAGACCCAAGCGACGTAAGCTACGAAACCTGACCCGGTACTAGGGCTCATTCCGATCTCAGGAGTTGGCCTGCACTCAGGCTCCGATCAAAAGCATGGCGCTGGGTCAGCTTGCCGCGTCATTGCAGCTTTGCGATTGCGGCTTTGGCGGCGTCCGCGACTGAGACCACGGCGCCAAAATTCGACCGGCGGCGGTCGTTCAGCAAGAAGAACAGACGAGGCAACGCCTCTTTCGCATCGAGGGTTTCGAGCGCGTAGATCGAAATCACACGCATCGACGGACTGTCGTCGTCGAGAGCATCGAGTAGAGGGCCGACCGCACGTTTATCGCCGATCTGTCCGAGCGACCACGGGACAATGGAGTTGACCTCCGTATCCTTCAATAGCGGAACGAGAATCGGGACCGCCCGCGGATCGCGCAGGTGACCCAACAGGTGGGCGGCATAGTAGCGGTCAGCCCTGACTTGACGCGCGACACGATATCGCCCGTCACTCGAGGCAATTCCTGTCCCTTGTCCCTCAGGCCGATCGGAGCGGTCGGTCAGGATATCTGTGATGACCTGGAATCCACGCGGGTCGCCGAGGCCGCCAAAAATGAACGCGACGTTCCCGCGCTCATGCCTGTCCTCGTCACTCAACAAGCCCACCAGGGACGGGAGTACGCCCGCGTCGTGACGGTCCACGATTTCTTTTCCGATCGCGAACTGCCGCCAGAAGACCTTCTCGCTCTTGAACTGCTCAACCAGCGCTCCAGACGAGACTGTCTTGTCGACGGTCGGCTTGGGCGTCTCGCGCGGCGCCACGAAGACGACAACTTCATGAGCCCCGCCCGTCAATTCGACTCCTGCGCTGGCGGGCGCTTCCACACCGTCCACGGTGATGCGAGTGGCCACGAAGGGAACTCTGTCAGCGGCGACGGTGAATTCGTAGAACCCCGAGAACCCGGTCATCCGAAATGACCCATCGCCGGCAACGGTCGCCGTGATCAACCCGGGCGGCGAGAATTGCTCTGGGGTTGGCGACGCATTGACCCGTAGCCCGAAGGGATTCTGAATACTGGCGCCGGGTGCCGCGACGATGCGTCCCGAGATCGAGGCGCCCGGACTCAATACAAGCGAGAGACCATCGAGATCGCGGTCTTGTACCTCGAGCAGTCTGGTCGCGAACTCACCGTTGTGGGCCTTTGATTCGCCTGGCCGCGGTTCGATGGTCAGCCGATACCAGCCCGGGGGCACCCGAGGGATTTCGAACGCCCCCTTGGCGTCGACGACCGCGACGCTGGACCCCATTCCAAAACTGCCAAATCGGTGGAACACGGTGACACTCATCCCCTCGGCTGAGCGTCCGGAAGAACTCACCACAGACCCGGACACGCGCGCGCCTTTCACCCTGACGAGCTCGATCTGGATCGTTGACGCGGCATGAGCGCTCGCGGACACGCGTACTGCCAGTTGGTTGTCCACGGTCGACGGGTAAAACGTCGTCGCGTAAATTGAGGTTGACCTCGATCCGATCGATGGCAGCAAGGGCACAGGCTCCGCGGCAACCAGGTACTCGCCCAACTCCAGCCCGGCGATCTGAAAACGCCCTTGCGTATCTGTTGATGCCGATCCGCTGGCGCGGGTGGAGAACGGTACCGTCTCGTGCGGCTGCGTTCCGGGACCAGTGGCGCGTGCTGAGAATGCCTGGACCGTGACGCGAGCCACGGGCTCCTGCCGCTCGTTCACGACGAGGCCAACGATGATGCCGTTACCGGAATCGGATGTGCGCTGGGAGCTCTGGTTCAGGCCGGCGGAGTTTGAGACGGCCCGGGCGAGGAGGTGAGTCGATGGAGGAACGGTTTGAGACACCAGTCCCAGCACGATCAACACCACCGATGCGGACAGACGGCCAGCCATCGCGACCTTTGGGCGAGCGCCGTTTTGAGATTTCATCTGGACCCGCTATCGTTTTGACCCCGGTACTGCCAAAGCTGTTCCTCGCCACCTCTGGGGCTTGGTCACGGAGGGGGTCGGGAGGAGGGTGGCGACAGTGCGAAAAGCCGTCCCAGATGGCCCGCCAGGCGTCGCAATACACCGCGTCGTCACTTGCCCTTGAGCAGTCGGGTGCGAAGGAGCAAAATAGGGAACTCCGTGAGTGGCTAGTGTCGGAAAGCATCGTCTGACGGCTCGCTGAAGAGGAGGGTGCCATCGTGAGCAAGCGTTTCCCCGGCTCGATCGTCGCCGCGGTGGCCGTTGCTGCTGTTTTGTCTTTGGCGGCCGAGCGCGCCCCTCGCCAGGGTGAAACAGCGAAAGCGACCAAGCATGCGCCCGCGCCTGCGCCACGCACCGCCGACGGCAAGGTGGACTTCTCCGGCATCTGGAGCGCCGATCGTCATTTCATCTACGACATCAACGATGCCTTGAAGCCCGGCGAGACCGTTCCGCTGCAACCATGGGCATTGAAACTGGTCGTGGAACGGATGTCCAAGGACGATCCGGAGGCGAATTGCCTGCCCGCCGGCGTTCCGCGGCAAGCGCCCTATCCGTGGCGGATCTTGCAAACCCCGACGCACATGTTCTTTCTCTTTGAGGGGAACATCCACAGCTATCGCCAGATCTTCCTGGACGGGCGAAAGCATCCCGAGGATCCGAATCCCACCTGGTACGGTCACTCCGTCGGGAAACTGGAGGGCGACACGCTGGTGATCGATTCGGTCGGGTTCAACGATCGCTTCTGGTTCGACTTCGCAGGTCATCCTCACACGGAAAAGCTGCACACCGTTGAGCGCTATCGGCGACCTGATTTCAACACGCTGGAGTACGAAGTCACCATCGACGATTCGGGCGCTTACACCAGGCCTTTCACGCTCTATGGACACCACGCCTATGAGGCAGACACCGAGCTGATGGAGTACATCTGCAACGAGAATAACAAGGACGTGGAACACATCGTCGGCAAGGATCCGCGGAACAGGTATTTCAAGAAGTGAGCGAAGGCTCGAGGTTCGATGGTTCGCTCGATGACTTCTTGACGCGTGTCGTGCTCACTGCGTTGGTGCGTATCCGAGGCGGCGGCGCCGGCATCGCCATCGCCGCGGCCTCCGGCGGTTCGTCGTCATCCGGAGCGGCCTGAAAGTACGCCTCGGCGATGGCCGCAAGCCTGTCCGCTTTAGCTATCCGGCCCTGCCGTCTGTGATGGTCCGCGAGATCCGAGTACCTGTCGAAGAAAAACAGATGCGAATCGAGTAGCTCGCCGTTGTGGCCAAGCAGCCACACGAATATCTTCATGGAAACCAGGTCGACCAGCAGACGAGCGTGCGCGAGGGCCGCGTTCATCGTCTCCAATAAGTATTGCACGACGGCACGACTCGCGCGCTGAGGTACATCAATGCCGGTCACCACCCGCCGATGGTGTTCCGGAAGACCGATGGCGGTACCTACTTCCGTGCGAACCGATAATTGCCCGAGACATGTTTCACGAGGAGGCCGCCGGAGCCGCCCTGCGTGAATTCAACCGCGAGTCCATACAAGCCGGAAAAAGCGATCGGCGACGATGCGATCAGAGGCACCTTCCCCCGGCCATCCATGTCGGCGAGAAGCCTGCCATTCGAGAGCGTGATCTCGACGACTCGGGGAACGGCTCTCCAGAGTGGGGGCTGCTCCTCATAGGTGCCGGTGTACTTCGCAAGAATCTCGGGGGCGACCTGTACCTCGCCTTTCCTTTCATCGGACGCCGTGCCGACCCAGTGCTCCAGGCCGTGGCCGCTCTCGTTGCAGACAAATTCGATCATTTCGGTATCGGCGGCCAGTTCGGCCCGGACGGCGACCGTCCAGGGCCTTGCGTAGGCCGCCGGGTCCGAGAGCGTCACCTCTAGCTCGAGACTGCCGAAGTTGCGGCGGCGGTAGCGTTCGGTCATGCGCAAACCTTCGGTGTGGGGATGGCCATCGTGATCGAGCCAGGTGCGGTCGTTGAATCCGGCACTCTCCACTACCAGCGTGTCGCCATCCCAATGCCCAACCGAGTACCCCATCCAATTTGGATTGGGGGCAGATTCCAATGCGCGGCCGTCGAGGAAGATCTGGCGATAGGTGAGATCGGGGTTCAGAATGAGGATGAGCCCGGGAGTCTGGACGATCTTCATCATCTCCGCCCCGGTGCTGTCGGCGGCGGTGGCGTAGCCCGGCCCCAAAGGCACACACTGCACGTTCATGTATTCCCGGCCAAGATCTTCCCTGCGCCGCTCGACCAGTTCTTGCGCCCACGACTGAATTTCTTCGGGCTTCAGGTCCGCCGCAATGTTGCGGGAATACTTCGGGGAAATCTTGTTCCACAGACCAGAGAGATCGGGCTTGCCGTCAGGCGTGCGCGGCGGAGGCGCGGCCAGATTCGGCTTGCCGTCTGGTGTGCGCGGGATTCGCGCCGTGGGGTGATTCAACCACTGGGCTGCGAGCGGTGCGCTCAACGCGACCGTTATGACGGCGATCAGAGAGGCATTCATGGTTGCGACCTCGTTGCAGACTGCCAACGGCGGCGGAGGCGGGATGCCCTCCCCGGGAATTATGTGACGAATCGCTGTTTCGAGGCACGAGGCATGTCAAGGCGGCTCGGTTGACCGGAGGCCGGCTGTTTCGAGTCCGTCCTGAGGAGCCAAACCCTCGCTGCGCGCATCCAGCTTGATGGTCCGTTCGGCGCCTGCACGTCGGATTTCGCGCTCTTGCAACGCGCGCAGAAGTTCGCCTGGACCGTAAGCGCGACTTCGCCAATCTCGTCGAGAAAAAATGTCCCCGCGTCGCCGGTGATCCAGATCACTTACGGCCCGGCCGGAGGTCGCTACACTCGATTTCCGGGAGCGTGGAGACGCGGTATGCGTCGGCCACAAGGACAGATGGAGAAGGGAGCAGCGATGCGACTCATCGGCGTAGCGTCTACCGTATTCACTCTCATGCTGACGTTCGTCATCTCGGGCATCGGCCAGGCGCCGACCGCAGAACAGCGATCTGGCTGGCACGGAGGCGATGGCGACCGGCAGCACCAGGACGATGGCGAGCGAACACATCGCGACGGCCAGGTGATCTTCCGATACGACACCTTCGGCGACGAACAGTTGTGGACGGACGTGCTTCGCATGCACGAGCCCATTTCGAGGGTCGATCCGGCGACTGCGCTGGCGGTTGGCCTGAAGGTAGACGTGGGGGCGCTGCCGCGCGAGATCATCGCCGCCCTTCGTGCCGGACAGGTCGATCTGACAGATCCAGCGGTCACCACTGAATTGTTGCGGCTCAATGCCGTCGTCGGTGTGAAAGGGAAGGTCGATCAGACGGGGCAACTGACCAGCGTCGGCATTACCTGCGCATTCTGCCATTCAACCGTCGACAACTCCTTCGCGCCGGGTATTGGCAAGCGCCTGGACGGATGGGCCAATCTCGACCTGAACGTCGGCGCGATCGTGGCTCTGTCGCCGGCGTTACCCGATGCGCTCAAGGCCGAGTTCCGCACATGGGGTCCCGGCAAATACGATCCGCGACACCATGCGTTCGACGGCACGAACCTCATTTCGCTGAACAGTCCATCGCTGCCGATCGTGATCCCTTCGATCTACGGACTGAAGGGCATCGGATTCGAGACGTTCACCGCCGATGGACCGATCTCATACTGGAATGCCTACGTCGGAGTGGGGCAAATGGGCGGTCATGGCAATTTCAGCGATCCACGGATTGGCCTCTTCATCACGCAGACGCCGGATCTCGTGACGTCGAACTTGCCAGCGCTCCTGGACTACCAGCTGAGTCTGAGCACTCCCGAACCGCCGCGTGGAAGCTTTGACAAGGACGCTGCAAAGCGCGGCAAGCATCTGTTTCGCAACGAGGCGGGATGCGCGACCTGCCATCAGGGGCCGACCTACACCGACGTCCTGAGTGGTCCGACTCCAACCGTGCCATTCCTGCACGATCCGGCGGATGTTGGGACGGATCCGGCTTATGCCGCCAGGACGGCGACAGGCAAGTACCGGACCACGCCCTTGCGTGGTCTGTGGCAACATGCGCCGTACTTTCATGATGGCAGCGCGCCAGACCTTGTTGCCGTCGTGAACCACTACGACCAGCTGTTCGCGCTACATCTCACAGATGCGCAAAAGGCCGATCTTGTCGAGTTCCTGAAAACGCTGTGAGGCTCTGAGGTCTGCAGTGAGGTCTTCGAGTCCTCTTGCGGCGGTGGCCGACGATCGATGGCAGTCGTTGGCCACCGCAGGCTCGACACGAAGGTGAGATGCGATGACCTGCACGTGTCACAGCT
>Ga0137394_10000421_pt1 | contig 29721 bp, 15 predicted proteins | sample czobulk116metaG_FD_108278 | JGI IMG/M metagenome (GOLD analysis project Ga0137394, IMG submission 108278) | Vadose zone soil microbial communities from Angelo Coast Range Reserve, California, USA - czobulk1.16 metaG | ecosystem: Environmental > Terrestrial > Soil > Vadose zone | place: USA...
AGACTGAAGAATTGAGCCGCGAATTACGCCAATGACGCGAATGGGCGCATATAACTTTCTTCAGTGCGCCCATTCGCGTCATTGGCGTAATTCGCGGCTCAATTCTTCAGTCTGGTCCGGCAACTATATTATTGCGCTCTGCGAGGAGGGGATTACCCTGGGTCACGAATTGGCTCCAGCCATATTTCCTCAGGAGTAGACGAATCGGCCATCCTCCCCGACGCTGACCTGAATCGCTTCCACCTGCTGCCCCTCGGCAATGCGCCCGAGCATCAGTACGGAAAGTTCCGGCAGCAGCGTGTTGGTGAGGATGTTATCGACGTTGCGGGCACCGCTTTCCACCTCGGTGCAGCGGTTCGCAATTTCGTCCACGAGTTCATCGCTGTAGGTGAGTTCAACGCGATGTGTCTCGTTCAGGCGCTTTTGGATTTTGGCGAGTTTCAAGTTGATAATCTTCTTGAGCGCCTCATCGCGGATCGGAAAGTAGGGAATGATAACGAGGCGGCCTAAGAACGCGGGTTTGAATACGCGGTTCAGCTCGGGCTTGAGCGCAGCCACCAGGTCCTCCCAATCCGGGATCTCGTTAGGATCCGCGCAATACTCCATGATCGAGTTCGTTCCGGCATTGGAAGTGAGAATGATGATCGTGTTCTTGAAGTCGATCTGGCGGCCCTCGCCGTCTTCCATCTGGCCTTTATCGAAAACCTGAAAGAACAGCTCCAGAACATCCGGATGCGCTTTTTCGACCTCGTCGAGAAGGACGACCGAGTACGGTCTGCGGCGGACGGCCTCGGTTAACACTCCTCCTTCGCCATAGCCGACGTAGCCGGGAGGCGAGCCCTTGAGCGTAGACACTGTATGTGCTTCCTGGAATTCGGACATATTGATGGTGATCAGGTTTCGCTCGCCGCCGTAAAAGAGATCGGACAGAGCCAGAGCGGTTTCCGTTTTGCCGACTCCGCTTGGCCCCACCAGCAGGAAAACGCCAACAGGTTTTCCGGGATCGTCGAGTCTCGCTTTAGCGGTCCGAATGCGCCGGCTGACGGCCTCCAGCGCGTGCGACTGCCCGATGACGCGGGCGCCCAGGTGCGACTCCAACGCAAGAACCGTCGCGATTTCATCTTTCAGCATCTTGCCGACGGGAATGCCGGTCCAGCCTGAGATGACTTCGCCAACGATCTGAGAATCCACCGCAACCCGGATCATCGGCTCCTCACCTTGCACGCCTTCCAGTTCGGCACCCAGAGTAGTCAATTCCTTGCGGAGGGCCTCCGCATCGAGCGTTGGCCGGCTGGCGGCTGCGGCTGTAGGGCCATCGCCGGTTGCGGCCGGCGCCGGCTGAGGTTCCTCCAGAGTGGAGCGGATTTCACGGATGCGGCCGACAAGATCGCGTTCTTTGTCCCAACGGACGCGGAGTTCAGCGAGCCGGGATTCGGTTTCCGACCGTTGTTGAGCGATGTTTGCGAGCCGTTCACTGTGGTCTGCGCCGAGCTTGCTCTCCCGCTCGAGGATTCGCGTCTGTACGGCCAGATCATCCAGTATTCGCGTCGCAAACTCGATACTCGGCGGCGTGGAATTATGGCCCAGCGCGAGACGGGCGCACGCGGTGTCCATCACGCTGATGGCCTTGTCCGGCAGCTGGCGGTCCGGCAGGTAACGGTGCGACAGGCGAACGGCGCTATCCAACCCGTCGTCAAGAATCCGAACCTTATGATGTTTTTCCAGGGCCGGCAAGGTGCCACGGAGCATTGTCAAACAGGCTTCCTCGCCAGGCTCCTCGACCTTCACCACCTGGAAGCGGCGGCTCAGCGCGGGATCTTTCTCGAAGTACTTTTTGTATTCCGACCACGTCGTCGCTGCGATGGTGCGCAGCTCACCGCGCGCCAGCGCGGGCTTGAGCAAATTGGCGGCATCGCCCTGTCCGGCCTGCCCGCCGGCGCCAATCATCGTGTGGGCTTCGTCGATGAACAGGATGATGGGAGTGGGAGATGCCTTGACTTCGTTGATCAGGCTCTTCAAGCGGTTTTCAAATTCGCCCTTCACACCCGCGCCTGCCTGCAGGAGAGCCAGGTCGAGAGTACGGACGGTGACGTTCTTGAGGATCGGTGGAACGTCGCCCTGGCTGATGCGAAGAGCGAAACCTTCGACGATCGCGGTCTTCCCGACGCCGGCTTCTCCAACCAGTATCGGATTGTTTTGACGCCGGCGCGTCAGTATGTCCACAACCTGGCGAATCTCGAAGTCGCGCCCAAGAACGGGATCGATCTTGCCGGCTTTCGCGTTCTCGGTCAGATTCAGCGTGAACTGATCCAGGTTCGGCGTCTTGCCACCCACCGGCCGGGCGCCGGATTCCGCGGCGGCGCCTTCCTGAGTTGTTACAGCCGGTTCGTCTTCTTTGGAGCCGCGAACGATCTGATGAAAATTCTTGCGCAGATCTTCCGCCGAGATCTTCTGGAATTCCTTGCTGATCTCACGAACGATCCGCGACAACCTGTCGTTACCTGCAAGAGCCAGCACAGTGAAGCCGGTTCGGATGCTCGGGACTCCGAACTCGATGGATGCGATGGTCCAGGCCTGGGTCATCGTTTCGAAAAAGTCCGGGCTCAACGTTGGAGTGCGGCCATTTCCCGTCTTGAAACGGTCCATGGCGCGAGTCAACTCTGTTGCCAAACGCCCCTTGTCGATTTCGGCATGTCTCGCAATCAGCGAGAAATCGCCGTCCGTCGTATCGAGCAGTTTGGACAGATAGTGCTCGATCTCCACGTTGTAGTGAGTACGGGCAAGGCAGAGGCCGGCGGCTGCTTCCGTGGCGTTTCGAGTGGTCGTGTTGAATTTTCCAATCAGGGATCGCAGATTTACATCCATGAATTAATCCTGGCCGGGCTTTACTTGCCTGACGTCGTCAATTGAAACTGGTCCCAGTTCTCGCCCTGTGGGAAACCGAACTTTCCAGCCAGAAAATTTCCGCTGCTCCCTGGTCTGTCAATCGGGATCGGCTGATCCCCGACAGATACCGTGATCGCATTTGCAACAACACCGACGGCTACATTGTAAAAATCGCCTTCGGATCCGCTGACGGAATGTGATACGGATTTACTTTGATCGCTTCCATTCTGGCGAACGGTATACTTGAGAGTCTTTTCATCAAGTTCGTACTCGATGTAGTTCTTGCTATCGACGTAGTTGACAACCCATTTTGCGCGCTTCTTGCCGACGACCGCGGGCCGGCGCAATTTGATTCTGAACGAGTATGTTCCGGCCTCCTGCGCACGCGACAGACGGAATGGGGTCTGCGGGGTTTCCCGGTCGATGATGTCCTTGTCGAACGTTCGGACGGTATTAGGTCCTGGGCCCGGAGGAGGTGGTGGCATACTAAACGTTTTGTTGAACGCCTTTCCTCTTCCCGCCTCGACATCAAATGAGCTATCGACAAAGTCCTGCTGACCGTCGGCTTTAACAGTGATCGTGTAACGCCCTGCCTTGACCCTTGGTGCGTCACCATTCCTCGCCGGCACGGGACCGGTTGTTCCACCATTGAGGGAATAGGTGATTCTACTAGTCGTCGGCAGGACGTTGAATTCAATCCAGCCAAAAGGCCGTAACGTCACGTCCGGTCCAGCAAGCGATTTTGATCCTCCGGCGGTGAAGTCAAGCTCGATGGGCTGACTGTCCTCGAAATCGCGCTTGCGGAGTTGGATCCTATGTTTCGCAAGAGATATTGAGTAGGAAAAATCACCGTTGGGAGTCAGTTTTACACCGGTTGGATTATTGTCTATAAAAACGTCCGCATCGGGTGTTCCACCTCTTATTTCAAACGTAGTGACGACCTGTTTGACGGCGACCAGAGTCAGAGAAGCCGGGACCACATCGCCTTTGATAACGGAAACAGTCGTTCTCGCCTTCTCATAGCCGGGGGCACTCGCCTCCACGACATACATCTTCGGCGACAGCCTGGCAAAAGACGCTTTGCCGTTGACAAGCCTTTGAATTCTCGGCGGAGCCCTCTTGTCGACCGGTTCGACTGAAACCGACCCGTCGACTTTTCCCGTTTCTGTTACCTCCAGATTTCCCACATTGGGCTGCGCTCCCACAAAAATGGTAAGGCGAGGATTGGCATCCGCCTGGACGCCCCCAGTGACGGGGTTCTTGGAATCATCAAATTCAACCAAATTCCGCCCCGGCAGCAGACTGACCGGCAACGCTTGGTCTCCGGCCTCACGATCGGCCGGTCCGTTCACGCCAACCTTCAACGACGCCAAACTTGAATAGAGCTGCCCATGGTCGTCGAGCGTGGCAACCGCTACAACAAGAGTCTGATGACTGTCTACCTTGCGGACCATCGGAAGCTGACCTGCGGCCATCTCGAATTCGACCGTGATGGTTCCGGCGATCGGGCTGGAAAGCTGGAGAACATGGGGGCCGTTTGCAAGACCGGTTTTTTCGAAACCCGTTCCATCCAGCATCAGTTGTTCGGTGTCGAGAGAACCCCGAGGGAATTCTGTTGAGACGCTGAATGCCGCCGGCAATTCGTCCAGTTGAACCCTTACCGGTGCTACCGTTGCTCCGCGTTCGATTCGACGCTCCTCCGGCTTCGATACGTACCCAGCCAATTTTGCATCGAACGTGTATGAACCTTCGCCCAACTTCAACGTTAGAGGCCCAGCGCCGCGATCGTCACTACCATTAACCAACAGGTGAGCACCAGGAACAGAGGCACTCACCTCAAGCGCCACTTCTAAGGGAGGAGGCGGTGGCGGAGGCGGCTTAACTCTGCCGATCCAGACCACCAGCAGGACTACAATTACACCAATCGGTACCGCGCCAAGGATGGCCAGTCGTTTCCTGGGCATCGCCACGAGAGCCTGGCCCGAAGTCTGCACGACATCTTTCAAGCGGCTGACTCCAACGCCCATCTTTTCCGAGAGACTTCGCAAATGAACCCGAAGGGCACTCTCCCGAATTTCCTCGGGCGGCAATGGGGGTTCTACGGGCGCTTCGACAGGCGGTGGCTCAATTTTCGCTTTGGCTACTTTGACACGGGCTTTCGAGGGAACGGTTTTGGCCGACCACTCGTCCTCCAGAGACCTGAAAACCGATTCAACCTCACGATCGCCGCTGTATTTCCCGGCAATCACTCTCGATTGTTCCAGGATCGAGTTCGATGCCGCCGCGTCGTCTGCTTCCCTCAGTCGTTCATGAAGCTGGCGCATCTCGAGCAGATCTTTTTCTTTCTCTTCAGGACGCCCGGCGGGGGCGACGAGTTTCAAGAGCGCTTCCTGGCGCGCGAGGAGACGTTGCTCGTCCGGGTAAGGTGCCAAGCCTTTTTGGATTACGCTCAAGGCAGCGCGGTTATCTCCGGCCGCCTGAGCTTCGCGCGATCCGGAAAGAATGAGGTCCACGGCCCTGTCTCTCTGCCGATCCAGAACCATTCGCTGAAGGTTGCCGGCAGACGCGCTACCGGGATCGAGTTCGATCGCCTGGCTGACAAGCTTCTCTGAAAGCTTCAGGTCTTTGTCCAGTTCGGAAGAAGCGCGTTTTAGCAGCGTCTCGACAAGAACAGCTTGAATCAAGCCATTGTGTTCATCCAGCCGGTGCGCTTGCCACAGGCTGTCCAGGCCGCCCTTGAGGTCACCTTGCGCGCAGGACGCTTGAGCACTTTCGAAAACCTTAATGGCTTCCTGACATCGGTCCTGCCCATCACGTGCCAGTCTCTCTTGGGCCAGCAGTTCTGCATCGTTTGGGAGATCGGTAAGTGCCGACTTCACCAGATTCAAAGCGTGTGAAAAGTCTCCCGTGCTGATCGCTCTATCGATTTGATTTACCCAGCGAGACTTGGCATCCGCCTTGGACTGTTGATCCCGGCGACGCGTAATCCTGTCGGCTTCCAGATCCAGGCCCGGATATTGTGGATAGATGGCGCGAAGCGTCTCGAGCTGACCCAGGGCTTCCGCATATTGTCCGCGTTCTTCCAGATTGCGGACCCGTTCCGTAATCGAAGCCACGAGATCGCGGCGGCGGGTGACTCGATCAAGCTTATCCCGGAAATGCGCTTCCTCGGAGTAATGAGCCAGAGCCTCGGTCAAAATGGCGACTTTGCGATCGAGGTCGGGTTCGGCCTCGACCTCACGGTCGATCTTGACGATATATGCCGATACATGCTGCCGCTGCCCTTCGCCAATGTCGAATTTCAGGGCATGAAACAGAGTTTGCTCCGGATACTGGCCAAGGACTTGTTCGCATAGCGACGAGGCGCCGCCAAAATCATTTTCGCCTAGAAGCTTCCGAGCCTCTTCATACGCATTCTTGATACGGTCACGTTCGTTGCGGACCTGGTTATACAGGTTCTGGTACGAAACTGCGGACTCGGATGACGCACTGTCCGGAGCGCGCCGATCCAATTCGAGCACTCGCTCGAGCTTACTCAATGCGGCGCTGACTTCTCCGCGATGCCACGCTTCCAAAGCAGACTTGTATAGTTCTTCCTTTTCCTGGTGTTCCCGTAAGTATTCGTTCTCGCGGCGGTCCACATCCGAAATCATTTGGATCGCCATCGTGTTGGTCGGCTTCAATCGGAGCACATTTTGCAAAGCCTGGCGGGCGTGGTTATACGCGTAATTGCGGATGTGGTCCTGGGCCAGGCGGAACCAGTTTTCGATTTGATAATTTCTGTGCTTGATGTCTATTTCGCTTTTGAGCGCAAGCGCTTCCGCATTAGACGGGTCGAGACGTAACACTTCGTCGAGCTTCTGCAAAGCCAGCTGGTACTCGTTTTCGGCGAAACGGTGTTGCGCGCTTTCCAGGGCTTGTTTCACAGCCTTGGCGCGAATGGCCTGATCGATCTGGCGTCGGAGGGACCGAATTGTGGGATGGATGTGACCTTCCGCTTCGACCTCATCAAGGATCTCCGCCGCGAAATCATACTGCGACGCTTCGAGCGCTTTCTGAGCCCGGGCAATGCGTGGTTCAATGCGGCTGGGATCGAACCTCTCGATCGGCTGGCCGTGCAACGCCCGCTGAAGCTCCTCGGCAAACTGGCGCGCCGTTGAAGTTCGATGCCACGGCTGCTTCGCCATAGCCGCGTGAACAACCTGACTCAGGGCCAGGCTCACGGCAGGGTTCAGTTCGGAAACCGTGGGAGGCGTCGAGTGTAAGATCGCCTCACGGATCTCATTCTCGGTGTTCCCGGTGAAGGGCCGGCGGCGCGTTAACGCTTCGTAGCAGACGGCAGCAAGCGAAAAAACGTCGGACACCGCGGTGGGCGGGTTCAATTCCAGCTGTTCAGGGGACATGTACGGAAGCGTTCCCTTGAATCCGGTCCGCGAGTGCTGATCCGTCAGGTGAACGACACCGAAGTCGATCAGCTTTACGGAGTCATCACTCAGTACAAAGATATTGCTGGGCTTTACATCGCGGTGAACGAGGTCCTGGTCATGAGCGGCCTGCAGTCCTCTGGCAGTCTGAGTAATGATGTCCACGACCCTGTCAGGCGTCAGTCGTGCCGCATGGCTCCGGATCAGCTTGTCGAGCGTGACGCCGGCCAGCAGTGGCATCACAAAGAACGGCTTCTCCTGTCCTTTCTCATCCCTGATGCCATAGTCGTAGACATTGACGACGTTCGGATGGCTCAGCTTTCTGAGAACGGCGCACTCCCGCCGAAACAAGTCGATTTGTCTGGGGTCCAGCAGTTCCTTGATCGTCTTGAGCGCAACGTCGCTCTGCATCTCACGATCAACGGCACGGTAGACAATTCCCATGCCCCCTTCGCCGATAATCTCTTTGATTTGGTAACGCTCGTACGTGGATGACATAGCTATAGCTCGCGCCACACCGTTAGTTCAGGGCATCCTGCAAGCACTCAAGTCGCGCCGTTCGACGAACCTCGACCCCGGGTCAACCGGCGCTACCGCGGTGTGCCTCAAACTTCAATTGACAGCCCGTCCTGTAAAAATTGCCGAGACAGTCTACCACCCAGTCCGGTTCGCGCGAAGCAGTTCTTTGTGGCTCAATACCCGCGCCTGACGTCTCAACAACAGTGAGATGGATACCGGCTTTCTTATCGACTTCAGCTAATTCCCTTCCTTGTGCTGGCAGTCCGCAAGCCGTGTGCCAACCTCCGTCCTCCCGACAGCCTCTTCGAGAAAGACCGGCCGAAAAATGTGCGGGCGAAAACCTATCCGTGAATTCATGTATCATGCCGGAAATCAGGTATTTAGGAATCGAGGCGATTGAATTACGCGGATTTGAATGAGCGTCTCTCGATCCGAGCAACCGGCGCCCCGCGGAAAGGTCGATCAAGTCAGCCTATCTGTTTGGTTAGTCGGTACACCGATTGGTTTGAGTCCGGTGTGAAACGAGTCGCCAGCTTAATCGGTATAAGATGAGGCGTGCATCTTCCTGTGAAACCGCCGATCCTCCCGATGCTGGCCAAACGGGTTGACGAATTACCGGTAGGCGGAACATGGATCTTCGAACCGAAGTGGGATGGGTTCCGCGCAGTGGTTTTCCGGGAAGGGGACGAGATCCTGATTCAAAGCCGCGACGAAAAATCGCTGAATCGGTACTTTCCTGAGTTGATCGAGCCGCTCCGGTCGCAGTTGCCGGCCCGGTGCGTACTGGACGGCGAAATCGTCGTCGCTAAAAATAATGGACTCGATTTCGAGGCGCTACAGCTCCGCATTCATCCGGCGGCCTCCCGGGTAAAGCTACTCTCCCAGGAAATTCCGGCATCGATCGTGTTCTTCGACCTGCTTTGCGAGGGCGACCGCGATCTGCGGGCCGTGCGGTTCCAGGAGCGACGCCGGGAGTTGAAATCAATGCTTTCATCCGCGGCGCCGCCGATATATCTCACGCCTGCAACCGGCGATTCGAGCGTCGCGGCAGATTGGTTTCGGCGCTTCGAGGGCGCGGGTCTCGACGGCGTCATGGCCAAGCCGATTTCAGGAATCTACGAATCGAATAAGCGGGTGATGCTCAAGGTCAAGCACGAGCGCGATTGCGATTGCGTCGTGGCGGGTTTTCGATGGCATAAGAAAGGTAACCAAACGGCTGTCGGCTCGCTCCTGCTTGGGCTCTTTGATCGCTCCAGCGCGTTACAGCATGTCGGAGTCTGCGCAAGCTTCACAGAAAAGAAGCGCCTGGAGCTTGCAGAATATCTCGCCCGCTTTCGTAAGGACGCGCTTGCCGCTCACCCGTGGAAACATTGGGCCGATTATGGAACCTCAAACGGTGAAGGCGGGCATCGCGTGCCTGGCGCCCAGAGCCGCTGGAGCCAGGGTAAGGACCTTTCCTGGGAGCCGCTGCGTCCCGAGCTGGTAGTTGAAGTCGCTTACGAGCACATGCAGGGAAACCGGTTCCGTCACACGGCGCAGTTTCGAAGATGGCGCACGGACAAGAAACCGAGCGACTGCACCTACGACCAGCTCGAAGTCGTTCCGCCGCACGAGCTGTCATCGATCTTTGGAGGGAAAGGTTAGCCGCGGATTTCACGGATTACGCGGATGGCGCGCAATTAAAAAACCGTTGATGCGCGTCATCCGCGTAATCCGTGAAATCCGCGGCTAACCTCTCCTGCTACGCCATTCACGCGTTGGATCGTCATCGGGATCGGGAGTTTCCTGCGGCGGGCGTATTGCTTCGGGAACATGGCGCAGGTTAACTCGGATGCGGGTCCAGGTGGATGACCTGCCTCGCATGGAATCGACCAGTACGTCGTCCACAGCGAGAAGACCGGCTGCTTCGGGATGTCTGCTCTTCCACCGTTCCAGACCTGCCAGCGCGGCGTCTTTGCTGGGAGAGTTTGCGACCACGAGGAGCGGCATTTTCGTCCGCGGCTTCTTTGCGGCGGCCTTCTTCGCAGCGGACCTGGCGCGCGAAGGCGCGACGCGCGGCGCTTCGCCCTCCATCTTGCGAAAGTGTGGCGGCCAGGGCGCGTCACCGAGACCCGAAGCCTCGTCTTCTGCTGCGAGCTCAAGCAGCCGTTCGAGCGAACCTGCCGCGGCATCCATGCCTGCATGCAGATCGCCGAGCTCCGCGAAACGCTTCGGAACCGTGAGTACGGTAAAATCGGCTGGATCGCAGTCGGGAACCTCATGCCAGTGAAGCGGCGTGGACACACGAGCATCAGGGAGCGGGCGCACGGAATATGCAGAGCACGTCGTTCGATCCTTCGCGTTCTGGTTGTAGTCGAGGAACACGCCGTGACGCTCCTCCTTCCACCACTTCGAACTGGCCAGCGCGGGTATCCGCCGCTCGACGGCACGCGACAAGGCGAGCGCCGCGCGGCGAACTTCGACGAAGTTCCACCGCGGCTGGATTCTTACATTCACATGCATCCCGCGTGAACCGCTGGTTTTTGGCCAGCCGCGAAGCCCCATCTCCTCCAGGAACGCCTTCACCTCGAGAGAGACAAGGCGCGCGTCCGCCCAGCTGACGCCAGGGCCAGGATCGAGATCGATACGCAATTCATCCGGATGCTCGAGATTGCCGGATCGAACGGGATGCGGGTGGAGCTCGATGCAACCCAGGTTGACGATCCAGGCGAGACCGGCCGCGTCGTCGACGACCACCTCTTCCGCAGTGCGGCCGGAAGGAAACGACAGCGTCACCGTTCGCAGCCACGCCGGCCGCCTGGCGGGCGCGCGCTTCTGATAAAACGCGTCCCCTTCAGCACCATCGACGAAGCGCTTGAGAACGACCGGACGATCCCGAATTCCGCCAAGCGCACCCGGCGCGACCGACAGGTAATAGCGAACGAGATCGATTTTCGAGAGCCTGGTCTGCTTCGAGAAGTACAGCTTGTCCGGGTGAGTCACGCGAACTTCCCGTCCCTCGACCGAAAGCACCTCCGCGGGTTCTTCCTTGCTCACGAAAACAGGCTACACTATTTTGAACTCGCCCCCTTAGCCTTGGCTTCCGCGAGCCTCTTCTCCGTGTCGTCCAGCCGCTGTTGTAGAAACACAGGGATCTCACCCGGATTGACGTACGGGTTGGGATCGCCGGGCTTGCGCGCCTTCAGACGATCATACTTGTCGAAAAAGCTGACGGACCAGGGATGGCTGTGGAGCCACACATCCGCCCTGGCCAATGTCTGAAGACGTTTCGTCGTGGCGAGGAATGCCTCGATCATCGGGACCTCGTTGCTCTGAAGCGTCGGCCCCGCCCACATGAAAACTTTGTACTCCTTGCCGCTTTCGTAGACGGGAAATGCCAGCGACGTAACCCCGGGCGTGTGGCCTGGCGTGACGTACAGATTAATCGTGGTGTCTCCGAGCTTCAGAGTGTCGCCGTCCTTGACTACCAGATCGCGCGGAATCAGCTTCTGCGCGACTTCCGCATCGCCTGCTCTTTTGATCGTGTTCTCCATCAGGGTCCAGTCCGCATCAGCCATCATGACGCGCGCGCCCGTAAGCGCCTTCATAGTCTTGAGGCCGCCGTAATGATCATCATGGCCGTGCGTAATAACGATGTACTTCACATCCTTCGGATCCAATCCAAGCTGCTGCATTGCCTTTGCCGTGTAATCCGAGTATTGCCCGAACAGCGTGTCGACGAGGATCAGGCCGCCATTGGTCCGGATGACGTACGAGCAGACGAAATCGAGTCCGACATAATAAAGGTTGTCGAAGATCTTGAAGGGTGGAACCGTTTTGGCAGTTTGCTCGCTCAGGCCGGCCGGGCGTTCCGATGCCTGACCTCTGGCGGTGGGAACCATCACTATCAATAGAAGACACATCGCAAGCAGCATGACTCCAGCTTTTCTCGTCATAGGTCCTCCATTTTTGTGGAGCTGAATAATACGCCATTTCCACCGCGACGCGATATAACTGTACGCTCAAACACAAAGGCACGAAGGCACAAAGAAAGGCCGCAAATAAGAGTTCTTGATGCGGCCTTTCTTTGTGCCTTCGTGCCTTTGTGTTTTACGACCCGTCTGTCCCCGAATTAGCGCCCCATTTCACATTTGACACCGCGCCTCTTCAGTGATTTCATAGCGCCACTATCCGGTGGGGGAAAGCACGAAAAAACTTCTCGAAGCAGCAGTAGTGTTGCTCCGCGCGTTCATTTCCACGCCGGCTTTTGGTCTATCGAGTTTCACCATCAAGTTCTAAAAAACGCAGGAGCGGTACGACTGAACGCAGGAGCGGACGCAAGAGCGGTACGTGACAGCGGTACGAGCGTAACTACAACTAAATGGGGGTGAAGGATGAGAAAAACTCTTTTGATTATTTGTGTGCTTTTGGTCGGAACACAGGCAGCCTACTCCTTTTCTCGAGGAGCGCCGACGGATCGTAATGGACTCAACGGCCTGTACTGTATTGCATGTCATCGCACAAACGAACTGAACTCTCCGGGAGGCAGCGTTGCCGTGAGTGGCATGCCGACGGCGTGGATGCCAGGAAACGTTTACAAGCTGCGGGTCATGATTGTTCGCGAAGGATCAAGCCGTTGGGGCTTCGAGATGTCGGCCGTGGATGCGAGTGGGCAGCAAGCGGGTGAATTCATCGCCGGAAGCGACGAACGCAGCCAGGTAGTGACAGCCGACGATGTCAACGGCAGGCGAATTCAGTTCATCACGCACACGAGCCTCGGCACGGGACCTGACCGCGTGAATTTTTTTGACTTCAGCTACCGTGCGCCATCCAACGCGGGCCTTGGGGATATTCGTTTCAATCTCGCCGGAAACGCTGCGAATGGTAACCTCGCGAATACCGGCGATTTCATTTACGCGATTCGGACCGTCATACCGGTTGCCGTCACCAGCAGCCGCAGCTTCAACTTTTCGGCCAGTGGAGGGGTGTCCATCAGAACCGATGGCCGCGGCTCTCCGGCCGTTGCGGGACACGCGCGGCTCCAGGGCGGTGCGGGTGCTCCGCTGGCAGCACTTGCGCTGTTGGCGTACCGCCCAGGCGGCATTCTTGTCAGCGAAGCTGCCGTTTCAGCAGCGCCCACTCTTCAATCGGGCCGGTTCTATGTGGAAATTGGCGGTAACGTTAATACCGGCCTGGCGATAGCAAATCCGGGCTCGCAGGCGGCGACCGTCAATTATTTCCTGAGCGGCTCGTCCGGCACTGCAATTCACAGCGGCTCCGTAGTCGTTCCTGCCAACGGCCAGATCGCGGCCTTCGTGGATCAGCCAACGTTCTATACGCGGGGGCCGTTCAGCGCGCCTATTACGGATGCCCGCAGCATGACGTTCACTTCCTCGGGCCCTGTAGCCGCGTTTGCGATTCGCGGACGCACGAACGAACGGTCGGAGTTCCTGGTCAGCCCGCTCCCGATTTCGGATATATCTGTCTCAACAACAGAGATTGCATATATACCGGATTTCGCCGACGGGGGCGGGTGGTCCACGCAGGTCGCTCTGACCAACACATCGGACGACGCCATGACAGGCTCGGTGCAATTCTTCAGTCCGAGCGGTCTCGCGTTAACGCTTACAGTAGACGGCCAGACCGCAACGCGTTTCGACTATTCGATTCCAGCGCGAACATCGCGGACACTTCAGACATCGGGTTCCGCAACGGCAACAACACTGGGTTCCATCCGTGTTTCGCCGGGATCCGGAAGCCGGACTCCCGCCGCGTTTGCAGTGTTGACGTCACGCCGCAATAACGTTGCGGTTTCCGAAATCTCCATTCCCGCAGTGAAACCAGGATCCGCATTCCGCATGTATGTGGAAAATTCCGGCAGTTTTTCCACCCAGGCAGCCGGCTCTCTACAAACTGCATTTGCCGCCGTGAATCCTTCCTCGTCGGCAATAACGTTGAATCTGGAGCTGACAGGCCTGGACGGCACAGCCGGTTTTGCAGGATCACTCTCCGTACCAGCCCAGGGTCAGATTGTGACGCTTCTAACCCAGGTCAATGGCTTCTCCTCGTTGCCGAATTCCTTCGAGGGAGTTCTCAGAATCTCCACAACGGCAACGCCTGGAGTATCGATTGTCGGCATCCGAGGCCGCTACAACGAACGCGCGCCGGTCTCGGATTTCATTGTGTCGAGCGTGCCTGCAATCAATGAGGCTGCCGCCGCGTCGTCCGCCGATTTCGTAATTCCACACATTGCCGATTCAGGAGGTTACACGACACAGTTCGTTCTGCTCGGCGGTTCAACGGCTGCCTCAAACGGAACGCTCCGGCTCTTCAACCAGTCGGGCGGTTCCCTGACTCTCACCTTGCGATAGGATTGAGGCATAAGAAAATAGCCGCGAGTGACGCCAATTACGCCAACGAGCGTTCGCGTAATTGGCGTAATTCGCGGCTATTTTTCTTCCGTCCTGAAATAGAATGCACCCGGAGGTTCGAGTGCACAATCGGTTGATCGTTGGCTTCCTGGCGCTGCTGGCGCTGCTGGCGCTGCTGGCGTTCCTGGCGGTGCCGGCAACCGCGCAGAATGCGGCGCCCGGCGCTGCGGCGCGGCCGCCGGCGGGGCCGGCGCCACGTTGGCCGGATGGCAAGCTGAATCTGGGGGCGCCTCCGGGCGACAAAGGCCTTTGGCAAGGGGACGGGCGGCTGGCGATCAATCCAAACAGTTATGAGCCGCGCACAACGCTGAACGCGCCTATTCACATCAATGACATTCCCTTGCAGCCCTGGGCAAGAGCGCTTGTCGACTACCGGCATGCAAACGTCTTACGCCACGAGCCGCATCCGCGTTGCAAGCCTTCGGGTGGGCCGCGCCAATTGATCACACCCTACGGGATCGAAATCGTCGACATGCCGGAACTTCAGCGCGTTTACATCTTTGATATCGGTGGGCCGCATTCGTTCCGGATCATCTATATGGATGGCCGGGATCACCCCAGGGATCTGATTCCCACTTATTACGGTCACTCCATTGGTCACTGGGAACAGGACGCCCTGGTTGTGGACACGGTCGGCTTCAATGAAAAGTTCTGGATGAACCGGGACGGGCTGCCGCACACCGACCAGCTCCATCTGATCGAACGCTTGTCGCGTCCTGATTTCCGGACGTTAAAGTATGAGGTGACAATCGACGATCCGGGCGCCTACACAGCGCGCTGGACGAGCGGATTCAATATGAGGTGGACGGATGGGCTCGAGCTGTTCGAATACATCTGTCAGGACAACAACCAATTCCCCGGGGCCATTGTCGACGATCAAGGCCACGACGTCCGTACCAGCGCGATCGTGCCGTAGGCCGTGGCCATGACGCTCCAGGCACAACGCTCACCCGACCAGGCGGGCACTGAATCAGGCCGTCCGCAGTCCAGCTACTGGATCTTCAGTCCTCTGCAGGACATGTCGTTCGTCCTGTTGACGCCGCTTCCGATCCTTTTGGCCTTTGCGGTCGCGCGGCGCGGTGGCTGGATGGACGGGCTCCTGACATTCGGGCTCGCGCTGGCGATGGCCCACTACCTGCCCGGAATCCTGCGGGCTTACGGCGACCGCGCGCTCTTCCGCCGATTCCAGGTCCGCCTGATCATTGCCCCGTTGATTCTCTTCACGATTACGACCTGGTTCGCCTACCTCGCTTTGCACAGTGTGATCCTGCTGGCGCTGTTGTGGGGGCAGTGGCATTGGATGATGCAGGTCTACGGATTTGCTCGCATCTACGACGCCAAGGTCAAGCCGTCTGCCAGGACTCCCGCGTGGCTGGACCAGATGATCTGCCTGTTGTGGTTTGGCATGTGCGTGTTCGTCCTGAACAATGACCTGCCATCGTATGTCACGAGCTTCTATCAGAGCGGCGGCCCCTCCCTGCCCAGTGGCGCATTCGCCTGGTTCGCACGTGGATGGCTCGCGCTGACTATTGTAGCGACCTTGTTTTATCTGGTTCACACGTGGCGGGCGATTCGCGACGGACGACCGCCGAATCCGCTGAAGTTCGTATTCATCGCCGCGACTTGCATTTATCTGAAGTACACCGTGTCCGTAGTCGAGCGGCCGCTGATGGGGCTCGTGATGTTCGAATCGTGGCACGACATTCAGTACCTGGCAATCGTCTGGTTGTTCAACTTGAACCGCGCGCGAAAGAGTCCCGAGTCCGGGCCCTTCATTCGATTCTTGTTTCGTCCTCGCGCAGTCCTCGTTTTGGCGTATGTGGGAATGTGCCTGGCTTTCGGATCGTTCACTCATGCCTGGAGCCTGTTTAAGAACGACTCCGTGATCCGCATCGTGATCTCCATTGTCACGGCGACAGGCCTGCTGCACTACTACCTGGACGGCTTCATCTGGAAAATCCGCGAGAAGGACACGCGCCAGGCTCTGGGGGTCCGTTCAGAAGGAGATGCAGGTGAACCGGCTCGCGCTTTGCCGGCCCTGATTCCTGCCTGGACGCGCCATGCCGCACTGTGGCTGTTGTTCCTGATTCCCGCAGCTCTTTTCTTCGTGACGGAATCGGACTCGAAGGGCAACGCCGGAAAACCCCTCGAGATCTATGAAAATGTCGTCGAGGCGTTTCCCGAGTCTTCCCATGCCCATTATCAAATCGCCAGAGAGCTGCAAGAGGCCGGCCGCCTGCGGGAGGCGAGGGTCCACTTCGAGCGAACGCTGGAACTTGCGCCGGACCTGCTTCCGGCCCACATCTTTTTTGGCGTGCTCCTGGGCGATCAAGGGGACCTCGCTGCAGCCAGAATCCATTTTGAGCGCGCTCTGACGCTCGACCCCGGGAACGCTGAAGTCCACAACAACCTCGGCATTATCCTGGACGAACAGGGGGACCTGCAGAGTTCGAAGGCTCACCTGGAACGGGCCGCGAGCATCGATCCTCAATATGCGCTCGCCCAGAACAATCTTGGAATCGTACTCGCCAAACTCGGCGATCTGGCCCAGGCCCGGGTCCATCACGAACACGCCGCGCGCATCGATCCCGGCTTTGCCGATGCTCATTATCAGCTCGGCGTGATCATGACCAAACAAGGTGATCTGTCCGGAGCAGTGGAGCACTTGGAGCGGGCGCTTCGCATCGACCCCGATCTTCACCTCGCCCACAACGGCCTGGGCGAAGTCCTGGTGAGCCAGGGCAAGCTGCCGGAGGCCAAAGCCCACTTCGAGCTGGCACTGCGGCTCAAGCCGAATTTCGCCACCGCGAAACAAAACCTGGAAATGACGGAAGCGGCCATAAAGACGGGGACTGGCCGCCAATGACGCGAATTACGCGAAGGGGCGCATAAGAAATCGTTGATGCGCCCCTTTCGCGTAATTCGCGTCATTGGCGGCCAGCCCCTTTTTTATCTGGAAGTTTATCCACATCAACGCGTATAACATTCGCAAATTTCGGAAGAACCGAAATAGGGCAATGGTGCATAGGTGGATCGGTTGGAGCGGGGCCGATCTAATAAGAGGAAACAAATCATGAAGAGACTCTTGGCTACGGCAGTATTTCTCTGTCTGATTCCAATCAACAACACATGGGCTCAAAGCGGGAACGCATCCGTAGGTGGATTCGTTCAGGATCCCAGCCAGGCATTCATTCCTGGCGTCACGATTACCGCCACGAATACTCAGACCGGCGTTGTCACAACAGCGATCAGCAACGAGTCCGGGACTTACAACATTCTCAGTCTCCTGCCGGGAACCTACAGACTGACGGCGGAGTTGCCGGGATTCAAAACGCAGGTCTTCAATGACGTGCAACTGGGCCAGGGCGCGACGGCACGATACAACTTCACGTTGCAGGTCGGCGCGCTCACGGATTCGGTTGAAGTCACAGCGCAGTCCACGGCGCTGATTGCCGAATCGTCGCCGACCATCGGCCAGGTATTGGCTGAAAAGCAGGTCCGCGATCTTCCACTGGTCAGCAACAATGTACTCGATCTGATGCAGACCATGGCCGGCGTCCGGGGCGCCACTCTTGGTGAATCCACGACTTTTGCGGGCATCAGCACCGGCATGGTCAACACGGTTCGAGACGGCCTCAGCGTCCAGGATGGACGGTACGCGAACGGTGTCGGCGCGACCACGCAGGTTCATCCCGACATGGTCGGAGAATTCCGCGTCATTCTTACTCCAGTCGATGCCGAAATGGGGCGCGGTAACGGCCAGGTTCAAATCCTGACGCGCTCGGGAACGAATCAGTTTCACGGAACCGGCGCATGGGCCATCCGAAACTCCAAACTCGACGCCAACACGTGGAGCAACAACAAGCAGATCGTCAATGGCGTTTGGAGTCCTGCGCAACCGATATGGATCAATCGGAACCAGTTCACGGGGAGCATGGGCGGCCCGGTCGTGAAGAACAGGACTTTCTTCTTCGCGTTATGGGACCAGCAGATCGAGCGGCAGCGCCAGACGATAAGACCCATTGTGCTGACGGACTGTGCACGGAACGGCATCTTCCGGTACTGGGAGGGTTGGGGAAACGGCAACACGCTTCAGCCCACGACCACGACGGGCGTTCCCACGATCGCATCGGTGGATTCGTTCGGTAACCCCGTGCGGCCGGCGATAAATTCGAATGGTACTCCGTATACCGGCCAGCTTCGATACCGCAGCGTGTTTGGCCCTCTCGCCAACACACCGTCCAGGCCCGATTGTTCCGACGCTATTGTCCAGGGAAGTGCGTGGGACGCAAATCGCACCGCAATGGATCCGGCCGGCATCACGCAGAAATATCTGGGCCTGATGCCGCATGCGAACATTTTTGATGGCGGAGATGGCCTCAACACAGCGGTATCTCAGTGGGTACGCAGCGGACCCAATGCCGCGAACTTCGGTCTGGCCACCGGAACGAGCACCGATACGAACCGCCGGCAAATCAACACCAAGGTCGATCACAACTTCAATGCCAGGCACAAGGTCGCTCTCAATTACAGCTATGAATGGATCGACGGCGATTATCTCCAAAACGTCGTCAACGCATGGCCAGGCAGTTACACGTCGCAAGTCATCCGCCGTCCGAAAGTCCTTACACTCAACTTCACATCCACGTTGACATCCTCGCTGCTGAACGAGGCTCGTTTTGGATTCCGGGAAAACCGCCACGTGATCTGGGCGCCGTGGGAAGTCACGGACGCTGAAAAGCGAAAGGTTCCGGAATCATTCCTTCTTCAGGGAGGCCAGGGGATTCCGTTTGTCTACCGTCCGGCGGACGTGCAAGGCAGCACCGCACAGACGGCTATGAGCACCAACAACTTCAGTTGCCTCAGCAATTGCGCTCAACAAGGCAACAAGACGCCACTGTACAACTATGGCGACACGATCAGTTGGTCGAAGGGCAAACACGGGTTCAGAGGTGGCGGAGACATCCGGTTCACGTACACACGCGGATCCGAAACAGGAACGCCGACGATTCCCAGGGCCCTGGGCGGCGCGCAGGCGTCTCTCCCCACGACCGCGTTTTCGAATGCCACGAACTTTCCCGGTTTGGTTTCCGCCAATCAGACGATGGCGAACAGCCTGTTGTATTTCCTTGGCGGTTCTGTTGCCAGCGCCAGCCAGATTTACTTCATTCAGTCGCCCGACCATCAGAACAAGTGGATGAGTTACCTCGACAGGAAAAGGAAAATCAACGAGCCCCATCAAAATGAATTTTCCCTGTTCTTCAAAGACGACTGGAAACTGCATCCGTCGTTCACGCTCAATGCGGGCCTGCGCTACGAGTTTTATGGCGTGCCCTACGAAGGCCAGGGCTTGTCGGTCGTCCCCATAAACGGTGGCGGATTGGCGTTGTTTGGAGTCTCCGGACGAAGCTTCGATCGCTGGATGCGGCCTGATAACGGTGTGGATCCGAGCCTGATCACTCAACTCGAATTTGTCGGCCCGAAAACCTCACAACCCGACAAATCCATCTACCCGAACGACCGGAACAATTTCGGTCCCGCAGTGGGCTTCGCCTGGTCGCTTCCCTGGTTCGGAAAGGACAAGACCAACGTGCGCGGCGGATATCAAATCAGTTATGCGGGAGGCGGGCACGCCGGACAACTCAGCAACTTCATATTTGTAAGCGCGGGCTATACGAATACCGCGCAGACGCAAGGACCGCTGGACGGCAGCTATTTGGACACCCGGAACCTGGCGAGAGAGATCCCGATAACCCCGGGTTCGTTGCCGATGCAGCCCATTCCGATCCAAAAGCAGAACCAGAACAGCGCGGCCTTTGACCCGAACTACGTGACACCTTACATTCAGAACTTCACCCTGTCGGTAACCCGAGAGGTTACAAAGAACCTGTCGCTGGACGTCCGATACATCGGCACGAGAGGCGTAAAGCTGTCCGGTTTCTATGATCTCAATTCCCCGGACGTCTTCTACAATCCAGCTCTGTTCGACGCGCTCGAGAGAACACGCCGCGGTGAGGACGTTCTGCTGCTCGACCAGATGTTTATGGGCTTGAGTCTCGTTGCGGGCACTCCTGCGGTGAACGGCACAACGCAGAGAGGGTCCCAGCAGCTTCGATTGAACACGACGTTCAGGGATGCCCTCGCTAACGGCGACTATGTAACTCTTGCGAACTCCATCAACACTTTCAACGGATTTGGAACCGGAGCTTCGGGAGTTGTGACAGGAGCCGCCGGCGAGCGCGGCACCGTGATGCGCAGAGCCAACAAGGGCATCAATGTACCGGGCGGAGTTACGGTAGCGGGAGCCCCCTCCGTGCCCGCCGGTCTGTTCCCGGAAAACTGGATTGCGGCCAATCCGCAGTTCAACCAGGCGAACTACTACACGAACTCCGGCAAATCCAACTACCACTCGCTGCAGGTGCAGGGAACATTGCGGCCGCTGCAGGGCGTTAGTTTTCAGGGTACCTACGTCTGGTCCAGGTCTTTGGAAACTCCTCTGAACGGATCAAACATCGCGAACGGATTGCAGACGGCGCCCGTCTTTACCAATCCCACGGACAGGAACAAGGACTACGCGCTCAGCCCCAACCATGTCACTCATGACTTCCGCTCCTACGGCACCATCGAGTTACCCGTCGGGCCGGGCAAGCTGCTCTTCCGCAACAGCTCGGGCTGGCTGGCCCGCGTGGTCGAGGGCTGGCAGACAAGCTTCATCGTCAATTTGAGTACCGGACAGCCGGTGAGTGTCGCTTCGACTTACCAGAATCCAACGCAGACGACCCTGACTCCCACGGGTCTCTACGGCGGCTCCGTGCCGGATGTCGTGGGACCGTTTTCGTCGAAAGGCTTCGGGAAGGTGACGTGGAATGGCGATTACGGAAACTTCTTCGGAGATAAGTTCGGAAAGGTCGCCGATCCTCAATGCAGTGCTCTCGCGACCGAGCTGAAACCTTACTGCGTTCTGCAAGCTGTCACAGATGCCAAGACAGGCCAGATTGTCCTCCAGAATCCAAAACCAGGAACGAGGGGCACGCTTGGCCGCGCCACGCTGGAGCTGCCGGCACAATGGAACTTCGATGCGGCGATGAGTAAGACGGTCCGGATTACCGAAACCAAGACCCTGCAGGTCCGGTTCGATGCCACCAATGTCTTCAACCATCCCGTGCCCAATCTGGCTATTGTGACCAACAACCCCCCGGTGGGTCTGAACATCAACAGCTCAGTCCCCTTCGGCTTTATCCAGGACAAAGGAAATCAAACGGTGATGAACTCGGAGAAGTTCCGCCAGTTCAAAGCACAGCTTCGTCTCATGTTCTGAGGAGAAGCTCCTTTGTGCCTTTGTGGTCTTTGTGCCTTTGTGCCTTTGTGCCTTTGTGCCTTTGTGTTTTAACCACGAAGGCACAAAGACACAAAGGTCTCAAGCTTCTATGAGTCGGAAGAAGCCGGAAAAATGGGATCTGACCAATGCTCAATTCCCAATGCTCAATTCTCATCCGATAAGACTTGAGCATTGGGAATTGAGCATTGGTCAGATCCCATTTTTCCGGCTTCTTCCCACCTTTTCTTGATGGCCCGCTCTTCCCAGCTTAGAATTGGGGCACTATGACTGCTTCACTGCTAATCGCATCCTTATTAATGTTCCTGGGAACGCCCGCAGAAACTGACGCTCGCCTGGCCGATGCAGCCATGAAGAGGGACGCTGCAACAGTCCGGACCCTGCTTCAGGAAAAAGTCAATGTAAACGCTCCCGGCAGGGACGGCACGCCGGCGCTCCACTGGATGGTCCGTGTGGATGATCTGGAAACAGCCCGGTTATTGCTCCGGGCAGGCGCGAATGCGAAACTTGCGGACCGCTACGGCGTAACACCTCTCTATCTCGCCTGTTTCAACGGCAACGCTGCCATGATCCAGTTGTTGCTCGATGCCGGCGCAGATCCCAACTCCGCCGATCCCACAGGTGAGACGGCATTGATGACCGCCGCGCGTGTGGGCGATCTCGATTCAGTAAAGGTTCTTCTGGACCGCGGGGCTACCGTCGAGGCGAAAGACCCGGCGTTTCAGCAGACAGCCCTGATGGTGGCCGTAAGGGAGGGTCATGCCCAGGTCGTCCGGCTTCTGATCGAACGCGGCGCGAGCGTGAATGCGAAAACCAGAACGGGCGAGACCCCGGGTTGGATTCTGCCGAATTCGGTTCCCGGCTTCGGTCACGGTATCGGTATCGTGCGCGGGGGTTTGCCCGAACGCGGATCACGTTACACCATTCCCGGGGCGCTCACTCCTCTTTTATATGCGGCCCGCGACGGACGGCTGGAGGCCGCGCGCATCCTCGTGGCGGCTAAAGCCGCTGTGAACGACACCGACGCAAACGGGATCACTCCGCTGATCATGGCCGTCATTAATAATCAGATCGAAACAGCACGCTTTCTGCTCGATCACGGGGCGGATATCAACGCGATGGACTGGTATGGCCGGACTCCCTTATGGGCAGCTGTGGAAGTTCGAAATATGGATGTGGACAACGGATCATTCGAAAACCTGGTCGATCGTGAACCCGTTCTCGAATTGATCAAGGTCCTGCTGGAGCGTGGTGCGAACCCGAACGCGCGGACGAAGGAGAGCATACCGATTCGAAGATTCATGCTTCGGACGACGGGTACGCTCGAGTGGGTTGACTTCACAGGACAGACGCCCTTCCTCAGAGCGGCGTGGGCCGGCGATCTGACCGTCATGCGTCTGCTGCTGAAGTACGGCGCCGATCCGAAGGTTGCGACTTTCGCCGGAACCACGGCTTTGATGGCGGCTGCGGGAGTCAATTGGGTCGTGGACCAGACCTTTGACGAGGGGCCGAAGGCGTTGCTGGAAGCGGTGAAGCTGTGTTACGAACTTGGCCTGAGCGTCAATGACGTGAATTCCATGGGTATTACTGCGGTCATGGGAGCCGCGAACAGAGGATCCGATGACATCCTCGAATGGCTGGTTGAGAAAGGCGCGAAACTCGACGTTAAAGATAATGAAGGCCGCACGCCGATGAACTGGGCCGAAGGCGTCTTCCTCGCGACGCACCCTGCGAAACCGAAACCGACTTCGATGGCCCTGATCCAGAAATTGATGGCGAAGCAATGAGAGGTCGCCAAAAATACGCCCTCATGAACAGCCTCGGAGCGGCTGTAATACGCTTTTTCCTCACGCTCGTTCTTATTCTGTTTTCTCAGATTGCCGGCGCCCAAAACAGCCCCGCCTTCCTCACCCAGTACTGCATCACCTGTCACAACCAACGTTTGAAGACCGCGGACTTGACGCTCGATACCATGGACTTCGAGCATGTGGAGAAGAACGCGGCGGCCTGGGAAAAGGTCGTCCGCAAGATCAAAACCGGCATGATGCCTCCCAGCGGCGCCCGCCGGCCGGATCGCGCCGCGCTCGATAACTTTGCTTCCGAAGTCGAAACGCGTCTGGACCGCGCAGCCGCTCTCAGCCCGAATCCGGGAACTCCGGCCCTGCATCGGCTCAATCGGACCGAATATGCCAACACGATCCGGGACCTGCTCGCCGTGGAGGTGGACGTCGCAACGCTGCTTCCCGGAGACGACTCGACCGAAGGCTTCGACAACATCGCGGATGCCCTGGGAACCTCGCCGGCGCTCGTGCAGGGCTACGTTTCCGCCGCGATGAAAATAAGCCGGCGCGCCGTGGGCGATCGCACGCTCATCCCGACGCAGATCACGTATCCCGCTCCCAGCGGGCTCTCGCAGGATCGCCATATCGAGGGCCTGCCGCTTGGAACCCGTGGCGGTATGCTCATCCAGCATACGTTCCCCATGGATGCCGAATACGAATTCAGCGTTAGCGGAGGATTCGGTGGCGGCACGGGCGGCGCCCTCATGGACGTCACCATGGATGGTGAGAAGATCGCCGTGACCAATCCCCGCAGTTTCCGGCTCGCCGTTAAGGCGGGACCGCACACTATCGGGGCAGCTCTCGTCGACCGGCAGAGGGCGGCCGGTGTGGACGAGGCGTATTCGGACTTCCGGGTCAAGTCCGTGTTTACGGCGGCCGGCGCCATCACCAGTGTCGTGATCAATGGTCCGTTCAGTGCCACCACGCCCGGCGACACGCCCAGCAGGCGCCGCATATTCGTGTGTTATCCGGCAGCTGCCGGTGAAGAAGTCCCGTGCGCCCGGCGGATTGTGACGACGCTGACACGGCGCGCTTTCCGCCGTCCTGTGCTTGACGCGGAAATCGACGCATTGATGAGTTTCTATCAGCAGGGCCGCAAAGAAGGCGACTTCGAGATCGGCATCCAGCAGGCATTGGCGAGGGTGCTGGTCGCTCCACGGTTCTTATACCGCATCGAAGAGGAGCCTGCGGGATCGAAGGATGGCGCCCCTTATCGCGTGAGCGATCTCGAACTGGCGTCGCGGCTGTCGTTTTTCCTTTGGAGCAGCACCCCCGACGACGAGCTTCTCGATGTGGCCGGCAAGGGCCGGCTCCGCGATCCCAACGTGCTTGCACAGCAGGTGAAGCGGATGCTTGCGGATCCGAAGTCGGGCGCTCTGATCACCAACTTTGCCGGTCAGTGGCTCTACCTGCGAGAACTCGCCAAGGTGGAGACTGCGGCAAAGGATTTCGACGAAAATCTCCGGCAGGCATTCAGGCGCGAGACCGAGATGCTTTTCGAAAGCATCGTCCGTGAGGACCGCAGCATCGTGAGCATGCTCGACGCCGACTACACATTCGTGGACGAGCGCCTGGCCCGTCATTATGGGATTCCAAATGTTCGCGGCAGCTACTTTCGCCGCGTCACACGCGATGCATCCAGCCCGCGCCGCGGCATTCTGGGTCAGGGCAGCATTCTGACGGTGACCTCGGTCGGAAATCGCACTTCCCCGGTGACTCGCGGCAAGTGGATTCTGGAAAACATTCTCGGAACCCCCGCCCCGGTGCCGCCACCCGGAGTCGAGACGAACCTCGACAAAGACCAGGAAGCCGTGAAGGTGACCTCGCTGCGGCAGCGGCTGGAACTGCACCGCGCCAGTCCTGTTTGCGCTTCGTGCCACAAAATCATGGACCCGATCGGTTTTGCTCTCGAGAATTTCGATCTGATCGGAACGTGGCGTGAGCTGGATGGTAAATCGCCGATCAACGCGTCGGGCATACTTGTGGACGGCACTCCGCTGAATGGCCCCGCGGACCTTCGGCAAGCACTTCTCGGCAGGCGTGAGGAGTTCGTGGCGACCGCCACTGAAAAATTGTTGACCTATGCGCTGGGGCGTGTGGTTCAGTATTACGATATGCCCGAGGTGCGGCGAATTGTTCGCGATGCGGCGCCGAAGGACTATAATTTCTCCTCGCTCGTTCTTGGGATTGTGAGGAGCGCACCCTTTCAGATGCGTATGAAGAAATCTTAGGAGGCTGAAGAAGTGGCATTCATTACAAGGAAGCATCTTTCACGCCGCACGTTCCTGCGCGGCGCCGGCGTCACCATGGCCCTGCCGTTTCTTGAGTCGATGGTCCCGGCTGCGACTCCACTGGCGCAAACAGCGGCCAGGCCCCGCACGCGGTTCGGCGCCATTTACTTTCCGCACGGAGCCACGATGGATAAGTGGACGCCTGCAGCGGAAGGCTCTGCATTTGAATTTTCTGAAATCCTTCAGCCGCTCAAACCGTTCCGGGATCGGCTGAACGTGATCAGCGATCTCAGCCACCCCCAGGCGTACGGCGGAGGTTCGGCTACCTCCAACCACACACGCTCGGCGGCGGCATTTCTGAGCGGCGCTCAGGCCAAAGCCGGCACGCAGGCTTACCTGGGCATCACAATGGATCAACTCGCCGCACAAAAGATCGGACAGGACACTCCCCTGCCTTCCATCGAGCTGGGCATCGAAGACGCGAGTTTGAGCTGCGGCGATGGCCTCAGTTGCGCTTACCGGGATACGATTTCCTGGCAGGGACCGACGTCTCCGCTTCCGATGCAGAACAATCCCCAGGTGGTCTTTGAACGGTTGTTCGGCGACGGAAGCACCGATGCCGAACGCCGCGCGCGCCGCGGACAATCCCTGAGTCTTCTGGACTCCGTAATGGGCGAAGCGTCGTCTCTGCAGAAAAAGCTTCCTTCAGGCGACCGCAATCGCGTGGATCAGTATTTGAATGATGCGCGCGAAATCGAACGGCGAGTCGAGAAAGCGGGCCAGCAGATTTCCGCAGATCTGAACGTGCCGCCCGCACCGGCGGGCATACCCAAGGATTTCGAACAGCACATCAAACTAATGTTCGACCTCTGGGTCCTGGCCTGGCAGGCGGACATTACACGAATCACCACGCTGTTGATGGCGAAAGAACTCAGCAATTCCGTTTATGCGAAGAGCGGAGTGCGGGATGCGTTCCACATCCTCTCGCACCACTCCAATCTCCGGGAAAACATGGACCGCTTTGCCGTGCTGAACCGCTATCACGTCACCATCTTCACCTACCTGCTTGAAAAGCTTCAAGCAACACCGGACGGCGACGGAACCTTGCTGGATCATTCGCTGGTCCTGTATGGCAGCGCCATGAGCGACGCCAACCAGCACAATCACAATCCCCTGCCGATCATCCTGGCTGGAAGCGCATCCGGCCGGCTGAAGGGCGGCCGCCACATTCGCAATCCAAAGGACACGACGATGTCCAACCTCCTGCTGGCCGTGCTCGACAAGCTGGACATCCGCACGGATAAATTCGGCGACAGCACCGGAATGATGCAGATCTGAAGAGTGGATTAAACACAAAGACACAAAAGATCTGACCAATGCTCAATTCCCAACTCTCAGCCGATTAATTCGGGGAATTCGGAGTCTGTCCCCCGAATTAATCGGCTGAGAGTTGGGAATTGAGCATTGGTCAGATCTTTTGTGTCTTTGTGTTTAATCCACCTTTCACCGGATCGCGATCGGCGCGACCGTGGAGCCGGTGCCACCCTGGATTTTCAACGGCTCGACGATTAAAGCAAATTCGTAAACGCGTTTCGCAGCGAGTTCGTCGAGTTTCAGATTTTCCAGCAGGTGAATTCCGTTGACGGCCAGCATGATCTGATGGATCGGCAAAGAGACTTGCGGATCCGGGTTCGGTGAGACTTCGACTGGAGGCGTATCCGCCCCGACCAGCATCGGACTCTGACGCGCAAGCCATTCTGCGGCGGCAACGCCGATGCCCGGATTGCCTCTCGAGTAACGCGCGTTATCTTTTTCCCAAAGCTTGCCCCAGCCGGTATGAATGATCACGGCGTCCCCAGCCTGCAGCGTGACATTCTGCTTCGCCAGAGCCTGTTGCAGATCCTGCACAGTAATCTCATAGGTCTCGGGCAGCATATCCGCGCTCTTCAGCGCGGCCACATCGATCATCACACCCCGAGTCACCAGCGCGCCGACATTCTGGATTCCGAGCTTCGTGAAACCCGTACGGGTCGAGACTTCATCGACCTTGAAGCAGTTGTACAGGCTGTTCCCGATGGTCTGATGAGCGAAGCCATCGAATTGCGTTCCGACCTGACCGATCTCCGCAATAACAAGTTCCTCGTTGGAGCCGCGGCGATTCGACTGGGGTGTCATCGTCGTGCGCTTCGTGTCCACTTCGAATCGCCGTCCGGCGGATAGAGGCATGGTGCTGGACAGAACGTGCCCCAGCTCAATGACCTCGCCCGCGCGAATCAGGCGCGTAGCTCTCAGCACCGCCTCTGAATTCATAAGGTTGGCTGCGCCGCGTTGATCGGCCGCTCCCCATTTCGAGGGACAACGCTGGCTATCAGCCGGTGGCTGCCACGATTGAGCCTGAAGAGCGCTGTTTGCCAGGACGAATGCTGTCGCACACGCGATGATGATCGGTCGCATAACTCCTCCTTCTCTGTTCTTATTTTGTTTTTTTAAGCGCGCCCGGAAGCGCCATGGTGAGCCAGCGGAACATGATGTCGGCAATCTCCATGTTGTTCTTTTCAAGCATTGCCATGTGGCCGTTGCCGTGAATGCCCATGTCTCCAAGCTTCATAAAAGTTGGATGAACGCCGGCCTGCTCCAGGAATTTCACAGTGCAATGGTCATACGGCGCATGGTAGGAAGCCTCCGTTGTGAGGATCAGAATCGGGATGTTCTGGAGATTCGGAAGCTGCCGAGCGGGCGATTTTTGTATCCAGCATCGGACGAGATCGGGCGCATCCGGCTTTTCCTGCCGCACGATGGCGAGATCCGACGGTTCCCTGGCCGCGGGTGAATACGAGAGTGGAACGCTCGTGACTCCCCATGGGCGAGCCTGCGTCACAGCATCGCGGAACCATTCGGGCGCAGGAACATTGTCGCTGTTGAAGAATGGCGGTCCGTTGGGTTCAACGGCAAGAATGGCCTTGACCAGGTCCGGCTTTGCATTCGCTACGGGCCAACCGAATGCCCCGGATTGGGAATGCGTCAGCAGAATGGCCGGGCCGATCTTCTCGAGCAGCGCCACAAGCGCATCCCGGTTCAATGCCTGCTGCAACGTGAAATCCTGGATCGAAGGCACTTGCGAAGCATAGAACTGATCAAACACCGCATCGCCCGGTGCGCCTGTTCCCGGCCACTGCGAATGAAGACGCGCCTGGGGCCAAAGGTTGTATCGCTCGGGAGCGACAAACCGCCTCTGGATATTCTCGAGAGCCGGCCCGGTTGCGGGACCGTACAATTTAGCGTCGTATGCCGCCCTTCCGCGCCCCGGCTGATCCACTACATAAACCGCGTAGCCTTTTCGCAGAAAGAAATGGCTCCAGCCTTCGCGGCCATCGGGCGTTCCCGTGAAGTTGGTTCCGGACTGGCCCCCGCCATGGATCATGACGACGGGCCAGGACTGTGTCTGTTTGGCGGGAATCTGGAACTCGACGTAAAGATGGCCGCTCAGTACCTGCCGATCGTTGACCGTCGAATATTTCCCTCCAGAGAAGAAGTAGCCTTGGCGCGCGATTGACAGAGGCTCAGCTTCCCGGGACTGTGACGTCACCAGGATTGCGGCTCCGATCGCGAACGCGAAAGCAACACCCAGGGCGGGCAGCTTGATCGAAGATGGCTTCATAGTGTGGCCATCATTATAATCACTGGCGGCAAGGAGGAAAGATATGAGACAGATCTTTTTGGCCGTGGCTTTGACTGCCATTCTCGCGGGATTTTCCCCGGCAGCGCCCCAAAGGAAGGATTGCGAGGAATTGAAGACTGAAATCGCCGCCAAGCTCGACGCAAAAGGCGTGAAGAACTATGCGCTGGAAGTTATCGCGTCCGAAACCGTGAAGGATGAAAAAGTGGTGGGAACCTGCGAGGCGGGCAGCAAAAGCGTCATCTATAAGCGTAACTAGCAGTATCGCGACCACTGATTCCCCTCCTTGAAAGCATTGCTGTCCAAATTAGACAGAAGTAGACCGGAACGGAGGGGTTTTTCCTTCGGTTTTTGGGTCTTCATACAACGTTTCCAAAACGACACCTCCATCTGCTGTC
>Ga0137394_10000422_pt1 | contig 29707 bp, 29 predicted proteins | sample czobulk116metaG_FD_108278 | JGI IMG/M metagenome (GOLD analysis project Ga0137394, IMG submission 108278) | Vadose zone soil microbial communities from Angelo Coast Range Reserve, California, USA - czobulk1.16 metaG | ecosystem: Environmental > Terrestrial > Soil > Vadose zone | place: USA...
CTCTCAGGCGGGTTGAGCAGACGTTGCGCTCTGCGGGCACGAAGTATTAGGACAGTGGAAGTTAACCACGCGTCTCAGAGAGGCGACCGGCGTAGGCCAACAACGTACTGTAATGCCATGAGATCCCCAGAGGTATTTTCGCGGCCCTGCATTTCAGAATAGACCACTCCCGAGTCCTCACCATGCGAGTCAATGTGATGCACCTAATGATGGCAAGTCCGTCGGTCGTCGTAAGCACAGGAAAATTTCGGCAGACCTCGGTTGTATACCCAGCCTTCGTGATAGTAGGATAAAGTATATGATCCACGTAGATAGGAAGGATCTGCAAGAATCCAGTCTCTCCAGCAGTCGAGACCGTGTAAGCAGTGTGGTCTGTGTCGGTCCACGCATTGGTACCGTTGGAGAAGCCACGGTTAGCAAAGTGGTCTATGATGCCCTTGAACGGATACTTCTCCGAGCCCATAAAGACTAGACTGGGGAGGCGCCTGCGTCAGGTACAAGGGCACGCGTTCCCAACGTGTACTTACTGCTCTAGGGTGTGCGGACAGCCAGAATCATTGAAAACTGCCAGTCGTGAGTCAAGCACGACTTCGTAAAGGTGGGGATTTGCGTACTTTCGGTAGCCACCACAAAGTAACCATTCACGATGGGAGCTATCGGCACGGTAAATACGGACAGAAGAGGAAGGAAGGCACGCGGCGGATGGTTCGCTCACCCTCGTAGTCCAGGTGAACGACTCTAAGACCAGTAACTCTGCTACGCCAGCTCGAGACCGTAATGTCGGAAATACCGAGCTTGACACGCTCTATGAGATCAAAATTTTCAAATTTCTCGGGAGACGCGGAGGAAGAAGGCGGATGCACAGCGCCGGCGGGTGACATTTTGGCTTGTTGGGTCAGAGAAAGGCGGGGACTGTTAGTGGAAAAGAAGGATGCTGATGTCGGCAATGTCGGTCGTCTTTTGAAGAGGGACAATAAACGATTCATCCGAGTCTCTTGTGCTTGCCAAGGGTTGCGGATGGAAGCAAAGGCCGTGCGTGTCAGTGCGGCGAGTGCCCACATGTAAGGCACAGCCGTGGTCCGGCGCATAACAACCCTAAATTTCAAAATCGGCCACCGTACCGAGTCTCATTCGTGCGACTTGGTTCCTTCACTACACCCCTCGCACGACCTATGTCCCCCGAATCGGAGACGTTCACACCCACTCCGGAGCAGCATGCACTCCGAGAGGCCCGTCGCCTGAAGAAACTCAAAGCTGCTACGAATGCCGACGTGACACCCTTCACAACTCCGGGTTCGCTTGTGAACGATGAAAAGGGTCGAATACCAGCACGGCCCTGGTTGGCAGTCCAGGGTAGCCTCCCAAACGCCCGTCGACGTGTTAAGATCATGACATGGAATGTCCGTAGACTTCTATTTCCACATCATTGTCATCTGCTGTGTGCACAGCGTCCCAAATCAATACATGTGACTGTACACTTCTCCGTACTAATACCGCTCTTTTTCAGCTCTTAGCCCAATGCCTTGTTCGTGAGTGGCAATCGGTTATACATATGGCTGAATGGGGAGTCACGTCTTCAAACGCATACCAAGGTCGCGAACTTTTTCCTAACAGTGACTGCTTGAAGTCTGCCCAGCGAGAGCACATGCTTTTCAAGGAAATTCTATCCGCGGACGCGGATATTCTCTGTCTTCAAGTGAGAACAACCCCACGAAAAACAACCAACTACACACGCTTACATGTACCCGATACTTCAGGAGGTCGATCGTCTAGAAAGGCTTATACCCGTCTTAGAGGAGGCCAGGTATAATCATGTGTATGCGACTGGACCCAGGAAGAAGCATGGGTGTCTGATTGGCTTCCGCAAAGACTCGCTGGAGATTCGCGATCAATTCGCCATTCACTATGACGATATAGGTGCCCGTGCTGATGGCACTGAACCCACGGGCAAGGGCTTGAGTTTCAGGACGAAAAACATAGCCAATGTTGTCGCCCTGGGAAAAGTTGGGCAACCAAAGGAAGGCTATATCGTGGCGACGACCCATCTGTTCTGGCACCCTTCGTCAGTTAAAAAGGATCGAAATAAAGCGCGCAAACAAAGCTAACTTGAATTACCTCCATTCGTCTAGGTATGCGTATGAACGAGCCAGGTAAGTGTCCCTGTTTGATGCGTTTGACCCGCGGTCCATCGATCCAGCTTTCACCTGGTAGACAGGCGGGCATCTTAGTTCGCGAAATCGTCAAGTACCGCGAAAACTCGGGACTGTCGTCCTGGCCGTGCTTCCTCGCTGGAGGCAAGTCGCAGTGCACATCCGATGCTCCGAGGCCCCTCCTCCCTGACGAACACCGCTTCCCGCACCGCACACAGACTTCAACTTTAGCCCCGCGGAGCCCGGCTATGCCCTCCTAGTCGGAGACACGTTGACACCGGCTCAGGAAGGACTTCTCGAACGATCTCGCGTCATCCATGTTTCCGTCAACCCGTCCGTACCGCTCTCGAACCCGGCTGCCGCGACCAAGGATGAGGACGACGAAGGCGGTGGCGGCGCAGAGACGGCCGATCCGGACAGAGTAATCACGAATGCCCGCAAGGCGTCGCCCGCCGACGGCTTGCTTAGCTCGTCTGAATTGGTGCAGCTTTTTGCCGTCGCCCCGCGTCCGCGTAGTTTGTACGACGAAGGTCAAAGACTGCTCGAAAGGGTTTCTGGGCCTGTCCAACGCTGCGGCGAACGGATGGGATTGTCTGCTCATCAACGAGGCGCATACGAACCAGAATGGACGAGCTACACATACTATTGGCAGAACGTCTTAGGTGGGATATCTCGCCGAATTGGGTTCAAACCTCGCTGAGCGGTTTTCTTAGATTACATTTGGATCATTGATCCTCAGGATCAAAGAGCATCTGTTGTGCGCCTGCTTCAACCACACACAACGGAAACCCTCCAAGCTGGCCTCCCTCGCAAAGGAATATCTGGTAGCGATCACGTCTCTCTTGCAGCTGAGGTTCAATGGGATGACTGAAGTTGTCGTTATTTCGTGAATGCCGTTTTCGTACTGCTCTAGATTTGGCCCCTCGCCGGGGCTACAAATACCAACCGGGTATCAGAAATTAAGAAGCATCTAGAAAGCCAATGTAAAAGAGAGTACGCGTGAATGAGCCAGACCAAATATGTCTGTTGCACAGGAAAGTAGGAGCGTTACGGTCCGAATGTTATGATTACCGTACAACCGTCCTGTCAGAACCAGCCAAGAGGCTCTCGTATAAACCAACAGCAGCCTGTTCGTTGCGCAGTTGAATCATATAGATGATCCCTGTACGCGCACCTTTGTCACTCAGCTCGACCGCAACACCTGTCTTCCCAACACGTTCAACGCCATCCGTGAGCACAATAGTTGAGATCAACACTGATCTGTGCTTGTCCTCCGCCTCCACCACCAGCTGTTTCACGTTTGTTGGTTGCTCGCAGTACAGCTTCAGTTTGGCAGACCCAAGCGACTTCCACTGCGCGTGGGCTTGCTTAAGAAACACTTTGCACTTCATCTGCGCTGAAATGGTGGACGTGACTGGTCCAGCCGGAACCGGGATATCGTTCGTCGGCGACGTCGGTGGACTCGGCTCGTCCCGTGATCCAATGACGGACGGCGCACGAAACTGAGCGGACGGAGGAAGCAGGCGCAGTTGCGGCTCGCCCATCGGCCCCAAGGAATTCACACGTGGCATCAATAGATTGGGGCTACTTGCCATTCCTGGACGCGAAAATGGAGGAGCGAGCCCTGGCTCGGGTTGTGAATTGAGAAGCGAGGCGGGTGGGCTCCTACGAATACCGCCTTGCATGGAAGGGTCCGAAAGCTCGCGGCCAGGCGGGACAATGTAGGGAGGATTCGGAGGTGGAAACTGACCATTCGGGGGAATTGGAGGCAAACGTGGAAGGCCCCTTTGAGCAGAATGCGGGTCCATACCATGCATCGGTTGTTGGGCGTGGACAAGACCCAAGGGTCCACGCCTGCCCAAAGGATCCGCGCTTGCAGCACGTTGAGGAGGGTATTGCCCAGGACCGATAATATGTCCCGGTAGAGGGCCAGCTCTGGGAAGAGGAGCAACGGGTTGAACTGAAGGACCCTGAGAGATGGACGCGGGACCAAGAGGGGCCCCGCCTACAAATCGCGGCATTTCGACACCGTTGTCCAATCTATAGGGATCGTGTACTGGCTGTGCCCAGCTCTCACCTTGTTTGATCTGGGCTTCGAGAGAGTGGACGAGATTTGACATGCTATTAGTGAGCGACATCGAGGGGACAAGATGGGTATCATGGCTGTTCCTTGAAGGAGGACCGGAGCCGTGGCGAGATCCTGAGCCGCTATGACCACCAATTGGCGAAGAAACTCGGTGTGGCGAAGGACTACGACTTGTCATAGGTGGAGCACTGGGTTGACGCAACTCCGGTGCCGTTTGAGAAGACTGAATACCTTCGCTGGGAGGACGTTGAGGGACGCCGTTTAGCATCGGCATGGGAGGAAGTGGTTGCTTGGAAGCAGCGTGAACTAGATTCACAGAAGTGAGTTACAATTCTGGACGACGTAGGGACTGGAGCTCACCAACGCTAGCAAACTCGATGCACTCATTGAGTTCCGAGAGTACCCTCCCCCGCATAGCCGATGAAGAGAACACAAGGTCTAATTTTTCCTTTTTCAGAACGGTCACTTGTAATGCACGGTCTACATTGCGTGTGGTCAGTCATTGACACCCAAGTACGATGGGCGAATCCAACCTTCGCCCTGTATTTTCGCCACTTTGAGGTGCTTTCCGGCCAAAGGAGGGTAAAGAAGCCACATATCCGCCCCGGGGTTTTCTGTGCTCTTCTCACCAGGCGCCATCTGCCCGCATAAAAGAAAAAGATCTGACAGGATAAAAAGCCGAGCACCAGGGTGATTGATTTCGACACCTGTTGACCGTGGGACGAATCGGACAGCCGTGTCCACACCAATTCTGATAGTCCTTGCATACGATAGTGTAGGAGAGACAATCTGAAGGCGCACAGGCTAGTCCGGGGTCAATAGGTGACTGGGACAAGTTTAGACTAGCAATTTACCCTTGGCTTCATGGTGAAAATATCCAGGCATTTTTCAATACCCAAACGATTCTCGAGATCGGATAGAACGATCGACAAATCACCCGTTGGCCCTCGCTCTACGGAGGACGAACTGACATCGTTCGAGGATCTTGCACTGAGAAAACTGTAAATGATGAAATCCCAGCACCATATGCGCGCTGAAACGCACGTGCTAGAGAGGCTAGATCCCCGGGCCGAACTCGTCTCGCTGCCTGTTGCAGTCTCGAGGGGAGGATGTTCCTGCGTTTTCAATAAGCTGGGCGTGCTTCGCAAATCAACCACAACTTCATCTTCTACTACTGGAGCTGCTGGCGTTGGTGACCCAGCCTCGATATTAGCTCGTGCGTCTAAAATAGCAAGTAATCTGTCAAGTTTTTCGCCGGCGCCAACTAGAAGCTTGTAGTCGTTTCGACCTGGCTGTGTTCCCTTCAACAGGCGCCCGTACAACTTTTTGAAGTACTTCAAACGGCCCATTGGGAGAAGGAAGAGCTCGTCGAGTGTCCATATCTGTGAGTCTGGGTTGGCGGAGATGGCATTAGGAGGTGGAAGAGTTGCTGAAAATGCCGCCAGCACGCCTGACAGACGAGTGTTGTTGCGAATGGGTTCCCATTCATCAAAGCCTGTGCAAAATCGCTCGCAATATGACGTATATGGCGTTTCTAGTTCACCGATCTATCAGATTATATGAGAACATGTAACTCATTGTTGCATGCCAAGACATACCCATCGCATGAGTAGATCACCAAGAGCCTTCGGCGAGGAGGGGTTCGTGCCAATATCTTTCAAGCGCTGATTTGACAACATCAGCTCAGTGGACACTGGTTGAGTGAGATGGGAAGCACGGACGGATAGTAGGGACCGATCTGCCTTGTATACACTCTCTATACTTCTGAACATACGATCTAAGTTATGGGGAGGGAGGTTGTGGGACGACCATGCCGAAGCAACTTTCTGTATGTGCAATGAGAAGTGGTATAAGAGGATGGCGCCTGTGAAGCAGGAAGGATAACCCACGCGAATGATACCTGTCAGTTGATCGACGTAAAGTTTTTCGGTGTCAATAAGGTCCACTAATGGATTTGCGCGCTTGGCGCGTGAATCGGGACTGGCTGGGCTGGAGAGTGGGCCAGAAGGGGCGTCGAGGTCTAAACAAAACCGAGGCAAAGAGCGTGAGAAAGGCGAAGCAGGGAAAGAAGGTAGAAGGGGGGACCTTGGCCTAAAAGTTCGTTCGAGAGAGAAACGTCGATGGGAGGTGGCCGGAGGCCGTTTGAAGGGAGCTGCGTATCTGGGTCAGGAAGGAATTTTGGTGGCGGCTGAGGTGGTGAGGAAGAGAAAGATGGGTCCGCTGAGGGTGGCGTAGGGGGAAGTTTATCCCCAGCGAAGGAAGGTAACGGTTTATTGGATTGAAGCAGTGGGGGTGCGTTCATAAGTTTTCGGTTGCGATTGCGAGTAGAATTGCGTTTGGGTTGCAGAGACCGAGTGGTGCGTGTCAAGCGCCGAAAACTCACCAGATGGCCACTACTACTGACACCGAACATCGCGTCCCAATCCCATTCCCCTGGTTGGAATCAACTTTCAACACCCGCTCTCGCACGGAGCAACTCCTCCGTCCAGAGCTCGAGAATGGTCTCATAACGCAGCACGACTTCGACGCCGCGGTCGACTTCTTTCCCGGCGCGCAGCGTTACTATTCCGTTCGTTGACCCCACAACTATTATCTCAACTCGTGCAACTCACACGTTCACTTTTCCTCTTTCTCAGATCGCCGGAGGTATCGTTGGCACCCTCGCCATCGTTGTATATGGACAGATGCGCCGGCCCCCACTTCCTGTTCATCGCGTAGCCTCCCTCGCCGCCTTCGCTTCTGCGGGTGGTGTCATCGGAGGTACAGCCGTGCGTGCCGACGCACACGCCGATTTCTTCCGAACTCTCGACAACCGACCTGCGTTCTTTCAGGCCCTAGACAACATCCAGTCCCGACTGGGCGAAAAGCCCTTCGGCCTGCAGCGCCCCACTTCTGCATACCCATACCCCAGTTCAGACAATGAGAACCAGGAACTTGCCGATCACGCCCTCAACTCGAGGGGGTGGGGTGAGCAAACACCGCCCGTCAACGCCGTAGATCACACCCCAAGTACATACAGTACCTATCTCACTGGTTTACAAACACCGTCCTTATACGCGTTGCTTTAGGTCCTACACAGCCTCCCCAACGCAAGAGTCGCTGGGAGGAGATCCGCGCAGAACATGCGCGCAGCATGGCGACACGATCTTCCTGGGATGAACTGCGGCAAAACGCGAGCCGGCCAAAATCTGAGCATACAGAAAGCGATCAGGTCAGGAGATCGCAAGATCCAGCCGTTGACAGATCAATCGAGCAACAAAGATTCGACGCCATGCTTGAGGCTGAGCGGCGGAGAACCGCGAGTGGTTCATAGGAGTGCCATAGGGCATGCCATGGATGCCCTATTAATTTTTTTGATGTGGAGATCAGAAACGTTTGTATGATACCTCGCCACTAACTAGCTTCAAAAGATACCGACGCTTGCCGCAGCTTCTTCTACATTGTCTCCACTCCAACTCGATATGATTCGTAATTACCTCAGTTCGCCTTTCCCGTCTGACCGCATCATTGCTTCTCGTTTACAACAACAAGGCTGTGCTATTGGCCTACGCGGCCATTGTGCTCCTTGAGCTTCGACCAACATCCCTCTTTGTTCTTTGTTCCTGTTTTCGGACGCCACTCGTCGCTATGGTCTGCCCGCATTTATGGGGTAGTAATGCAACAGCCCCCTTTCCATCTCGAAAGCCACCTCCATTCCGTCTTAAGATTCTCTCTGTCCATTCCCAACCCTACCTCAATCCCTATGCTGCCGATTTCTTTGCGTTCAAGAGTCTGCATCTGAGGCCTCACGCTCTCGGCTCACTCGTTCGTCCTGCGACGTTACCTTCATGACTCTGGTGCCTCTGTTGAATCTGTCGGCGTGCCCTCGACAAACCTATCTTACACTCCTTTGTCGCCTGCCACCGAACCTCACACGTGTGTCACCACGACTCACACAACTCATTTGTCGATCTTCGTTATAATTCCACAAAGATAAATCCGATCACATACAAATCATGATAAAATCTACAACAGAACAGGATAGGAATCAGTTCAGCGCGGTACATATACAGACATAGTCCATCGGAAACTCTGAGAGCCTGGAACAAGGCGCATCTGCGCCTGATCGTCGGAAAGTGAAACATAATCGTTAGCGCGAGATCCATGCCAGTGCGTCGGTAATTGGAGGTGAGGTGTTTGACTGAGGCGGAGAGCCGTGGGGTGGCGAGATCGTTTCCTCAAAAGACGGACTCAGAGGGAGCGGAGCAACGGACACATGACCCCCGTCCTCTTCACTCCCTGGTGCCGGTTTGGAGAACACACGTGCATGAGAGAACGGATAAAGGGGGATGCCGACCTCGAGAGGCTGCTGTTGGGTCGTCATGCGCACAATTTCGGACATAAGTCCTTGAAGTAATTTTTCTTGCCGCGCTAGAGAAGTCAAATGTCCGCTGAACAACTGAGATAACAACGGTAAAAAAAAAACGTACTTCCGATGGGAGAACGCTTGCCGTAGTCGGTCATAGCGAATCTTATGGAATCAGAATTAGCCGCGGAAACAGGAAACTATTCGAAAGAATACAAAAAAAGAGAAGAGGCCTCCGGTCTTACCTTAGAACATTGATCACACCCCATACACCGTACTCTCGATCAGTGTCCCCAGTTTCGATGAAATACTTGCAAAACTGAATTTGGACGACAGCAGCCAGGTACCAACAAATCTGGACAATCGGCTTAGTGCCTTCTTTCACCCGCGGAGAAATGTTCGTACCGTAACAAAGGGGTGCAGCCTGGTGATATCAAACGATGAAGATGCGAGCGTGTAGTGCTGCGCAAGGATAGCACGCGATGCTTCGACACAGCGCGAAGTTGAGACGCTCTGAGGATCCGAGAAATCTACGTAAGGGTTGTGCAACGTAATTGTCGCACTTGAAGGAAGGCAAGTGAGGGTTGGTCGCAGAAACCTTATTGAAGTCACGTACGCGTGCGGAACAAGATGAACCATGTAAAGATCAGTGTCAAGCCCCCCGCCACCGTACATGCTTTCCAACTCGCTAAAACTGTTTTTAAAGCGTGGCGGGAGACTGGTGATAAACTCCATGGATACAAGTCGATCCAGTTCCTCGAATCCCGGTAGTAAGAACGGATTCTGAATTCTTGGCATAGGTCCCGAGGCTCGAAGGTTGGTTCGAACTCCAAAGTCGGTAACTCTACCGAAGAGCATCATGGCCTTGATGAGCAGCAGGAATGAATCTGTGTACTCTTCTGGATGAGTTGTGAAGACGTCCGGAGTGAAGAGATTCTGGGAATTGTCTGGGACAGCTTGCTGGAAAGATGATCAGATACGGGCTCAGCTCGGTGTCGAGAGGTGTTCACACACGTTATTTTCAAAGTCCTGGCCACGAAGGGGAAGTTCCGTCCCGATGTCACGCTCATCAATGCCGTGAACCCATCCGCCAACAGATACAATACGATCGAAGAGAACCGCCATCCACCATGTACGACGCCGGAGCTCCAATTCGAGCGCATCCTTAGGTGGAGCAAGGTAAGCGCCCGGCGAACTACCATTATGCCTTGCGAATGTCCCAGGATAATTCAACCGAAGCGGTATGGCAGTCCGCGTCTGAAAACCTGCAAAGACCCAAATCTCGACCCAGCGGCCCTCGGAATAGAAGTACCAAGAAAGTAAGACGCAGGCCTGCATAACGGCGAATATGTCCTCTCCACTGGCCATGGTTCTGTCTATGTAAGAACGTGTCTTGCTGGCGTGAAACTCGGCAAATCGATCCCTCCGTGTGCCGTCTGGGAGCGTGATTGTTTTCTTGGAGACCCAGCGAGACGCCGAGGCACACTGCCATAAAAGGTAAGCATGGAAAAGACGAGGAAGAGGCAATAAAGTGGCAGGCTGACAATAGCGTGTAGAATGGCACTATGAGGGAAACCAGAACTTTTAGGTGGGAGCTTCATCGAGGCCAAGAAGTCTGGTCTGTGCAAGATTCGGGATCCACAAGGGTCGCATTTGAAGAAGACGTCGATGCTGCGAGAGAATACGTTTCAGCCTAAATAGGGGCCAAGTTTGATGGTGAACAAACTAATGTTCGAGCACAGCGGGCTCGGGCAAATCGGGGTTCCATCCTGAGTATATGAGACCGGACAAGGAATCCGTGCGACGATGGCCAGGTTGTGAAGAGACAAAGCCAGGACTCCCCGTAAGGGGTGTCTTGTTTGAGGGCACAGCATTCGGATCCAGGGCAGTATCCGGCCACGGGTTAGGTGTTGCAATACCGCAGGGTTCGAATTCAGGGGAGAGCGTGACGGTTCCCGATGAAGGAGAGCGATTGATGAGCTGACTGGAAGGAGGACGAAGATGATTGGGTGATCCGGAACGAGCGGGTGACATGCTTCCCCTCTGTGACTTCAGTTTCCTCGTGAGTACGGCTAATAAGAATATGAGTGAGAACAATGAGAAGATGGACAACTGCAGAGTAACGCACCGACATGTTCTTCTAACTCTCTGATCTTTTCTAAGGGATCGGCATCAGCTGCCAGAGGTAAACCCTCCACGGGATCATATGAGCATTGAGGTTCGGTTGGGTGACTACGAGATGTGATAATGGTGATATTCAGAGAAGCAAAGTCCAACAGATGACTCACGTGTAACCTGGTGGGGGAGGTACACTGATCTGAGCATGCCATTGTCTGCGGAGATGTCAGATTGGGGAAGGACAGGCAGTGGAGCCTAAAGCACGTACTTGACACATGTAGCACAGTGAGGACGTGCGGCATCACATCTCTGGAAAGGAATAAATCTGGGGACTGCGTGGTAGAGGTAATGATTGACACATACCAGCTTTCTTTTGCGGCAAGTGAGGCAAGCCTTGAAGGAGTATTAATATGCAAGATAAGACAAAGGAAGCGAAGGACTGGACCTGATTCCTGCGTAAAGAATGCCGGGATGCAGAGTTTGAATTTTGGGTATTTTTTGGCATTGTGTTGGGAAGGGACAAGGAGTGGGAAGAGGGAAACGATGCGTTACGCTAGATGTGGTCGGTGGCGACCGAGACCGGGCGAGAAAGAAGGCAAAAGAAACGACAAGGCACACGCACAGCATCTCAGCTCGCCGGGACGCGTGACGTTGTCAAGCACCCTCGCGGTAACCGGCCCGCTGTGCCGCCGTCTTAGCACCTAGCAAATCCCCGGAACTTGGCATCAAGATGAGATACACTAGCCGCGGCCAAAAGCCAAACCCCGTCTCCCCCGGACAGCCCATCCCTGCAGGTACAGCAGGTTCATCAGTATCATCGCATCCCTGCAGGTACGTAAAAGTGATGCCTCTATCACTTAAAGTGCCTCCTTCCGCTGCACTTGGCCCCTTCTCTGCGGTCGACCTTGTCGCCCCAGTGATGCCCTATAACCACCAATCACCTACCAGAGGGACTCCGGAAGACCAGTTCACTTCCATGGGCTCTAGCCTCTCTAGATTATTTTCTATTGGTTCACCTGACACCCTCACTGGTAAGTAATTCTCTCATAATATGGACTCGAAATAGCAACATGAAGTTTCGGGGGAGGGGGGCATCATTCTTTGCTGTTTGTACGCCTCTGCCTTCTTTTCGTGACGCATAGTACTATGCGCTTTCCTCCATGACGTTGACAGCTTGAGCTGCATATGACTGAAAATGGTTGTTCTTAATACAGCTCAATGTGACCCGTCCTCAGCTCCGCGTTGTCAATTCGTAACTACCCCGCATTCCTGGCCGTAGGTTGTCTCTGACGACACAGCGCGTAGCGGTCATCCGGTCGTGGTGGAGCCGGAAATTTTCGCCCAACCCCCGTTCTCGATAAAAGTACATATATTTCTGACGGCCTCGATGTCAGTGAGTTTTCCACGACACGAGGCAGAGAATACCGTTCTCGGCCCACTGGCAGGCCACACGAGGTGAGTAGTTTCACTTATCCTCAACGTTACCTAGATTCCCCTCTATCCAGGTTATCTCCACCGGTCGAGGGGGCGCAGGGAACATGCGTGCACGCCATGCAACAGATACCCACTTACCGGCTCTAACAGAAGCCGTCCTAGCCGAACACGACTCGGACAGCTTACTCGTCCGCAGTATCACCAGAGAGAACTTGCAAGTAGGTTCACTTTTATTTGGATTTGTGATGCCAGACAGACGGTGAACGTGCACATTCATAGCAATCGACAGGAAGAGGTGGGGTGGGAAATGTCTTCTCTCCTAACCGCCCGGCGAATCCAGCCATCCTTGTCTCAGTCTCGGTTGTGACACTTTGCGAGTGAATCCGTTTCCGAAAGGATGGAAACGGAGGCCAGGTCACTCAAGGTGCCCTCTGATTAAGATGCGAACGGCTACCCCCAGGCCCAGGAAGGCAGATTCCGGATGATCGCTGTCTGATGTAACCGCGGCGCGGTGACAGACGGTCTCATGGTGAACTTTATTTATATATTCCATTGATCTCTTCCTGTACTGTATGTATTACGAACCAGTGTTCTTACATGATCGTGGTCCACCACTATTCACAGGGAACGCCGTCCAGCAATTACTTATCAATTGATGGTTCTGACTACGGCGCGGCGGCTGCCGGGTGTCCAGCAACTCAAACAGTCTCACCCCTCTGCATTTAGATACTGCCGCTCGGCGCACAAGAAGTGACGTGAGCTATGTGGCCCGGATCACAGTAAATTTGATTTAAGAACTGAAACATCATTGATCAGTGTCGTCCAATCAGGTAGAACGAGCTCACGAACAGAATAGTAGCCACCACCCGGCGTGAGTGGGGCAAGTGCCTGAACTCGGTGAGGTAGATACCTGGAAGGTCGAAAGTCAGCCAAGCCCCGTATATTCCAATGTAATTGATTCGGTGTACCCTGCCACGTCCCAAGGTTCAAACGGCCGGCTGTGATCGGGATAGATATAGAAGTCCCGACGAGTGAAGTCTTGGTATGCGAAACCCTACGGAACGGGGCGGGACGGACGAAAAGGAGATTTAGTCTCGGTCGAAGCGATAGAAACCGAGGGAAACCATACGAATCACTGCAGATCGGTGGGTCAGGTGTGAGAGATTCATAGGAATCCAGTAACGAAATGGCTCACTCGGGACCTTCGTCAGTATGCCGCCAGTTCAGGGTTTCGGGAACGATGTTATCCAGGGCCATATCCATGTCTTGGGGCACTGTCAGCCGAATTGTTTCGACGCGTCGAATCGGATTGTTCATACCTTTGCGAACATCTAAGGTGCCGATACAAGGTTATCGAAGGACCGGGTGAGACATATCGTTTGGCGGTGTCCTTACCTCTATCGTAGTTCTCATTGATCGTCAGGGCAGCAGATGTATGTTGTCTGTGGAATCATTTCAACGGATTCACATCAATCGTTCAATACATCGTTCAGCGACGACCGCGACCAACATGAACAAGAACAACATCCCGATCTACAAGAGGGCGATTAGGCACAACCTGGTATTAGTACAAATATGCGTAGGTTCAAACCTGAACTCCAGTCAAGCCAGATTCGATCTGCAATAATATATCCTCAGTGACAAGATGACATCCCTTGCTACGTCTTGCAAGTGTGAAAGTCTTTTGCCAGGCCATGGCAGGGAGAACGAAGTGTAACGTGCCACGAACATCCGGCTGATTACCCAAAGGGGACTGGCTCCGCCCAAATACAGCCGGCTAGTAAGTACTGGCTAATAATCGTCGTCGTTGAACCGTCTCCTTTCCATCCCTCCCCGATTTCCAGGAACGTTACGATTCCTGCAGTGATTAGCGTAGTGTCCTTTCTCTCCGCACTAAATTAGAAAATGTCTAGTTAAAACGTCTCACCCAACACCGGAGATAAGCGCAACGTACCTTGAAACAAAGCACTTCTTCAAGATTTCGGCGTGGGCCAGGCTGTCCGGGACCATGCGGTGGACCCCCACCAGCGGCGCCCCGGTCAAAGTCGGCGTAACGACCATAACCCGGGGGTGGAGGGCCAAGTTCTCGCTGCGACAGCGGCTCGGGGTGTTCATAAGCTTTTGGAGGAGGAAGCGAGGGTTTCGGGCTATCGATCACGCGTGTAAGACATGTGGGTCGATGATATCTTAGGATAGAAATTTACTTACTGGCCTTTGGGACAATCAGGACCTAGAGGACAGTATCCCGTGAGGTATAGCTGACATGCGACACGCCGAACGTGCTTGCGGGGACATGTGGGACCTTCGAGAGAGGTCAGAAGTGACAGCCAAATAAGGAACAGTATACATACCAAGCTTGCAAAATCCACGTTTATAGTCGGGGCATTCGACCCTCCGCTCCTTTGGGTGAGCGTACAAGCACTCGTCACCAGCAGAGCAGTATCCATATTTCGCGAACCACCAACATTCTGGCATGCGCCTGAGGTTGTACTCGTGGAGAAACTCACAAGCATCCCCTTTCTTACAAAGGCCTCTGAGCCAATGCTTACATACGGTGGCAAGCCGCTCCCTGTCGCGAGGATGTGTCGGTAGTTGCTTTGGAGGTTGGAAGTTTAACGTAGACGGCGTTGTATGACGTAGGGGGCAGTGAAGAGGACCGAGTGGACACCCGGCAGGTGTCAAGTTCAAACGACATATCTGATCATCTACGAGTGTGAAAAGTCAGCAACGTACACAAAGTAGACGGGTGAAAAGAGTTGCCTTTATCAAGCCTTATACCAAGTTCAGTCTTAATATAAAGTTCTTCAGGAAAGTTGTTTTGGTGGAATTGAGGGTTAACGATATCTCTCAAAGCAGACGGTCCCACCAACGGGTCGGTCATGTTCAAAATTTGAGACGTGGAAAATCTGAGACGTGGTTCAGAGCTCGAGTTATCAGCGCGCGCTTTTGGTGAGCTGAGCGCTGAGTCAGCGAAATGAATGTTCGGCCGAGCGGGTTACTAAGTAGTATATACGATAACTCTGACCTTTCTGTGCTAGGATTCCACATCTGTGGCTCCGGGGAGTCGATGGCTATCTCAATCTTTCTCTCCACGAGTTTCCACCATCCGAACAGCCCGTTTCTTCACTCAGTGATAGCGATTACTTTGGGATTCTGGGGTCTAGTAATTCACCTAGGAATCTTCTGACAGTAGATGACCACATTCGCTATCTCCAGAGATGCCAATCTATCCTTTTTCTGATCCTAGCCCTCCCACTCTCAATCCTTTCGACATCCCACCTGGCGACGTTGGAAATCTTTCATCAAGATGTTTTTCACCTCAATGATCTCGAATCCATAGCGGCATCTACAAGAAGCCTTCGGAGTGGTACGTTGAATGATCCTACCGTCGTCCTGCCCAGCGGGGCAATCAAACGCCTCAAAATCTAGCTCGTGTGCAGCCTACCTTCGTTATCGACGGCGACGCACGCCTCGCAACTGAACTATACTGGTTAACGTTTCAGACGCGACTATGAGACACCGCGCAGCCATGTTGCGCCGTTTTCCGCATACGAATCCGCCTACCTATCACAGGACGATGCGTATAATTGCAGATCTTACCGGCATAGGATTCGTTGTACAAGTCACGTAGAATAGTTATATGGAATCAGTTGGCCGTCATTTGATAAAGATCCTACGTCTCCGTTCCTGCGAGCTGCCATTTGTAACGTCACCTGCGCCATTATTTTGGATGACAATCGTGTGATATCCATCACCTCGGACTGATTGTGGCTGACATCAGACAATCAGGATATCGACGTACCTCGAGGGTCCAGTTTGCCTGGTTACTGTTGGGCCGGCGTGCGATAAGAACGGGGTCCATCTTTCGATCAATTTCAGTGATAAACACCATATACAGCATTGTACTCTAAGGTCAAAGGTGTACAAGATAACGACGGTCACCAAGTCCCCAGCAAATCTGCGCGACCTCCACTCTCGACCACGCGTCCAATTGCACCGAGAACCCTCTCTTTCCACAAGGACACATAGGTGCCGGTGGTTTCCACCTGGCCTACATGTCGTTGTGGCTGCTGTTGTGGTGGCGATCGATCATCTGATCGTTCATTGTCCATCACTTCAACAAAGTACACGCTACCAAACCGTTCACGCGGTACTGACGTTGATGGCCGTCGGTCCACGCGCACAACTGGTAGACGGAGGGCAGCCAGGAGATCGGCGACCGTCGCGCCGGGTGCGTCTTGCGGTTCCGTCCTGGGTAGGACCTCCAGGCGAACCAGCGCATTACGTTCCTTGATTCGTTCGTCCTGCGTATTGGGCAATGGCGACAAGGGATAACTCGCAAGGATATAAAACCGAGTGAAATTATCTTTCACGCCCAGAACCAAGGATAAAAATGTAAAAACAAAGGGAGTTTCGTCAGAGAAAGGGGATGGGAAGAGCTCTCCGAAAAGAGAGAGCGGGTTCGACTCACTGCGCTCGTCCTGAATGCCCTCGTGTAACATCTCCAGATCGGCGAAGAGTCGTAGACAGATCTTGGAGCAAATCGCCGCGCTGTCGGCGGCAGCATCCGCCTGCGTCGAGATCGTTTCCGCTGCCGCTGCCGTGGACGCGACGCTGACCAGCTTTGCCTCGGGCAGATGGGCAGCGATGAATTGCCTACACTGTCCCAAAGCCTGTGTAGTTGCGCGATACGTCCAAACGGTCAGGCGGCACAGACGAAAAAAAACAAAAGAAAAGAAAAAACGCATATCAAGAGATGCAGCCGCGTACCTGCTCGTGGCTAAGGACCCTCTTGATGTCTCGAACCGTCTTCCCGCGTCGGACGACGAGACAGTGTTGGACGGAGAGCGTTACCGCGCCTTGGATCCATTTGCTTTCTCCGACATCGGAACCTCGCAGCGCATTGTAGGTTTCCGTCACAATCCCGAATATGCTGTTCTCCTGTGGCAACAGTGCCAGATGCGCCGAGGAACCGACGCTATAAAATACATCTGGATTGACGTATACGGGTGACGACCCTTCGGATCAAAGTGGTTCTGCACGAACCTGAGATGGTATTCTGGGGTAGGTAGTCCACGGTCTCAGAAAATCTATCATACGCGGCCTGTAAGAGATGGCTTGAGCCCGCAGCCTTGTGAACGCTAAGACGAGGTAGACCTGATGTGAATATGTACCAGCTGGTCCGAGATATGCCAGAACCGAACGGCTTGGACTACTGGGCTCCGAGTCGTTCGGCCCGATGCGAGATATAACTTGCTCAGTGGTCGCGCTCCGCATCTCGGGTTCTCAGGCCTTCGGCGCGTGCCAATGTGCGTGTCGCCGGTGAAACGACGAAGAGGGACAGCGGAGACTTTGCGGTGCAATCTCAACCCTGACACAACATGCACACGCTCGACTCTGTACTGTACGTACATTTACACAAATAACAAATGACATAATATAGAAACGATCCTCTCATGAACGAACATAACTAGATAAACGTAAGTAGATGAATGAAGCTCCTCATTAAATGCTCAAGGTGCCATCAATAATCGTAGGACAGCGTGCATTCACTGCTTCATTGTGCCAAGTGAACGAATGCTGCAAATCCTGGCGGCCAGCTCGTTTAGCATCAGGTAGTATCGATCTGGGACCAAGGGGGTTAGGATTCGAGAATTGTCGAAGTCAAGAAATGACTAACGGGCAAGAGGGACACGCTCTCCAAGTTTGCCAAGAGCAGCGCTAGGATGTAATGATAAGAAATTGAGCCAGCTTCAAGACTTGACCCCCACGCACATGATATATTCAACCTCTGCGCGCAAAGTCAAAATCTGTCCTTCCGATTTCGCATCCTGCGCGGCTTGCCAAAAGCGCACCAATACTCGACCAGCCATGAACCAGGAGAACTGTCGAAAATTTCGTCAGTGATCTGCAAGGAAGACTCTGCAAAAATGTCGTACAGCGCAAAAGAAATCAAGTAAAGTAATGTCAAAACTTGTAGAGCACACAATATGGATCAGATCCAGGACATTTCGAGATGCTTCCAAGATTCTGAATGCAGACACACAACCGGGACTATGGACATGGGCGTAAGGATCGTGCAATAAGATTATGGCACTATAGATAAACATGAATAAAAAATCGATGTGACGCAACAGGAGGAAAAGCAGTTAACGCACAGGTGGGGCATAAGGCAAGCAGTGTACAGGTGTGAATCCACTCCACCGTCGGGAATGGGATCACGCAGATTCAGTGGAAAGCTTTGCCTGAACATGGACGCGATGTGGTCGATTTCCATGAAGCCGGAAGTTCGCCGTGGATCAGCGGCCCTATCTCGGGAATCATCACTGTCCTTCCCCCATACTTCCGCGCCAGTGGAAGTATATGCGAACGCGGGGTCTCCTACGTAACGCTTCGCACGAAAGCGCAGGTTGTACGTTTTAACCCGCGACAACAGTATACTCCCTTTGATGTACAAGCTGAACGAGTCAACTTGGTCTCCAGGGTGAAGAAGTAGGATGTCCTTTCCCAAAGCATGTTGCCGTTCACTCCCGGTCCACGTAATCTACAGATCTCCGCTAAGTAAAAAGATATATACGGAAGCAGCAAATCCGTGCTTACCCCGTTCTCAAAATTTATGCCTTTCATGGGAAGTAATTGTGAAATGTCCTGATCGTCCAAGCTCAGTGCCCAGCCATTGCTGCAACCACCCATACGTTCCATGGCATACAATAACCAGAACGTGTTTCTGCGAACCTCGCCCTCGACAACGCTTCCGGGGGTCGGCAAAAGAGAAGGAGTTCTGAGAGCGTCCGAGATAGGGAAGAATGGAGCATCAACATTTAGTCCTAGAGGGATTGAGGCCCGTATGGCCTGCGCTATGGTCATGAAAGCCTAATCGACCGTCTCAGTTAACTGCATCCAGCCAGGATACAAACTGGTGTTACCTCAACCCATCTAAGTACTCAAGTCACTGGGGCGAAGATGTTCGAAAAGAACGGGAGACGTACCTTGCGCTACACCAATACCACCACGTGATAATCAATAGAGCTGAGACCTGTGGGTCAACCTCCACCCTGCGGTAGCCAAAGAAGTGAGGCACTTACCTTGCACACCTTCGAGGAGTTTCCTGCCGGACAACAATTGCTCTTCACTAGTTTGCTTGGCTAGTTTCACATGCCTTTCAGCAAAAGACTCAACATGATCCTTCTCCCTGTAATGGTTACCGAAGATTTCATTTGGCAAAGAGCCGTTGATGGAAGATGCATCGTTAAAGTTGTCACCTCCAGGCATATCCGCCGCCATGACTTTATCTGGTGGTGGTGTCGGAAGAACAGCCATAGTGTAAAGACTTCCAACTGCACAGATTGCATGTAGGACACAGGGTGGAGGGAAGTCGGGATGATTCGGTGGTAAATCCAACGTGGCCACAAAGCTTGAGGCCTGAAATAGCCTGCCCGCATGAGGATGAAAGGCGATAAATGCTTCGACGCTATGTTGAAGCGTTCAATCGCAATCCCGAAGCGGTTAGTCAAGAACATGGCTTACAGGTGGCGGACTAGGCCTGGCGAGGGGAGATCCCGCGGCCATCCGGGCCAAAATACATCGTAACCAAACCCATGGGAAAGATATGAAGTATCGGCTGGGACTCCCGAATGGGGCGACGTAGTTGCTGAAATGTTGACCGCTTCCGGGTGGGTATCCACTGGTGGGACAAATCTCTTAGAGGATGGCGCAACTCCTGTGAAGGCCGTGGATGATTGGTAACATTGTGGGAGTCCAAGGCCGGGACTGTGGAAGGAGGAAGGAGGAGTGGAAAGAAGGACGTTCGCGGCGCCGGAATAGGCCGGAAGCGAAGGGGATTGCGATTGAGCCGAAGAAGGCGACAGAGTTGATTGGGACTTGTTGGTCGAGAGCGAGTCTTTATCCCTGAGCATTGCTTCAAGTTCATCTGAAAGAAAGCGAGGAAAGGAGTGAAATGTCGCGCATAGCCCTAGGATGCTATCGTGAACGCACTGATTCGGGTTTCCAACTTCTCGAAGCGGTTTTTCGGGGGTTCTTGCGTCTCAGCTGAGCTGGCCACTGCATTCTGAGGTTTGAGATATTGCACCGCAAGAGGACGAATAAGAATATGATCGTTACCTTCATCGAACGTGCATTCCGGGCGCTCTGGAAGGGCCACACCACCGGGAGCGTGCGAGCGAGCATGTGCGTGAGATCTGACGCAAGTTGAGCAAGGTCTCTGCGCGTCACTGGAGGGATCGCGAGTGAAAAAGAATGAATCAACGCGAATCGAGACGACGATCTGATCTGAAGTACCATTTCTGTAGAAACGCCGATGAGAAAGAACAAAAGCACTCGCACAGGGTGCCAAAAGTGACGTACCAATTTGCGTCTGCGACATTGATGACAAGCCTGGAAGGTGATGGATCGAATGTAAGCGCGGCCGCGGCCCCGAACCGCAAACGATGTCCGAAATCGACACGCACTTGGTTCCTCTTTAATACGTTCGGGTGACTGCCCGAGCCCGTCGGCCCCGAGGCTGAGGCCGAGTCCTGCTTCGTCGTTGGTGTCCTAGGCATACGGAACGGGGGATAGGTAATAACGAGAGGGGGAGGAATGCCGCAAACACGGGATCGGGTTTGGGTCGAGGGGCGAAGATGTGGCCGAGAGCGTTAGGAGGACGAGGAGAGGACAGGGAGTGGTCCCAGCTCATCTCACTCGACTAGGCAAGTATCAACAATTTGTCTTGGCCAAGCCCCTTTCCCGAGCTCTCATCGCACATAGCAAGGTAATCAAATGCTGAGTGATAAATTCCGTATCGCCCCCTGACATGTGCGACATCTCCAACGCCAGTCAGCTTGTCATGTCATTACTCAACATACAATAAACCCGACGAGCGATGTCATGCCATGTCCCTGTGCCGGTTTCTAGCTTCGGCACATGCACATGGTACCCGTAGCTGCATATGCTTACCAAGATTCATCAGTCATGCTACACGGGACACACGGGAACTTTTGGGATACAGAGATCGGCACCCGTGCCTTGTATATCACTCATCACTGCACTGCTTTTCTTTCCAACGCGTTGATTGATTAACACTGCTCGGGTTTACTTGTCACCTCTGTTTCAGTCGCATTTACATCATTGTCTATCGCCCTTAATTCTATTGCAGAGGAATATGATACAGCCAGTGAATACGAGCGATGCTATTTTGAGGGCCCGAAAGAAGTATAATATGGATAAAAATAATCAGTAGGATGAACGACGAATACCCCGAGTGTTCCAAGTCAATGTTCGAACAGAAATGATACCAGTCACGTGCTCGTAAACTTATTTACAACGGTGAACCCTGTGGTGATATTCCCGACAGTTACTGTAGCATCCGAGTTGGAATGGAAAAAAAGATATGCGGGATTCCACACTGCGTTGAATGCATTGTCCGTAAACGAGTTGTCGTTAACAATAGTGGGCGAGTTGGCAAACTCTGTCCACGTAACACTCGTATGTGTGGCAATCATGGCCCAATCTCGCAACGCGAGAGATTGATCGGTGCCAAAGAATAGCCCACCTGACGGCGTCGTAAACGACGACGCAATGCCTTCGACGTCCTGAGGTGTCACCGATCCAAAGACCGCTACTTCTAAGGTAGGTATGGTGTTCAAAGACATTCCTAGAAGGGTATCATTTGATGGTGGAGTCACCTGAGAGGACAGGACGTAGTTCACGACTTGTCTTGCGACGTTGACATCAGGTATGGCTTTGAAAAAGTCCAGGAGAACGTGGCTTATATGGCCCAGTGTGCCGAACTGGCGGGGATCGGTTGTAGGAACGGTGGACGTATTGGAAGTGGGTAAGCCGCTAAGAATTTCTCGGTTGTAGACCACTACGCGGGGAGACACGTCGCGTGAGAGTACGACGGCCTGTTTGGGGCGGGTTTGCGAGTCCGTGAAGGGTAGGCGCAAGTGAAGTATGTCAAGTACACCGTAAATGGGCCGATCCGCGAAACACGAATTATTGAAATTAGCTTGTGTCGCAGGACTTGACAACCCGAACACGGAGGTCTCAACGGTCGTGATCAGCTGAAATTGAGACTGCGTGAGACCCGGGTAGCACGAGAGGGGCGGGGGAAATGGTGCAGTGGTGGAATTAGTAAGTAATGATGATATCGAGGTATTGCGCGCCGTTCCGGTGGCATCAAAAGGTATGAGAATTGGGGAAGATATCAGTAGTGACACAAACGTGCGAAACTTGCTCGGATCTTGTCCAAGGACGTTTTGCCAATAGTTAGTTATAGCAGTTGTCTGAAGTGTGGATGATGCTGTTCGTGGTCAAGGGTCAGCGCTACCATCAGATACTGACTTGTCCGGCGAATGCGTACCGGAAGCGAACGAGTACATTCTATCCAACGCAGTACGAGCCGTGCTACCTACCTCAGCGAGCTGAGTGCTTGATGGTTGCCCATCCGTGACGAATGAGACACTTGGTTCAGAAACGGTCTGAGCTGCAAAGTCGAAGGTAAAACCAAGCTGTGTCGTCGAAAACTTCGGCAAACCGCCAGTTACAGGGCCATCACCCGGAAGATTGCTCCAGGGGGCTTGTGAGATGAAATCGCCCAGCTCTCCCACCGCGGACGCATTCTGAGACAATACAAAACTCCAGAGCAAAGCTCCCTGGGCCCACTCTGTCCGATTAGGGACGGTCTGTGAATCCAGTGCTGGAGCAACGTCAACCACTCGAGCTTGTGCCGCACAATCATTACTGAGAGCGGAAACCCCAGAAGAAGACAATGCATTCACAACGGTTGCGAGGGTGAAATTCGAGTCGAACTGGTCGTTAACAAAAGGAACGAGGCTGACAAGACTCTGAGCAAGGGGGTTGCATTGAATAGTGTTGGACGAGGTGCAAACACAAGTCGAGTCTACGTTGGTCAGTTAACCAGTCAATTTACGAGCAAACGGTGCGCATAACTCACTAAGGCTGCATGTGTTCCCGGTGCGGTTGGCTGAGCAGCTGGATGTACGTGCACGCTTGCGGCCTACCGTGACACCGACCACGATCCCAATCAGTGCCAGTAAGGCCAGTACGGAAGCCCCAATGAAAAGCTTGATCTTGGCCTTCCGGCTGACCGGTCGCTTGAAGAGTGATTTGGGCTTCAACGGACTGCGAGAACATTCTGACTGTGAATCACGAACGTTGACGCTCTGACGCCTTCGATTGCCCAAGGGTAGTCTGAGACTACTAGCGCGCGCGCCGAATGGTGAGTCCTTGTCAGATACGAACCGGGATGAGCGGAAGCTGTCGTGAGGGAGACGGCCTGCATCAAGCATAACATTGAGACGGTCCGCGCGGTCGGCTAGCCGTGGTAACGGCACTGAGGACTCCATTCTCCGATGTTGCTGCGCTTGATGTATTGAAATATTTGGGATGGTCGGTAGTGGGGGGAGTGGCTTGATTCGCATCCACTCCGCCGTTGCACGCGCCGCACGAACTGTGCGTTGGCCGGCAACGGATATGAGGGAAGTAACATGGCTCCTCATTGTCCTTGATGACTGGGCAGATTCTCGACGCAGATATCTGAGTGAGCTTCGTTTATCGAAATTAAGGCGCACAGGCCTCTCAGGAGTCGGAAGTTGAGGGAAACCGATCGGTTGGATATCAGCGGGTCGCATCTTGTCCATTTCTGAAGGATGGGGGTTTAGAGGCGAAGTGCTACCGTACGTGGCTTGACTTCGTGGATGGAGAGACTCTGGGACGCTGGCTGTACTGCCGATGTGGCGGAGGGTTGCTGGCGCCATACCTAGGACCGAGACCTTCCTGGTAAGGCCAGGGCTAGGTTGAACTACGTATGCCTGTCCCTCATACGAGAGTGAGGTTGTAGCATCATCCTCGCCATCGGTACGCGAAGTAGCGACTTGTCCTGGAAAGATCGAAGGGTGCGAACTCGGAAAGATACGACTAGGTCCAGCGACAGGCTCGCGATGGCGCGAAGAAGCTGGAGGATAAGACATCTCAGATACAAGACTACCCACATCGGCCTGATATGGAGGATGAAAGGCCCGAGGTGACTGATCAACAGAAGATTTGATGGATGCGCTCGAGGAAAGTAGCTCAGTAATGAACGAAGTCGAGAGCATCCTTTCTTCAGCCGCATCCACAGAAATGATCGAGGAGCCTTCGTGCCAATCATAGGGCGATAGCTTACCCTCCAAACGTATAGAATTTGGGCTTTGGCGTCCTACACGAGGATCCGAGTCAAGTACGCGCTCCGTCTTGCCAGGCTCGCGAGAGGAAGAGTCGTCACTAGTGATTTCATGATTCAAAGATGAAGGCATCAATTGCGCTGCGGCGGCGCGCAGGGATGGTGCGGTGCCGGTTGATACTGGTGATGTGATGGTAAATATACTCTGTGCAGGAGAGGGCAGGGGCTTTTCTCGGCTGAGCAATGGTCGAACGATTGGGCTTGCCGACCCACTCGTGGGATTGACATGTGGGGGTGCCGCGATGGTAAAAATACTGGTGGAGGGGGATGGTTGTCCCTGGAGCTCGTTGGGACCTGCGCGTGGGGGTGCAGTGACAGTAAACATGCTAGTCGAGGGGGAGGATTGTCCCTGATCCGAGCTGGGCCCTGCGTGTGGAGTCGCAGTGACTGTAAAATTGCTCTGGACTGGGGAAGGAAGGAACCGTTCGGTGGTAGGACTAGCACTGGAAGGGATGGTCATGGGTGGAGGGGGAAACTGAGACAGACATAGGGATCCTTCTGTAATTCCAGTGGCATAGGTATTGAAGCTGATGGTGCTGTCTGCAATACCGGACGCGCTGGTAATGACAGAATTGCGTGTGCGAGGTTGGGAGGAAGAAGGATCATAATGCCTTGGTTGCCTTGGTGGATACTCGGACATTGTTGGGGTCGAAGGAGATAAGGGAATCGGAATGAGAGAAAGAGTGCGACCTGAAGACGCGACTGGGTTCCAAAACTCGCGAAAAGGTCAGAAAAGAAAGTGGTTATGGCATAAATGAGGGGCTGCGCCGACGACGGGATATACCAGGCCGTAAGGAACGGAGTGATGAGAACAGTAAATTAGATGATGAGAGAGTGATGATTTCCAGCCAGCCGAATCAAACGGGAAGGAGTGTGTGTGTGAGGGAGCGTGTTGCAAAAAGAAGGACTAGAAGGTGCGTATTGTCGCTGAGGGTACAACCGAGTCGGTAGGCGGTAGCATCCGTCGGATAGCTGTGAGAGAATTGGTTGTCAAAATAAAATAAGTTAAGGTACAACGTCCCGGTCACACGTGAGAAAGATACTCCAACAGGTAAAATGAATGTATGCTTGTAGTACAAGTACAGGAACACAATTGTCGGAGCGTGCAAACGGTAGTGTACCTGTAGTTGCACTAGTCCTAGTCCAATGCGCTCTCAGCGTCGGAGTCGTCACGGCTCACGCGGCCGGGTCAAGCTAATTTGATTTGAAACATTAAATCCGAATTTCATATTCGGAGAGCCGCGATGCTGGCTAATGATATGTATTGAAACAACGGGTCGTGTTCCCAACATTGATCTCACTGGCCACGTCAATGAGACGTGACGAGGAAACAAGTCTTATAAACACGAAGGGGAACAGGCTGACCCCAGGGAGCCATGATACGTCGGATCCGAATCGAAACGAGAAAAAACAACGTAAGGCGAACCACCCGTAAGAGGGGAGTCGACGAAGGTCATGAACAGTTGCCATAAAAGTCGTAACCTTGAGCACGGGAGTAAATGGTATGATATGTTTCAAGTGCTAGTCCAGATGTAACAGCCGGGTTCATGCAATGACACACTTGCTACCCTTCGACTTCTCCTTCGGTTTGGGGGGGTTCACTAATCGTCGGGGAATAAGCCGAAGATAGCAGGTCGCAGAGATCTTAAAGCACGCACGGACGGCACGGATCGCCTCATCAAAAACGTTCTTCAAACCCTTTTGGGTCAGGGCAGAACATTCTAAATACTTTACAGCGCCGATCTCCTTCGCCATGCTGGCACCTTGGGTGTATTGAATGGGGGCCATGCGACTTTTTTTTACAGAAGGCGGTAAGGGGAGAACCATCTCTGGATGTCAAAAAGTCTTACCGGTCACGGAGCTTCTCAACGGTGCCAGGATCTTCGCGCAAGTCTAGTTTGGTGCCGACAAGTACCACTGATGTTTGGGGTGCATGATGTGATATCTCGGGGTACCACTGGAATGAACGATGAGATATCCCATCCGAGTCATTGGACAGGGAGAGCACGACTGTACCTTTGTTTTAACGTTCTCGAAACTCGGAGGACTCACGAGAGAAAAGCAGATGAGAAAGACGTCAGTTTGAGGATAAGACAATGGTCGGAGACGATCATAATCCTCTTGACCGGCAGTATCCCAAAGACCGAGAGAAATTGTCTTGCCATCCACCATGACATTGGCCGAATAATTGTCAAACACTAGGTAGGGAAACACTTCAAGTCGGGAACCAACTCGCAAACGAATAGACGCTTGCCTGTTGGGATGTATTCACCCTTGGAATTGCGGTATCATGTTTAGTGGAGGGAGGGGGAGAAAATTAGCGCGAGACATACAGGGAAGGCATTTGTGGTATAAGAAATCAAAAGACACGTCTGTTTGAGCCATTCATTAGCGAATGAGTTTGTGGGAATGTGGTGAATGCAAGCGGCTTGCCTTGCCCACGGCACCATCTCCCACAACGACACCTATCATCTCTCGTGAGCTTGCGGTACAAGAGCGGGTGAGTGGAAGAGAAGCCTACATTTTATTGCTTGCATAACCAAGTACCTTCAGAGGGACGTGTTCGTGTTGAGATGATCTTGAATGGAGTGTGAGAGGTAGTTACCTGGGAAGGATGTGGAGTGTGAGCCGGGTGATCATGAATTAGCCGCTGTATAAGGGAGAAGGGAGGGTAAGGCCGAGACAGAAACGTACCCGTGAGATTGAAAAAGGGATATGAGGGAAGATTGGGATCAAAGCGAAGAGAGGACTGAACTGGCGAGGTTTGAGGGTCGTAGCTGTGGTAGCGGCGGTGTAGTAGCAGTTGTGCCCGTGCCGTGATTTACGCCACGCCGGGACAAATAAGGACAAGGATAGCTTGAGAGCAACCACATTCGTACCCCATGTCAAGCCCTTCTCCACGTCTAATCATCATTCGTCACGGTAAATATACACCATCTCACCCCCACACGGCCTTATTTCTCCCTCTCTTTGACAGGCGAGACCGAATGGTCTCGGAACGGGTCAGTCTCACCATACGATGCTCACATATGCTCTCTCACTCTGACGCTCCCCAACCCCCTACCCATTCGACGACTTTGGTGTGCAGGCGTCATGTTCGTCGTTACGTCAAGTCTGCGTCTGTCTCATATCGTACTCATATCTGTCGTATCTCCGCATCTCCGATCAGACCGGACGTACCGATATTCCCCTCACCGAACGGGGACAGGAGCAGATCAAATCAAAGGCTACTTCTCTCGTAGGGGAAGGAAGTACGTCGAAATGGATAATCAGACGCTTTCTCGCTCTTTTTCATCTCTCTTTCCTCAGAACTTGTTGACACGGTCAACCTGAATACCGTTCTTGTTTCTCCCCGTCGTCGTGCCCATGACACGTTCCACCTCTTGACCGCCCACCTCCCTCAAACTCCGCACCATGTTTTCACAGAAAATGTCCGCGAGTGGGACTACGGCGATTATGAGGGATTGAAACCCCACGAGATCAAGGCCATACAACCCACTTGGTCTATCTGGAAAGATGGGTTGGTCCTCATCCCCCTGCAATTGTCAATCGCCTCGTTCAAAGTGTCGCAGCTGCCCTAATGGCGAATCAGCCGAAGAGATGACTTCTCGCGTTGATTGTGTTATTCGTCAGGTACGTTCCCCATTGCCCCCGCACGGTGTCCTGGAGGTATTGTTGACTTTGGTTCTCAACAGGTTCGTGAATATCATCGGAAGTGGAAAGAGGAGGGTCAAGGAACCCGAGACGTCGTGATTGTCGCTCATGGCCACTTTAATCGTTGCCTCATCGCGCGTTGGCTCAAGCTGCCTCTTTCCGAAGGTGCGTGTCTCGTACGAGACACACTGAGAGGCTTTCGTTCGTTGAGCCCGCTTTCACAGGTGCCAAGCTCGAGGTCGAACCAGCTGGGGTAGGTGACCATCTAACTCACTTTGGGGCGAGTAGTGAATGCCGTGACTGGCTGCAGATTGCGATACTCGGCTACAGACATGAATCGCTCGAGGAACCAGCGCTTACCGCACTTAACTTGAATGCCTTTTAAGTGTTAAGTGTTTTGAGTGAGTGTTGAGTCTTTTGAGCAAGTGTTGAGTTTGAGTCTTTTGAGCACTTAGAAGGTGCTTAGAAACTATAGTTCAAAAACTTGTGGATAAGAGTGTTGAATAAGCAGGTTATCTGCCCATATTGAGGGTTACATACTCTTTTAGCTTATTTGGTACTGTTTGGTTATTGCCATGTATGGTACATATTGTAGCTAGTTGACTTTTGTTGCCTCAGTTGCTATGCTTTGGCACACCTGAGGTAAGCTCTACTTATATTCTAATACATAGTTGCTGTGCTTACTGGCACACCTGAGATCCCTTCTGTGTGCTTGTTCTCAATCCAGCCAACCTCAAGGTTTTCCACAAAGAGGGTAAAGCCCCCACTGAGTCTGGGCCATAGGCCTGGCACTAAAGCTTGTCAATAAAATTAATTAGGGTCTTTCAAACCTCCATTAAATTTTCCCATTACTTTTGACATTAAGTTATTTTCTGGGCCAAAATTAAATTAGTTAAATAATGAATTTGATAAAATAATTCAACCCTAAAAGGCCCTTTTATTCTGTAATTTTCATATTATTTGTCATAGAAATAAGCTTTAATGGAATAAATAATGGCCAAAAATGATGGTACTTTGAAACCCCCCCTAAATTTGGACAATTATTTGACCATTATTTATTCCATTAAAACCCATTTCTATGACAAATAATATGAAAATAACAGAATAAAAGGATTTTTTAGGGTTGAATTATTTTATCAAATCCATTATTTAGTTAAGTTAATTTTGGCCCAGAAAACAACTTAATGGGAAAGTTAATGGGAACAAATAATGGCTACCTTTGAAAGACCCTAATATAAAAGAGGGTGGGGTCAGGTGACCTTCCACAATCGGGAATTTGCTTGGTCAAATCCAGTTCCAAATGGGCAAATGGGATGATGTAAAGGACTTTTCCAGGCTCTAACCCAAAAAGGAAGGATTAATGTTACATCATCAGGTGGGGAAACTTGGGCATGGGAAAGCACTGACTAATTGTGGCCCTCACTCAGAAATCTCAAGTTTCCCCTTCTCTCCCTTCTCCTGTCCACTTTCTGCTCCCCCTTAACCTCCCCCTCAACCTCAAGCTCTTTGTTTGCCTCAGATAGGTGTGTGACTCCCTCTTTCCTGCCTTTTCATGTTTCTAATGCCTTTGGAGTAGTGTTGCAGCAGCTTGAGCTGGTCACTTTCAGAAAACAAACATAACATGATGAATAAATTCTGTAAAATCACGAAAATATTTATGTGAATAGTCCACCCTGAAC